>Ga0105105_10001055_pt1 | contig 11859 bp, 10 predicted proteins | sample PPLLaktember2015_4_FD_79108 | JGI IMG/M metagenome (GOLD analysis project Ga0105105, IMG submission 79108) | Freshwater sediment microbial communities from Prairie Pothole Lake near Jamestown, North Dakota, USA - PPLs Lake P8 Core (1) Depth... | ecosystem: Environmental > Aquatic > Freshwater >... | reverse complement strand
GACTTTTTTGTTTTTCTTGAGTACTTTAAAATTCCGGATCAGCACGAGGGAAAACTGATATTTTGTGCAGTCCATAATCCTGATATATATAAAGGTAATGGATACTACCGATTAACCAGTCATGGTAAATGGAATCGTGAATACGGAGATAACCTGGGATTTTCAGTTAAGGTTGAGTGTGAAGAATGATAACATCAGTAATGTCCTTATAAAGGATTGCAATAGAAAAAATTTAATGGCTCAATATTCCGGCAGACTTCCGTATTGAGCAAACTGAATCAGATATCCTTGCAGAAAAGGAGATAAACAACTTGAGTATGCAATTGAGATTCTGAAAAAATTTTGATGAATTAGATTATAATAAAAGAGTATAAAAATGAAATATCTTTTTTTAATATTGGCACTCGTTTATTGTTCACAACCGCTCACATCAAGTCAAAACATAAATAATCCCTTTAACATCCAAGAGGAAAAACAGCTGGTTGAGAAAGTAATTCACGGTGCCATCGGATGGGCTAAGCATAAGGATATTAATCTTCTTTACAGCATAATAGCTAATGATACGAGTTTCCTTGAGGTTCATCCTGATGAAAAAGTTGTAAAAGGATTTCAAGAATTTAAAAAAGCCGAAAAGTTTTGGATGAATCCGGACTTCAAAGTAATAAGATATGAGATAAAAGATCTGAGTATTAACTTTTCAAACAGCGGTGATGTTGCCTGGTTCTTTTGTATGCTTGATGATATAAATGAATGGAAGGGTCAGCCCGCTAATTGGGAAAACACAAGATGGACCGGAGTTCTGGAGAAACGAAATAATAACTGGGTAATTGTTCAGCAGCATTTTTCTTTTGCAAGCGAATAAAAATCATAAGGGAAAAATCAAAATGAAAAGATTACTTAATTCTTACATTGCTGTAATGCTTGTTTTTACTACTATTATTACTGCGCAGGATAAATTTGAATGCAGAAAGTTAACTTCTGATACGGAACGAAAAGGATTTCCTTCATGGTCATTGGATGGTAAATCCATTATTTATCAGGTAACAAACCATAACGATTCACTTGGCAATAATGGATTGTGGATTATTTCAAAGGACGGTTCCGGGGCAAAACAGATCTTTAATGGTATTGCAGAACACCCAAAGTGGTCGCCAGATAATAAGTTTATAGTATTTGATGCTGATTCCGGCAATTCTATAAAACTAATTTCAACTGAATCCGGTGAAGTAAAATATTTTCTTCCAAATTCAATTCAAATCAGAAATGGTGGTTTGCCCTGCTGTTCGCCGGATGGATCTCTGATTGCATTTGTTGAAATAACCGGACCATCTTTATGTGTTTACAATATGAATACTGGAAACTTAAAGAGTATCTTTTCAAAAAATGGTATGGTACCGCTTCCGGCTTGTTTTACTACTGATGGAGAAAATATTATTATTGCTTTAATGGATCTGCAAACCAGGAAGTCATCTATGCAAAAAATTAATTTAAGCGATGGAAGCGCCGAACAGATACAGATAGATAATGAAAATTTCTATCGTCATCTTGCAATTTCACCAGATGGATCGTTAATTATATTTGCTGCAATTACGGTAAGATATCTCGGGCTTTATATTACTCTCTCAGAAGGAGGCAAATCAATACCACTTACAGTTACATCGGGCTTTCATAATGAATCTCCTTCGTGGTCACCGGATGGAAAAAGTGTTATCTTTACCAGTGGAAGATCCGGCGGCGGTATATGGATAATGGAGGTAGAGATTGATCAGCTGAAAAAAGAACTACTGGAATTAAACAAATTGGAATAAAAAAACTTATTACTTTTGCGGTACAGTACTCAATCATTAAAAGGAGAAAAAAACAACGAATAAAAAAGTTGAAGTAGCAGGAATAATGGGACCAATCTGGCTTATTGGTTGGTTATTTACAATTGGATTTTTAAAACTTACATTCTTTAAAGGATTACTGGCGTTGATTATCTGGCCATATTATATCGGAGATTTTCTTTCAGGAAAAGTTCTTTGATCGTGATATAAACTTTTTAAACGTCATTTGAACGGATAAAAAAACAACTATACAGGAGTTACTATGAAATGCGAAAAATGCGGACAGGATTTTCCTTCTGTCTATTACTTTAAAACAGATACTGTTTGTCTTGAATGTTTCAAGAAAATGACGCCAGAAGAACAGCAGGCTGCCGTTTACAAACAGCTTATGAAACACCCGATGACAACAACAACATTTACAATTGAAGGATATAAGGTTGTTAAACAGCTCGGAGTTGTTCGCGGAATAACTGTTCGCTCACGTTCCATCTTCGGTACTATAGGTGCCGGCATACAAACTATTTTTGGTGGAAATATTTCTTTATTAACAGAGCTTTGTGAGAAATCCCGAACCGAAGCTTTTGATATGATGGTAGAACACGCGCAGCAAATAGGAGCCAACGCACTTGTTGGAGTAAGATACGATACAACAGAATTGATGAGCGGAGTAACGGAAGTTCTATGTTATGGAACTGCAGTTGTTTTGGAAAAAACAAATTAGGATTAAAACAGTAATAATTTATAATTAATTAGTGACAGATTTTGAACTGCAATTATATATTTTAAAAACGGTTCAGCCTGACTATTTTTCATCCGTCTTTAAAATATTTGTTAAGAATTTTCTTCTAAACGAAAGATTAAAATGAAAACAATCGGACTTATTGGCGGAACCGGATGGGTTTCTACTCTTGAATACTATCGTCTTATTAATGAAGAAACAAACAGACAACTTGGTGGACACAATGCCGCTCGATGTATTCTTTATTCTTTTAACTATGCGGATATCAATGAATGTAATCTTCGCGAAGATCATGAAGGCGTTTATAAACTTGTTCTTGATGCGGCAAGAAAACTGAAAAGTGCTTCTGCGGATTGCATTGTTCTTTGCGCCAATACTTTACATCAATATGCAGATAGAATAGTTGAGGAAGTTAAACTTCCAATAGTACATATCGCTGATGCAACCGCGGTTGAAATAAAAAAGCAAGGATTATCTATAATTGGATTGCTGGGAACGAAATTTACAATGGAGATGGATTTTTATACAAAGCGATTAAGTGAAGCTGGCATTTCTTCTATTGTACCTGAAAAATCTGAAAGATTATTTATTCACAATACAATTATGAACGAACTGCTTAAGGAAATATATACAACTGAATCAAGGAAAAAATTTATATATATAATAAATGATCTTGAACAAAAAGGTGCGCAGGGAATTGTTCTCGGCTGCACAGAGATTCCTTTACTTATAAAACAAGCAGATACATATTTGCCGATTTTTAATACGCTTGAGATACATGCGAAAGCGGCAGTTGATTTTGCAGTTAAAGATTAATTTGAAGTTTTGTTAAAAAAAACATTTTTATCGGTTATATAATCACTTAACCTTAAATACAACAAACGTCATGTCGTCATCCTGTCTGTTGCATTAAGCCACTCTTCGGCTGAGTTTTAAAACTCGCAATTATATATTCAAAAAATTTAGCGCTGATTACTTTCAGTAATTGCGAAATTTTATTGAAGCCAATAGTTCAAAATCCGATGCAATTGTTTTAATCTTTTTTAACCCAAATCAATTCAATTCACATTGTTCAATTATTTGAATGATTTTTATTTCAAAACTATTGACAACCCCCAATTATTAACTTATTTTTTCCCTCCCAATCATGTTATTGTCATAAAACTTTTACGATTCTGATTAAATAAAACACTGAAATAATCATCATAGGAGCCATATATGAAATCAAGGTTTGTTTTATTTCCATTACTCATTATAGTTCTATTTTTCGCTAAATGCTCATCTGAACCCGAAGGACAGGCGCCATTGTTTACAAACATTGGCACGCATAACTTTTCCATAACTACTGATTCGGATCTTGCACAAAAATATTTTAATCAGGGAATTATACTTGCATATGGATTTAATCATGAAGAAGCTTTTCGTTCCTTTAAAGAAGTTGCGAGATTAGATTCAAACTGTGCTATGGCCTATTGGGGAATGGCATATGTCTTAGGTCCTAATATTAATTTGCCTATGGATTCAGGTGTTATACACACTTCTTATGAGGCAATACAGAAAGCAATTTCACTGCTTGATAACGAAACCCAGCGAGAAAAAGATTATGTAATGGCTCTTTCAAAAAGATATTCTAACGAAAAACTTGAGGATCGAACACCACTTGATCTGGCTTACTCTGATGCGATGAGAGAACTTGCAAAAAAATATCCTGAGGATATTGATGCAGCAACAATGTTTGCAGAATCTATAATGGATTTACATCCCTGGGATTATTGGTTGAAGGATGGAACACCACAACCGTGGACTACCGAAATCCTTTCTACTCTTGAGGGTGTAATTGAAAAAGAGACAAACCATCACGGAGCGAATCATCTTTATATACACGCAGTTGAGGCTTCTAAAAATCCAGAGCAAGGACTCGCAAGCGCGGACCGGTTACGCTTTCTTGCCCCTGGCGCAGGTCATCTGGTTCATATGCCCGCACACATTTATATAAGAGTCGGTAAATATCACGAAGGTTCTCTTGCAAATATGAGAGCAGTAAAATCTGATGAAGAGTACATTAATCAATGCAATCAGCAGGGATTTTATCCTCTTTCATATTATCCTCATAATTATCATTTTTTGTGGGCAACGGCTACGCTTGAAGGCGACAGCAAAACGGCAATAGATGCAGCACTTAAAACTTCTCAGAAACCACCGGATTCGTTAATGGATGTTTGCGGATATCAGACTCTGCAGCATTTTGCTGTCATTCCATTATATGCTTACGTAACATTTGGCAAGTGGGATGAAATAATGCAGTATCAGGAACCACAAGATAAACGTCCTTATTTAAAAGCAGTTTGGCACTATGCGCGCGCAATGGCATTAATAGCAAAGAGCAATATTATTGAAGCAGAAAAAGAAATTACAGAACTAAAAACTTTACGTTACGATAAAACAGTAGAAGAGCTTTCAATCTGGGGAATTAATTCGGCAGGGAGCTTAATTAAGATTGCGTATGAAGTAGCAAAAGGAGAATTAGATGCAAAAAAGAAAAACTATTCCGATGCAATTGCAAGCCTAACAAAAGCCGTTGAACTTGAAGATCAGTTGAGATACGATGAACCGCCAACATGGTTTTATCCCTGCAGGCAAAATCTCGGAGCCGTTTTGATTGAGGCAGGAAAATATGCAGACGCAGAAAAAGTCTATCTGGAAAATTTAATGGAGATACCTGAAAATGGCTGGGCATTGTTTGGTTTGCATCAGGCATTGCTTAAACAAAACAAACTTGATGAAGCTGCCGAAATTGAAAAACGGTTTAATGAGGCATGGAAATATGCTGATGTTACATTAACCTCTTCAAGGATTATATAATTACTCAATGTTATGCACAAAACCAGTTTTTACTCTAAATCCGTAAAACAGTCTGCCAAGGCAGATAAGTCTGCTCTACGATTTGAATAATAGTTCAATAACCTCTATGTAAGGTGAGTAATTATTTTAATTTCTCAATAATTATAAATAGTAAGCCATTGCGGATTCTTATTTACAAATTTTACATTGTAAATTATAAATATGAATTTCATTCCATCTTATATAAAACTTTTATGCAACGGCGAACTTAACAAACGTGCAGAAGAAACTTATGATAATTTAGTCAATTGCGCTAGCTGTCCGCGTGATTGTAAAGTAAACCGGATAGAGGGTGAACTTGAGATATGTACCAGCGTTCATTTACCGATCGTATCATCTTACACTCCGCACTTTGGCGAAGAACCTGTTTTATCCGGAACCAATGGAGCGGGAATTCAAAGATCTTTGGGGGCAATATTTCATTGTTAACCGAGCTTTGTGAGAAATCCCGAACCGAAGCTTTTGATGTGATGGTAGAGCACGACCAGCAAATAGGAGCTAATGCACTTGTTGGAGTAAGATACGATACAACAGAATTGATGAGCGGAGTAACGGAAGTTTTATGTTACGGAACTGCAGTTGTTTTGGAAAAAACAGATTAGTTTTTGTTGAACTAAAAATTCTTAATCGGTCACTAACCAAATATCAACAAATATAATCTTTTGAACCGATTATTGTGCTTTTATATAAAACAAAGCAGATTTAGCTAGTATAATGAATAAATTTAAACGATAAACTTCATTAACAAAATCGGTGAAACAATGAAAAAAATATTTTTAACAGTAATCATTATGTTGTTATCTGTAAGCAGTATACTTCCTCAAGAAGGAATGTGGCTGTTAAATCAGATAAAAAATCTTGATCTGGAAAGCAAGGGATTGAAAATTGGGGTGGACGATATTTACAGCACACAAAAACCAGCACTGTATAATGCAATTATTCAAATTGGCGGAGGCACCGCTTCCTTTGTTTCCAAAGACGGATTAATTGTTACCAATCATCACGTAGCTTACACTGCTATTCAGCGCGCATCTTCAGAACAAAATGATTATCTGAAAAACGGTTTTCTTGCAACAAAGCGATCTGATGAGATATCAGCGCAGGGCTACACGGCCAGACTTTTACTGGAGATGAAAGACGTAACAAATGAAATCACTTCTTCTGTAAAAGATATAAAGGACCCGCAGGAAAAACAGAGAAAGACTCAGGAAAAAATTCAGGCAATGACTGATGAACTTGAAAAAGGCAAACCCGATATCCAGGCAACGGTAGCTGAAATGTTTAACGGCAAGGAATATTATCTTTTCGTTTATAAAACATTTAAGGATGTAAGATTAGTTTATGCTCCTCCTGATATGATAGGGAGATTCGGCGGTGAAGCTGATAACTGGATGTGGCCGAGACATACGGGAGACTTTTCTTTTATGCGGGTTTATTCTGCACCCGATGGAACAGGGCGCGAATATGATCCAACAAATATTCCTTACAAGCCCAAAGTATGGTTAAAGGTTTCCCAGACAGATCTTGATGAAGGTGATTTTACATTTATACTTGGGTTTCCAGGCTTCACAACCCGCTATCGCTCTTCTAATTCGGTTAGCTGGAACTTAAAAGAAAATTATCCTTTTACAATAAAAAACTTTAAGGAGATCATAAGAATCACAGAAGATCTTACAAAAGATTCCGAAGATGGAAAAATAAAAGTTGCTTCGCTGCAAAGAGGGCTTGGAAATACGCAAAAAAACTTTGAAGGCAAAGTTGAGGGGATGATTAAAACAAATTACCTTCAGAAAAAATTAGATTTCGAAAAAGAGTTTATGGTATGGCATGATAAAAATCCTGCACAAAAAGAAAAGTATGGAACAATTTTTAGCGATGAAAAGAAATTTTATGACATACTTGAAAAAACAAAACAAAAGGATAATGTGCTGGGAATGTTTGGCGGGCTTGCCGGAACGCCGTTAAGTGTTGCAATACAGATTTATAATATTACCAAAGAAATCGAAAAACCCGTAAGCGAAAGGCAACCCGGAATTACAAAAGAAACTCTTAATCAAATAAAAGAACAAATTCCACTTAACTACGCAAATTATTATGAACCCGTTGACAAAGCACTGATGATCAGAACAATTAAAATGGCAACCCAACTTCCTGCCGATCAAAGAATTAATGGGATCAATTATATAACCGATGTAAAAATGATGCCTGACGCTATCGTTGAAGGATACTGGAAGAGTTCAAAACTTATTGATCCGGAATATGCTGTTTCTATTATTGGGAAAACATCTGCAGAGCTTGAAGCACTCAATGATCCATTTATAAGAATGGCTGCTGCACTTTATCCGGAGTCGGAAGAATTAAATGAACAAGGACTTAGGTTTAATGCCGGAGTTACACCAATTCGTAAAAAATATATTGATGCACTATATGAGTGGAAGGGAAGCAATTTGTATCCAGATGCAAACGGTACAATGCGATTTACATACGGACCTGTTAAAGGCTATATGCCCCAGGATGCTGTGTGGTATTATCCTTTTACAACATTGCGCGGAGTAATTAACAAAGAAAAAAATGAAGACCCTTTTGATGTACCGGACGGATTAGTTAATCTTTACAATAATAAAGACTGGGGAAACTATGTTGACCCGGAACTCGAGCAGGTTCCGGTTGCATTTATACATATGGGTGATATAACCGGCGGGAACAGCGGAAGCCCTGTTATGAATGCAAGAGGAGAAATAATCGGACTGGCATTCGATGGCAACTATGAAGCGATGATTAGCGACTGGCAGTATGATGCCGAATTACAGAGAGTAATTACTGTTGATATTCGATATGTTCTGTTCATAACAGAAAAATATGGCAAAGCCGGATTTATTCTTGACGAAATGGGTGTAAAGCATTAAGCCACAAGATTATTTTTAGGCAGTCTTCGGACTGCCTTTTTGTTAGCAGCGAACAAATAATATTTTTCTTACATCCTTTACAAATTTTTCGCCTATTGTGTATTGTTAAATCAACTTCCCTTATTGTAAATTCCCTTTATGAAAATTACAGCATCTTATATAAAACTTTTGCAAAGTGGTGAATTAAAAATTCGTGCAGAAAAAGCATATGCTAATCTTACGTCTTGCACAAGCTGTCCGCGTGATTGTAATGTTAATCGCATTAATGGTGATTACGGAATTTGTACAAGCGGTCATTTGCCAATTGTTTCTTCTTATACCCCGCACTTTGGAGAAGAACCTGTTGTATCCGGAACAAAAGGCGCCGGAAATATTTTTTTTGGAAACTGTAATTTAAAATGTATATACTGCCAGAATTTTGAGATAAGCCAGAATCCTAAAATTGAAAAGCAAAAAGAAGTTACACATAACCGGTTAGCCGAAATTATGATTGAACTGCAATCCACCAATGGCGGAAAAGGCTGTCATAACATCGGGCTTGTATCTCCAACTCATTTTTCAGCAACAATTCTTAAATCAATTTACATTGCCGCACAGAATGGTCTTAAACTTCCAATTATTTACAACACAAACGGATATGATTCTGTTGAGATGCTAAAACTTTATGATGGAGTTGTAGATATTTATCTTCCTGATTTTAAATATGGTAATAGCGAATATGCAAAAACATACTCACTGGTCGATAACTATTTTGAAAAAGTCAAAGAAGCATTAAAAGAAATGTACCGGCAGGTTGGTGATGAACTTGTTTATGATGGTGATGTTGTTGCACGGGGAATGATTATCAGGCATTTGATTTTACCAAACGATCTTTCCGAAACTGAAAAAGTATTTAGGTTTATTGCAGAAGAGTTAAGTCCAAAAATTCACATATCACTGATGTCGCAATATTATCCAACAAACAAAGCTTATAAAGATATTTTGATTGATCGTGCTATAAGAAATTCAGAATATGAAAAAGCAATACTGATGTTAGAAAAATATGGTTTACACAATGGTTGGATTCAGGAAATGGAAAGCGCAAAGACTTACCGCCCAAACTTTAATGAAGACAGAACAAACCCATTTAAAAATTAAGTTATTGGAAAAGCAATGGGTATAGAAACAACTATTCGCAATTCAACAACAACTAGAAAAATAGTTTTAAAGTTTTGTTGTTAACATCCGCGTGTATGACTCTTTGCATCGTAAGAGTGATTATTTATCCATGTCGACCAAGGGAACTAACCCACACAAAACACGGCCAGCAAGGATGTATACACGCTGTTGTACACCTTATTTAGCGGTAATTCAACTACTTCGCAGAATTTTCAAGTATTAATTGCACGACATCATAGCTGACAGCATCGAACATATCTTCGACATTTTTTGTGTAGTCGGAATTATGACTCATAATCGCATTCTTTACTAAAAAGACTTTGTAATCGTGGTCTTGTGCGCCTATCCAGGTTGCCAAAACACACCCAACGGCACTCAATCCGCAAAGAAACAAAGTATTACTACCCTTCTCTTTGATGATTTTATCCAGATCAGTTTTAATAAATGCATTTCCATAGGTCTTAATTATTTTGGCATCTTCATCTTTGATTAATACCGATGTTGGGTATTCAAACTGCTCGGTACCTGGTTTTGGCCCAGATTCATTATCAAGATGGTAAACTCTTATGATAGGATAGCCATTACTACGGAATAGTGCAATTAAGCCATTGATATAGTACATAGCCACCTCCTTTTCCCTTTCGGGAACCATACTTAAGTATACGTTTTGAATGTCTATGATCAACAAGGCTGGCTTAATTTGAGCGTTGGTTTGCTCTTTTTGATCCTGTGAAAATAATTTTCCTGAAACAATCATAATCAGGATAGTTATAATAATAGCAATTTTTTTCATGGTGTTTATATTAGTTAGTTGGCTGTTTTTATTTCTTGTACAAAGATAAAAAAAATTATTATTCGGATTACTTATGAAAGACTTCTTAATTCTACCAACTTTCGAGGTTGCAGAGCCAAAACCCCCAAGGTTTCTTTATATAGTACGGGCACCGAAAATAGAGCTATTCTATGTAGATTATCTTAAAAATATTTTTAATTTATATTGTATCTTATCTCAAACAAAAAAAGAATTATTTTGCAAATAGAATTTATCGGCGGAGCCAGAACAGTAACAGGGTCACAGCATCTACTTCACATCAACGGTAAAAAGATTTTACTTGAGTGTGGATTGTTTCAAGGAAGAAGGAGCGAGACTTACGATAAGAATAAAAACTTTAAATTCAATCCATCAGATATAGATGCTTTAATATTATCTCACGCTCACATTGATCACAGCGGTAACATTCCAAATCTTGTAAGCAAAGGATTTGATGGCTTGATTTATGCGACTTCTGCAACCGTAGATCTTTGCCAGATTATGCTTCGTGATTCCGCTCATCTTCAGGAAAAAGACATTCAATTTGTAAATAAAAAGCGTAAGAAGAAAAATGAAAATCCAATTGAACCACTTTATGTTTTAGAAGATGTTGAAAAAGCAATGCAGCAATTTGTCGGGGTTCAATATGATAGAACAATAGATTTGTTTTCCGGTATTCGTTTTACATTTAGAGATGCGGGACACATTCTTGGTTCTGCCGGAGTTCATTTAGAGATTGAAGAATCCGGGAATAAAAAAATAAGTTTAGGATTTTCAGGAGATATCGGAAGACCTGATTCACCAGTAATTAAATCACCGGATGTTTTACGCGATCTTGATGTGTTGATAATGGAATCAACATACGGAAATAGATTGCACTCGCCGGCTGAAGAAGTTGAAGAAGATTTTTCATCAACAATAAATAGTGTAATTAATGAAGGCGGCAAAGTTATCATACCAGCATTTGCTGTTGGAAGAACACAAACAATAGTTTACATGCTTCACAAACTTTTTGATCAAAATAGAATACCAGAAGTTCCGATTTATGTTGATTCACCAATGGCTGTTGATGCAACGGCCGTATTCCGTTCTCATCCCGAATGTCTAGATAGAGAAACGGGTCGCATCTTTTTAGAAGAAGGAACAGATCCGTTTGGATTTGGCAGATTGAAGTACATAAAGAAAACCGAAGAATCGAAAGAGCTAAATGATAAAAAAGGACCGATGATAATTATTTCTGCATCAGGAATGGCAGAGGGAGGAAGAATCTTGCATCATCTTGCAAATAATATTGGTAATCCCAAAAATTTAATTTTATTTGTTGGATATGCTGCCAAGCACACATTAGCCAGAAGAATTATGGATGGAAATGAAAAGGTTAACATCTTTGGTGAAGAGTTTGAGGTTAAAGCTAAAATAAAGAAGATGGATTACTTTTCCGGTCATGCCGATCAAAAGGAATTACTGGATTACCTGCGTCTAAATCAACAAAACAAGTTAAAAAACATATTTTTAGTG
>Ga0105105_10001054_pt1 | contig 11862 bp, 12 predicted proteins | sample PPLLaktember2015_4_FD_79108 | JGI IMG/M metagenome (GOLD analysis project Ga0105105, IMG submission 79108) | Freshwater sediment microbial communities from Prairie Pothole Lake near Jamestown, North Dakota, USA - PPLs Lake P8 Core (1) Depth... | ecosystem: Environmental > Aquatic > Freshwater >... | reverse complement strand
CTCAATCGCCAGCACATACTGCTCGGCATACACCTCAAAGCGGCTCTCCAGCTCCACCGCACTTAGTACTGCTTGACGCTCAAACAGCTCCCGCACCTCCTGACGCTGCAGCACTGGCAAGGCATCGGCGCAGGTGCGCAGGTTTTCCAGGCCGCGCTCTTCTACAGCGAGGCGATGCCATTCGCTTGAGTAGCCATCGCCGCCAAAAACCACGGCGCCGTGCTCGCGCATCACCTGCTGGAGCACGTTGAAGGCGGCCTCACTTAGGGGAGTACCAGCATTCAGCTGGCTTTGCAGCTGGTCAGCGATCCAACCGATCGAATCGGCCAGTACCGTGTTCATCGCCACCAGGGGCCCGGCCACCGATTGGTTGGAGCCGACGGCGCGGAATTCAAAGCGGTTGCCGGTGAAGGCAAAGGGTGAGGTGCGGTTGCGATCGCCCGGGTCCTTGGTGAATTCCGGCAGGGTGTCCACCCCCAGAGTCATGACGCCGCCCTTAGCGGAACTCTGCAGGTTGCCCTCGCGGATCTGGTTGAACACGTCCTCGAGCTGGCTGCCCAAGTAGACGGAGATGATTGCCGGTGGTGCCTCGTTGGCGCCGAGGCGGTGATCATTGCCGGCGGTCGCCACCACCGAGCGCAGCAGCGGCCCGTAGCAGTGGACGCCGCGGATCACGGCAGCGCAGAACAGCAGGAACTGCAGGTTGTCGTGGGGTGTCTGGCCCGGGTCAAGCAGGTTGCCCTGGGTCGCGTTGCCGATCGACCAGTTGACGTGCTTACCGGAACCATTGATACCCGCGAAGGGCTTCTCATGCAGCAGGCAAGCGAAACCGTGCTTTTTAGCCGTGCTCTTGAGCACGGTCATGGTGAGCTGCTGGTGGTCGGTGGCGACGTTGGCCGCCTCGAAGTAGGGCGCAATCTCAAATTGGCCCGGTGCCACCTCGTTGTGGCGGGTCTTGGCGGGCACGCCTAGGCGGTAGAGCTGCTGCTCCACGTCTTGCATGAACACCTGCACCCGCTCTGGGATGGCACCGAAATAGTGGTCGTCAAATTGCTGACCCTTGGCCGGCGGCGCACCAAACAGGGTGCGGCCAGCGAGGAGCAGGTCTGGGCGCAGGGCGACGAAGGCGCTGTCAACCAGGAAGTACTCCTGCTCGGCGCCGCAGCTGGAGTTCACCGGAGCGACATCGGTTTCACCGATCAGGCGTAGCAGGCGCTGGGCCTGGCGGTTCATGGCGGCGTTGGAGCGCAGCAGCGGCGTTTTTTTGTCTAGGGCCTCACCGGTCCAGGAAACGAAAACGGTGGGAATGCAGAGGGTGACCCCGTTGGGGGTCTGCATCAGATAGGCAGGGCTGGTGATGTCCCAGGCGGTGTAGCCGCGGGCCTCGAAGGTGGAGCGGATGCCGCCATTGGGAAAGGAGGAGCCGTCGGGCTCGCCCTGCACCAGCAGCTTGCCGGTGAATTCGGTGATCACCCGACCATCACTTTTTGGCGAAATGAAGCCGTCGTGCTTCTCCGCGGTGGAGTTGGTGAGTGGATAAAAAACGTGGGCGTAGTAGAGAGCACCGCGGCCGGTGGCCCAGGTCTTCATCGCGTCTGCAACGACGTTGGCCAGGGACAGATCAAGCTTGCCGCCTTCCCGAATGGTGCGCTGAATTGACTTAAAGGTGCGTCCTGGCAGGACCTCCTTCATCGCCTGGAGGCCGAACACGTCACTTGCCCACAGCTCATCGAAGGGGGCGGCAGCAGCTGTCGCCACCGGGCGTCGCCGCTGGATCTGCTGCAGGGCGGCGTAACGGTGCGAACTGGGCATGGGATCAGATCAGGTGAGGCTTAATAGGGACATCCAATGCGGCAATCCCGTCCCGTTGTGTAGCCGTTGCTACAAAAATGTGCCGCGCCCCCGCTGGCTAGTGACTAACGCGACAGACAGCCCCGCTCAGATCAAGTAACGCCGAATGCAGGGCCGACTCCAAAACACGAGCGTGGCGGTGGTAGCGGCCCAAAGCAAACCAGACAACAAAGCGGTGAGCAGCCGGCCCTCACTGAGCAAGGCCAAACGCACGATGCCGTAAGGCAGCCCCACCGCCAGGGCCATGGACAGGGCCACGATCGCCAGGATCTGCCCCCAGGCGCGCCACTTGAGCAGGGCGATCGAAGCCACCAGTCCCACCACGGCCGTCGGCAGCACCGCACTGGCGCCCACGACAATGTTTGCCGTACGCCACGTTGGATCTAGCAGGATCACAGCGAGGCCGAGGGGAATGGCCAGCCCATTGGCCACCAGACCCAGGCGGGCCAGCGTCACGTAGCCGCGGGGGGGCTGCTCCAACATCGCAAACTTGGTGCCAGCGACCCACCATGTTCGGTCATTGGCAAGCGGCAGGATGGATGCGTTCGCAAATGGACGGGGATTGCAACTCCATTCCGCCCCTCCCCAAGCTGGAGCAAAAGAGCCAGCAACGGCCTTCCCTCAGGTGCATCGTGGTCAGCTCATCACTTTGCAGGTCAACCTCGGCTACCGCTGCAACCAGGCCTGCAGCCACTGTCACGTCAACGCTGGACCATCCCGCACCGAAATGATGGATCCGGCCACCCTGGCCCTGATCCCGCCGGTGCTGGCGGCCCGCCAACTGGCATGCCTCGACCTCACCGGTGGAGCTCCAGAGCTCCATCCCCAGTTCAGGGAGCTGGTGGCAGCTGCCCGCCGACTTGGGGTCGAGGTGATCGATCGCTGCAACCTCACGATCCTGTCCGAACCCGGCCAGGCTGATTTGGCCGGCTTTCTGGCGGATCAGGGCGTCACGGTGGTGGCTTCGCTGCCCTGCTACGCCGCTGAAAATGTTGATCGTCAGCGAGGCAGCGGCGTGTTCGAGCGCAGCATCGAGGCTTTACGCCAGCTCAATGCCCTTGGCTACGGCCAGCCAGGCAGCGACCTCAATCTGCAGCTCGTCTACAACCCCCAGGGGCCGACCTTGCCCCCTCCCCAAGCCGAGCTGGAGGCGAACTACCGCCGCGTGCTTGCCACCGATTTCGGGGTGGTTTTTACCAGCCTCTACGCCATAACCAATATGCCGATCCAGCGTTTTGCCAGCTGGCTCCAGGCCCAGGGACAGCTGGAGGCCTACCGGAGCCTCTTGCAGAACAAGCACTGCGGCAGGAATCTCGAGCAGGTCATGTGTCGATCCCTGATCAGTGTCGACTGGCAGGGCTGGCTTTATGACTGCGATTTCAACCAGCAATTGGATCTGCCCGCGGCTGGCCGGCCCAAGCGCCATCTCAGCGAGCTGCTGGAGTGGGATCCGCAGGGAGATTCGGTGGCTGTAGCAGATCATTGCTTTGGCTGCACCGCCGGGGGTGGCTCCAGCTGCGGCGGCGCCTTAAGCCGCGCCGCAGACTGAACACCTCCTGACTGCATCCGAAATTTCAGCTTCTGCTCAGCTGGCGCTTCAATCGTTGTCAGTATCAATAGTTAAAGTTTGATCTAGGCATTTATGTGGATGCAACTGCATTTCCGCCCATTGCCGTTTGTGAGTCATCTTTGGCATACGAACGCAGCCAGGATGGTTTTCAGTTGATCAGGCAGCACCTTGGCTCAACCCTGCTGATGACCCTTGGACTGGGCTGGCTACTTGCCAATCCTGCACAGGCCATGCAGCGGCCGGTTGATCCAGTGGCGGTCTGCGTGGTGGCCCCCCGGGTGGAGCCGGTGGCGGAGGGCGATGCCATTGGCCTAGTGCCCACACCCACACCACTGCTCGTGGTGATCGAACCCCTGCTGGAGCTCCAGATCGAACGCCAGGGCCGACTGGCCTGGCAGCAACTGGCGCCGGTGGGGCAACCTTTCCGTGCTCCCCTGGCCTGGCCCCTAGCCCCCATTGCTCCAGGCGAGGTGGTGGTGCTGCGCCTGCGGCCTGAGCAGGCGGCGGAGGGGAGCTTTGCCCATGTGCAATTAGTGGGTGCCGACGCTGAGCGGATTGCGAGTACTGCGGCCCTGATCCGCTCTCTGGGTCAGAGCCCCCCAGCCTGGCTGGCAGCGATCGAAACAGCACTGGAGGCTGGTGATGTGTCGCTGGCCTGGGCCCTACTGTTTGAACCCAAGTTGCCTGAGTCCGCCGATCTCACCTCCCTACGCGCAGAGGTGATACGCAGGGGCTGCGGCGACTAACCCACTGCCGCAATTCAAAACAGTACGGGAGTACTGTTTTGCGCTAGCTTGCCGGCATTCGGGGATTGCCGTGGCCCGCAAGCTCAGCCACCCCCTAACCAGCGATCTGATCTGGCTGGGCCCCTTGCAGCACCTGCCCTTGCCCCTGCCCTTGGCCGGCGAGACCGTGGCCGCAGGCTTTCCCAGCCCTGCCGATGACTACGTCGAAGCGACAATCGACCTCAACGGAGCCCTGATTCCACGGCCGAGCTCCACTTTTTTGATGCGGGTAGAGGGCGATGCCATGCGCGGGGATGGCATCCATCACGGCGATCTATTAGTGGTCGACCGCAGCGTGGATCCCCGTTCGGGCTCCACCGTGGTCGCGGTGCAAGAAGGGCGATTTCTCCTGCGGAGACTGGAGGGAGGATCAGCCCGATGGCGCTTGGTCGCCAGCGATTCGACCAGTCCCGCCATTGCCTTGCAGGGTAACGATCCCGATCTGCTGATCTGGGGCGTGGTGATCCATGCGGTGCATCACCTCTGGAAGCCATCGCCACAATCGCAAGTCCGGTGAACCGCTGTTAGCCGTTCACCAGAAGCCTTTGGAATAAAGCCATAGGCCTAGCAATCCCATCGGTACAAACACGGCACCAAGGATCTGCAGCTTGACAGTGCGGGGGGATGGCTGGCTTGGACGAGGCATTGGGATCAGGCAGAAGGGGAAAACAAGATCGGGCGATAGGTGGGCCGGGCGGAGGGCGAAAGACTCCACTTGAGCCGGCAGGTAAAGGTGGCATATTCACCCTTAATCACCGATGAAACCCGCATGGCCGTAGCGGTTGCATTAGCTGGCATGCGGTATTGAGCCTGGTTACAGGAATCGACTTCAGAGACTACCGAGCTGTATTCGGCGGTGCCGCTGGTGGGAGCAGCCTTGGTTTCCACTTCGCCAGCTTGGGCTGCTCCCGGGAGAAGCAGGGAGGCCGCGGTGCAAAGGGCAAATAGATGGGGAAATGCAGCAAAGCGGTGCATGGGGCCAGTCGTCAGAGTCTTCCAGTCATAGCCGAAGGAATGCAGTCGCGCAAAGGCAGGCAGCCAGCACGGCAACACGCAACACCAGATTCGATGCAGATCTGATTAACGGAGGCTTGAAATGGAAGAGAATCTCTCATTATTATCATTACAACTTTCATGCTCAAGTCAGGTTCGCCCGCCAGAACCTGCCCAGCCCGAGTACATATAGCTCCGAGTGCATATGGCATTGCATCCACCACAATGGAGCAGCCGCAATCAGGCAGGCCTAGAATTAGCGGAGCGATTGCGCACTGGCAAGTACAACAAACCTGACAGCATGATCATCGCCCTGCCGCGGGGCGGGGTTGCTGTTGCTGTCGCAATCGCTAAACAATTGCAGCTTCCCGTAGCCACCTGGTCGGTGCGTAAAGTGTCGGACCCACTGCAACCCGAGCTGGCCATCGGCGCCATCGCTGCAGGAAACGTAGTGGTGTGGCGCAATAGCCAGGCAGCTGGGAGGAGGCAGGAGCTAGCACGCAGGCAGGGCTGGCTTCAGATTCAGGAGCAGGAAATGATGCGGCGACAGCGACTTTTCGGCGATCCAACACCAGAGAAGTTGCGCAATCGCCATCTCGTCGTGGTAGACGATGGGATTGCCACAGGGATGACCGTCAAGGCCGCCCTAATCTCCCTGCGTCAGGCCCAACCCAGCAGCATCACATTGGCTGTGCCTGTGGCAGATCACACAGCTGCGATTCAACTGCTCCCTCTAGTGGATCACCTAGAGGCATTGGCGCTGGTGAACAATCTAGATTCTGTAGGGATGTGGTATGCAACCTTTAACCAGCTTAGCGACCGCGAGGTTCTGGATCTACTGGCAAGGTCAAGATCTGAAGTATCAAGCTGAAATTACTCCTTGCCCTTGACCTCAAGACCGTGAGCTCCCTTGCCAAGTAGATGGGAATGGATGGCTTCCTTCAATACAGCCCCCAATTTTTTGTCTTCAAGGATGCATAACAGCTTTAAAGCTCGATGCTCCTCAGCCGAGAGCTCAACCGTGATGCGTGGCATGGCAGCAGAGGCAATTGATTGTTTTCAACTTATTTAAGAGACGATCGATCAGATTACCAGATCAACCCAGGCAGAGACTCAACAATTTGTAGCTAAGTCATAATTGCAGAATTACGAAAAAATGCCATTTTTTTACGTAGCAATATTTAGGCGTAGAGGTGGCAACGCACTTGCCTGCTAAAGCTATTTTACACCATTTCACCATGTGCAGTTGCCGATGGTCGCCGAAGCTCACCAAAGCACTTTCTATCAAAAGCAACGGGTAATGAAAAATTTGCAAGCCAATTCGCAGCGCCATCGATCCGCCGCGAAGCGCAATAGCCGCAAATGCAACATGGTGGCCAACAAAGTGCCTATGCGTACGTTGAACTACGAGCCGATTGACAACTGCGTTTTACCGACGGCCAAGATTAGATGAATCAAATATTTTCCGATACATGCTGCAGTCGAGCAATTTAGCCGCTGTCACAATACGCCACAGCAAAATTACTCGGAAGTCTACAGAAATTAAGCAGGCGCCTAAGGCCCGGCATGCGTTAGCAGCTAAATATGCTGTCGGCAAATAATTTCCATGGCCGATTAGATATTGACTGCCAGGAAGCTAAGGGCCCGAGCTGCTGCAGAATGCCACAAAGTGCCTTACAGTTATGCGGACTGCCCTATATGCGACCACGACTGGTGCTTACAGGCATCACTAAAGATGCACACAAGAGCGCTTAGTGATGGAAATACCTCGATATGCTGCTACCAGCACTCAAAGTAGTGCACCCGGCAAAGCCATCCAAACCTATCCTCTTGATTGCATTAGTCTCATGAATGATCAACTTCGAATCCTTCAACGCCAGCCAAGAAGGATTTCAATCACCCTGAGCTATCATGTACACGAGTCTCTACTGAGAAGGTCAGATGACGAAGGGCGCTCACTATCAAATCTCTGCGCATTCCTGCTAGAGGATTCACTCAGAGATCAAAGGGAGACGACGCAAGCTCCCCTCAGGGAAGGGGGAGCAGATGGGATGTTACTAAATAAGTTTAGGCCTAACACTCCCGCTCATAATGGATTCGCACACAGGACATAAACATCCAAGAAAGATAAAACTAGGCATCACGCTAGATTTAGCGCTGAGCCAATGCTTCGCTTAAGCTTCTTGAGCGCTCTTCGCTCAATAGTTTGGACGTGATGCCTAGTTGTCCCCATTGATTTTGATACATCAACCAGGGATAATCGCCTTTCCGCATAAAATCTAAGCTTGATTATCTCGCCTTCCTCTACCGACAGCTGATCCAAATACTGCTCCATCCAGGTGTAATCATCCGTAATCTTATTCTCGTCTGGAGCCGGGATTAGATCTTTAAGGCTCATTTCGCCTGAATCGCCACCTGATATGCACTGATCAAGAGAGATTATTCTATTGTAAAAGCTTAACAGCTTGGCCAGCTCAAGCCTTCTGCAATGCTCGCTTTTTAGCTTTAACGACTCGTCAACACTTGAGCCATTCTTGCAATCTGCCTGAAGCTGATTAATTTTAACAGTTAATGCAAGCAAGGAGTGAGGGACTCGAATTATGCGATCAGACTCATTAATAAACCTAGCTATTGATTGCTTAATCCACCAATATCCGTAAGTTGAAAAGCGATAGCCCCTTGCTGGATCATATTTTTCAACAGCTCTAATAAGTCCTAAGTTGCCAGCTTGGATCAGATCCATCATGTCAATTGAGTTACCGCTAATACGGCGGCTATATTGTTTGACAATGCTAACAACAAGCCTAAGATTGCCATTAATCATGCGTTCCTTAGCTCTGCGGCCAAGCCTCTCTATTTGTGTTGTCGAGCTGTCTTGATCCAGCCAATCGCGGATCATTCTTCCGTATTGAATCTCTTCTTCATCTCTCAGCAACGGAATCCTCCCGATCGTTTTGAGGTAGTCACCAAGGCAATCAGTCATGAAGTGATTCGTGATGGCAGCCCCAATAGTCCTTCATACGAGCCTGCCCCAAAGATATAGATGCATATCCGCTTTTGCCATGCTGCTTATTGCTGCAAGTTGCTTCGTTTTACAGGTGTGAGCGCCTGTATTGACAGCAAAGCAAAACCTTGCAAAAACTTGGCAAGGCCGAATTAAATCTGAAGATTTGCGTGATTTAGCTACTTGCAACTGCCAACTAATGCACCCAACCACCCACCCCACTCCCAAGCCAGGCCAAGGATGAAATATCAACTCATGCTTAAAGTAGGTTAATTAAATATTTAGCAGTCTCAATATATTCCCTACCCGTTATGTGATTTTACCAACTTTGAGCAGGCAGGCGTTCGTGGGCAAGGCTTCAAGCGGCATCTGGTAGAGATCTCGGCGAATTCCTTTGCAGCGCTCACAACTATTAACTACGCCTTGCAGCCGCTAAACCCATCTGTCCAAAGGGCCACCGCCGTGGGCTGCCCACCACCCGGGCGGAAAATGTTCGGGCAGTGCTGGGGAGGTCTTGATGATGCGCTCTAGCAGGCCGCAGATAGATCGACGTAAACGCAGACGATCATCGCAGCCACTACAGCCTGCTATGACCCTGACCACATAAAAGCGGCGCGGGCAGGGGTGGGGCTGCAGAATGATTCGTGCGACATCATGCAGAGATGGCTGTTCCCAGCTCCATGCCGTCTCCCCAGTTGCTTGAGGAGTACTGCCAGTTCTTCCGTTTGCTGAGTGAGCCGGCTCGCCTGCAGTTGCTCTGTCAGCTCAGGAAAGGGCCCATGGATGTGGCGGCGCTGATCGAAGCCACCGGCTTCTCCCAGTCCCACATCAGCCGCCAACTCGGCCAACTACAGCGGGCTGGCCTGGTGCGCTGCGAGCGCGACGGAGTGCGAACGATCTGGAGCGCCGAAGGCGCCTTGGTAGACGAGCTCTGCACCCTGGTCCAAACCAGACTCAAGCTACGTCTGGAGACCCAGCTGGCCCAGCTGCAGTCAGCCTGAGCGAGCAGATCGCTTTTTCCCCCATCCAGCGATGACCACCCTCAAGGCTTGAGGCCGGGAGAATGGCTCAACCAAGAGTTACCCATGGCGCAGCCAGGATCGGCCCTAGAGCAGCTACAGAACCATCTGCGCCAAACCCAGCTGCTCGGCTCAATCAGCAGTGCCCTTTATTACGACCAGAACACGGTGATGCCGCCGGCCGGCGCCGAATGGCGTGGCGATCAACTGGCCCTGCTGGCCAGCCAACTACACGAACGCCAGAGCAGCACCGCTTACGCCGATCTGGTGGCGGCAGCGGAGGCTGGGCTGCAAACCAGCACACCGGCGCCGGTACGCCGCAACCTTGAGCTGCTGCGGCTGGAGCTAAACCGCCAGCGCTGCCTGGACCCCCAGCTAGTAGCCCAGATCGCCCAAGCCCAGTCGCGCGGCAATGCCATTTGGCAGGAGGCGCGGCGCCGCAACGACTTCAGCATCTTTGCTCCGGCACTGGGAAGCCTGATCGGCCTGCGCCGCGAACAGGCCGATCAGCTTGCCGCTGCTGAACCCCAACGCCGCAGCCCCTGGGAAATTCTTGCCCAGCCGTTTGAGCCCGACGTCAGCAAAGAACGGCTTCATCAGCTATTTGCCCCACTGCAGGCCGAGCTACCCGTCTTGCTCGATCAGGCGAAAGCTGCCCAGGTGCTGCCAGTCCCCGACCTACCAGAAGCGCTCCAGGAAAAGCTCTGCAGCGAGCTGCTCAACAGCTGGGGCTACGACGAACACCGCTGCCAGCGCTCCCGGTCTGCCCACCCCTTTTCCTGCACTGTGGGGCCCCAGGACTTCCGCATCACCACCCGGGTGGTGCCAGGCCAGCAACTCTCGGCCTTCCTTGCCACCGCCCACGAATGGGGACACTCGCTCTACGAGCAGGGCCTGCCCCGCACGGGCGACCACTACTTCCCCTGGCCCCTGGGCGATGCCACCTCGATGGGGGTGCATGAGTCGCAGTCATTATTCTGGGAATGCCGCGTAGCTCGCAGCCATGCCTTCGCTGAGCGCTGGCATCCTCGCTTCTGTGCCGGACTAGATAGCGATCCCTGGGGCGGGGCTTTTGGCTTCTGGCGAGGGCTCAATCCACTCAAACCTGGTCTGATCCGGGTAGAGGCCGATGAGCTCAGCTATTGCCTACACATCGTGCTGCGCTTTGAGCTGGAGCTGGCCCTGCTCGAGCAGGAGATGCCAGTGGCGGAGCTTCCTGGGCAATGGAACCGCCGCATGGGCGAGCTACTGGGCAACACCCCATCCAGTGATGCGGAGGGTTGCCTACAAGACATCCACTGGGCCGAAGGCCTGTTTGGCTATTTCCCCAGCTACGCCCTAGGCCATCTGATCAGCGCCCAGCTCGCTGAAACCATGGAGCAAGAGCTTGGCGGCTCAGGTGCCATCGAGGCCGCGATCGCCGCCGGTCAAGAGAGCGGCCTGCGGGACTGGCTGGCAAGCAGGGTTTATCCCCTGGGTCGCAGCGTCAATGCAGAAGAGCTGGTGGAGCAGGTGAGTGGCCAGAAGCTCAGCGCGGCAGCCTTTCTCCGCTATCTGCGCAGCAAGCTGGAGCGCCTGCAGACAGATCCTTAGGATGCCTCTTAGCTTTTTGGATTCCGCTTCATGGCGAACATCGACCACGCCCCGAGTCGCACGATGCTCAACCTGCTGCACGTGCTGCCGGCCTTCGCCGATGAAGCCGAGCTGCGTCTGAACGCGATTGTGGAGCTCAACTCCATGACGATCAACAAATACGAACTGATCACAGAGACTGGCCACCTCAAGCTCGATCGCGTGGGGTATTCGTCGCTGGCATACCCATTTGCTTACGGCTGCATTCCTCGCACCTGGGACGAGGACGGCGACCCCCTCGACATCGAAATTGTGGGCGTCACTGAGCCTCTCGTGCCCGGTTCCCTAGTGGAGGCACGCATCATCGGCATCATGACCTTTGACGACGGCGGCGAGGTCGACGACAAAGTGATCGCCGTACTGGCCGATGACAAGCGTATGAATCACATCACCAGCTTCACCCAGCTCGGTGAGCAGTGGGTCAAGGAAACTCAGTATTACTGGGAGCACTACAAGGACCTCAAAAAACCTGGCACCTGCAAGGTAAATGGCTTCCTAGAGCCGGCTGAAGCTGTGCGGATAATTAAGGAGTGCGAGCAGCGCTACCTCGACACAATCGACGCCAAGCTGGTGAATTGATGGCTTCCATCAACATGGCTCAGCACCTCAAGCCGCTCTGGATTGCCGCAGCAGCCTTGGCGCTTGCTCCAGCCTGGACCCCTGTCCATGCCGAGAGCACCCCTGCGGCCCAGCCAATTCAGCCAGCGGTAGCTGCTCAGACCAACACCCGAGAAATTGTCCTGCAGCTGGGCAAGCGCACGATCAGCCTGCGTGAAAACGGCAAGGTGCTGGGCAGCTGGCCGGTGGCGATTGGCGATCCCAGCACCCCCACACCGTTGGGGAGATTCGCTGTGAAGAACAAGGTTGTCAACCCCAAATACCAGAGCACCAAAAGCGGCAAGATCAACTCGACCGTGGGACCAAATGGACCTCTGGGCGATCGCTGGCTTGGTTTCCAGCAAAGCGGACTTAACCAGTACGGCATCCATGGCACACCATCTGCCTGGG
>Ga0105105_10001052_pt1 | contig 11865 bp, 8 predicted proteins | sample PPLLaktember2015_4_FD_79108 | JGI IMG/M metagenome (GOLD analysis project Ga0105105, IMG submission 79108) | Freshwater sediment microbial communities from Prairie Pothole Lake near Jamestown, North Dakota, USA - PPLs Lake P8 Core (1) Depth... | ecosystem: Environmental > Aquatic > Freshwater >... | reverse complement strand
CGGCTCCAGCATGGCGCGCTGGGTCGGCGTCAGCTTTTCGCCGGACGTCTCGATGAGCTTGGGCCTGATCCCGTCCAGTTTGTTGGCGGTCAAGAAATTCCCCCAAATGGCCATTGCGGATGGGTAGACCCGGAACATGTCCGGCTTCCATGCCTGCATCTCGAGGGCGAACTTCCGCATGTTCTCTTCGGACAAGGCATGCGCGTTCAGGAACCGGTTCCGCTTGATATAGCCCTTGATCAGGCGGTCCCTGAGCGTCCAGTTCGGAAAGTTCTTGAGCGCGCCCCAGACCCAGGCCTTTTTGTCCCCCGGCCGGACGCCGTACCAGCCGCGGAACCTCTTTTCGTTGGCGTAGCTCCAGTAGCTGGTCGAATAATCGACGATGAATTCCATCACCTGGCCGGTGGAGCCGCCGGTGTTGTCCTTGAACGTCTGGCCCCGGAAGCTTTTCGAACGGAGGTCTTCTTGAGACGAGAAAAAATCGTCCCGCACCACGAAGGGAACGGACTCGAAATCCTTGAACGATCGGATGTCCGATGGAACGATGCCTTTCTTCTTAAGGGAATTGCGGTAAAACGGCACGTTTTCATAGGCGTACTGGACCAGGCGCTTCAGCTTCTCCAGCTGGATCCGCCTCACTTCTTCAAGGGGAAGCCACTGGGACTTTTCCAACTCGGCGCTGTGCTTGCGGATCTCCCTGCCGCCGCGGGCGAACCGCTCTCTCAAAAATTGATACATGCTTGAATACATTCAGGCCTCCAAATCCTTTGGGGGTCTATTGAGCTACAGCCATATTTGTCGGCTGAGAACGAAAATGCTTTAAACGGGGCTGGCCCGAAGGGACATAACGCCCTGAAAGGCGAAAAACCGTTCAGGGCGTTATGGGTTGAACACCTAAAAAACAATTTTTCCTTGGCCGGCGCGCATCACGGGCAAGCGGTAATGTTTCTGGTGTAGGAATCCGTAATAGCGGTCCCGGGGGCAGTAGCCTCAATTAGCAAAGCCCCGGGCACCCCGACATTTCCCTGCTCCGTTTGATATGTTACGGCGTATTGATTCTCAAACAGCAGGGAGCTCAGCTGCTGGAAGATGGTCTGCAGGTTGTCCGAGTTCTGGGCTTCGAAAAACCTGCCGTGGGTGTCGTCGGCCAGGCGGCCGAGAAGGCCGATGTTGATGGCATACGAACCGATTCCGATCGGGAATATCGGAATGTCGTTAGCCTGCGCCAACGCGACCACATCGTCGTAGCTGCGGGTAGAAAGCTGGCCTCCGGAGCCGTCGTCGTCGATGCCGTCGGTGATGACGATGATCGCCTTGCGCCGGTTCGTCGGCCGCTGGCTGGTGGTATCCTCGATCGCCTTGTAGATCGAATCCCACAGGAGGGTGAATTCGCCGCGGTCGAACGGGGCGGTAATGGCCGCGGCCAGCGCATTTTTATCGTTGGTAAATGCCTGGACGACCTCCAGCTCGGTGGCGAACTTGATGACCGCGGCGTCGTCTGTGCCCCGCAGATTGTTCATGAAGGCCACCAGCCCCGATTCCATGTCGCTGACCGTGTCTGCAGAATCGGTTATGCTGGTGCTGTAGTCCATGAGCGCCGTTATGGCGATCGGCGGCAAATTCACTGATCCGGTAGCCACACTGAATGTAACCGTATCGTCGCCGAATTCATTCACATCAAAGTCGGAGTCGGTTAACCCGACGACGGGATAGCCTCCCTGATCCAGGACCGAAACATAGGCCGTGATGTCAACCGGGCAGTCCGTCTTGTCGATCTGGTTTGTTACCACTTCCAGCGCCGTGAGCTCCGACGACACGCCGCTCAAGGCGACGACGGATATCGGAGTCCCGCTGTCGTTCGAGTTGACCGCCACCCCCGAATTGAAGGAGCTGTTGGATTGGGGTTGGAACGTCACCTCAAAGGTGCAGGTGCCACCCGCCGCGATGGTCGGCGAGGCCGTGCTGCAGGGGTTCGAGCCGCCGCTCAAGTTCAGGCTGAAATTGACCGGGTCCGTCAAGGCGATGCCTGACACGCTGAGCGCGGCCGAGCCGTTGTTGTTGATTTTGACCTCCAACGGTGAGGGCGAGTTGCCGGTGGTCACCGTGCCGAAATCATAGCTGGCCGGCACGACCTCGATGTCCGGGGCGCTGCTTCCGCCGCTCCCTCCGGAGCTGCTTCCGCCGCCTCCGCCGCAGCCTGCCAACACGCTGAAAACAGCCAGAGCTGCCAGGACGCAAGCCGTTCTCATTCGCTCTTTGATCATAACCTGCCCCTCCTTTTTCGTTTTAGATGGTGGTTGCTGAAGCCGGCCACTGTTTCCGATTGCAGGTCGATTTCTTTCCCGGACAAACGACGCCGCGCCGCGCAGCCTGCTTTTCTCGGGATCGTCAAAAGGATGCCACCTTATTGCCGCCGTTTAAAAAACCGACGATTTCCCTGACCCACCCCTTGTAAGGCGGCAACGTCAAAATGACCAGAAAGTAGATCAACAAGGAGACGGCCAACGTCATCGCAAGCATCGGATGCGGTGGAACGAATGCCGCATGCTCGGTTCGCACTGCCGCCATGATCGCAACCAGAGGCCCGCCGAAGATGAACAACGGCGAAAAAAAACTGACGAGGCCGCCGATCTGCTCCGTCGGCGTATAGTTCATTTCCCGCATCACGGCGAGCCAGATCAGGGCGCAGAGAACCGCTCCGGCGAAACTCGTGCTGAAAGCGATGCCTTCTATGCCTAAACCGGTTTTGACGAGCGCGATCGCGCCGATGGCATTCACCGCGCTGGCGACCACCACATAGTAGAAAAGAACCGTCTGCTTTCCTTTCGCGACGAGGTAATTCACGCCGTTTCCGATGATGGAGCTGAAGAAAAGCCCGATCAGAAGTATTCTGGCAGAGTCTATGCCGGGCAGATAATCCCGAAAAATCAAATCGTACGCCACCGGCAGCACCAGCATCACGGCGGCGATCAGCACCGGGATGATCAACGACATCACCTTGATCGGTATGAGGACGAATTCGGCCAGCGCCTTGGGAGCCACATTTTTGCCAAGCCCCTCGTTGATCTTCGGGTAGAATACGCGGTTAATGGCTTGAGGCAGAAGGATGATGCTGAAGACGATGTTCAAGGCCAGCGCATAATGACCCGTCGCCGCCTTGCCGAGCATGGACCCCGAGACCAGGCGGTCCAGGGAGCTGCTGAAAGACAAGGACCACCACACGATCGTGATGGGGAACCCGATGCGGACGGCTTCCCAGATTTTCCGAGTGTCGAAATCCGCCTCTACGGGGCCGCAGGATCGAAAGCTGATCATGCCGGAGAAGAGACATATGGACAGCTCCGCGATCAGCAGGGCGACCACCCCGCCGGTCAAGCCCCAAAGCCAACAGAACGACGTCAGCAGGATGATCGTGGCCACCGCGCGAAAGGTGTCCACCATGCTGTAGTTCCTGAAATTCTGATGCGCGGCGAAGCGATGGTAGAAGAATGCCGAGAAAAGACTGGTCGACCCGACCAACAGCATGACTCTGACCTGCTGGATCGAAATATTGAGCGGATTCAGATCGGTGATGAAAGTCAACCCGTTGCAAAGCAGAATGAAGCCGGCCCCGAGGATGATGGAGGCGAACACGCTGTTTTCGACCGCGCGGGCTTTGTGGGTCTCGGCCTGCCCCTTGTAGTACGGATATTGAAGCACCAGCGTTTCCACCGTCCCCAAGACCGCAATCGGGGTGTAGGTCGGGATGATCAGCAGCAAGGCCCAGGCGCCGTAATTTTCCGGCGACAGGAGCTTGGGTAAAATAAACGACGAGACGAATCCGACCAGTTTTGCAAAAAGGGTCGCCGATAAGACATAGGTTATGTTATGAAGTGTTTTATTCACGCCCGGTGTCTCTCATCCATTTCCGCCTTGACGCATCATACCGTTTGACAACTCTTGCCGGCGTGCCGGCCACAACGGTATAATCCGGAACATCCGCATTGACGACCGAGTTGGCGCCGACCACGCAATTCCGGCCGATCGTGACGCCCGGCAATACTACGGAATTCTGGCACAGCCAGCTGCCGGCTCCGATCGTCACCCCGCGCACTTTGGTTATGGGCTGCAGCGAAATGGGCCTGGCGACGTCTTCATAGCCGTGCAGGTGGTCGGAAATGAAAACATTCCGCGCCATCAGGACATAATCTTCGATGATGATCCGATGGGCGGCGGAAATCGTGGAACTCATTCCGATCGACACATGATTCTTGACGATCAGCTTAGGGCTGTTTTTCGGGCGATCCTCCCCGACCGTTTGGATCCAGCAGTTGGGATGAACCGTCACGAAATCGCCGATCTTGATCATTTTCGAATTGCCGAATCTGAGAGGGGGATAAATCATCGATCGTTTCCCGATCGAATGAAAGCAGTAAAAAAGCAAAAATGTGTATATCTTCGCTCGGATCCTCTCCAAGATGTGGATCAGATTCTCCATTAACCTCTCGCTATCGCGTCGCGGAATTAATCGGCAGAAAAACCGCTATAAGACTCACAACCTGGGGGGTAATCGAAAACGAGAAATGCGAATTCAAACCGGAAGCGATCGGGATGGATATGAAGCGTCGGGTTGCTGCTTAAAAAAGAAGCAATATTAAGGAAAACCGATAGAATATAGCGACCGCGGGCTGCGGTGCCGCACTTCGACGAGGAAGCCATTCTGGGCAACGGCGGACCAATGAATGGCCCCGCGCCTTTGGATGCGATCCAGGAACCCGTGCGAGTTCCTGGATCGCCCACTTTATTTGGCCAACCGGAGGTTCTGAGGCCTCTTCATCCCTCTCCCCTCGAAGGGGCCGATGTCCCAGGCCGGTCCAAGCGGCCGCGTATCCTCATCCTTGTCTATCGTAAAATAGTTGGACAGATCGAGGCCTTTATCCGTGGCGGCGGTGTCCGTGTCCGTCAGCTGAAAATCATTGTCGTTTCGATAGGCCCCGTACGAAATGAAAGACGGCTGCGCCGTGCTGCTGTGCGGCTCGTGCGATGCGATCCAGCTGGATGCAGATTGCGCAGACCCGAGATAGTTCACGTACGCCCCGCCGTAATAAATGTTGTAATCGATATCGAAGGAACGGCCCAGGTTGTCGCCGATAATCCTCCAGGCCGGGTTCCAGGAGGCAAGGCTTGAATTGTACCAGATGTTATTCTTTATCTCATTGCCGGACCCCGTGCACCCGCTGGAGCAGGTAATACGAATGGATTCAAAGTTGGGGTTGTCCACAAAGAGATTATTGAAAATCTTCAGGTTGGTAATCGAACTCGAGCAGCTGTAAAACCGGATAAACTCCGGATAGGGGTCGATGGCTGTTTCGATCCTGAAAACATTGTTGTAGATATAGATGTTCGCGGGATCGAAGTTGAAGTAGCTGGCATCCGAATCGAATCCCGAGTCGCCGATATTGATAAACTCGTTGTTGTAGACTTTGACATAATCCCCAACGCTCTGCACAAAATCGCAATGCTGCCCGGAAGTCGCTTGAGAGGTCATGTCCACTCGAAACGTGTTGCTGTGAATGGAGACTCCATGCCCGATTTGCACCCCGTCGGGCCCGTACTTGGTCGACGAGTTGGCCAGCAGGCCGATGTGGTTGTGATGGATCAGGTTGGCATCCCAGGTCCCTTCGCACTGAATGTACCCGATGCCGCTGTCGCCGCGAATGTTCGTCAGATTACAATAGGCGACGATGAAGCCCGTGCCGTAGGAGGACCGAAAGCCGTTGGAACAGTTGTCGATGTTCAAATACTGCACGGTGATGTAACTGCCGCTCGCCGCGCTGATCGCCTTGGCGGCCGTGTTGTTCCCCGAGTTTCTGACATTTTTGATGGTTAGCCTTCTGGACGAACCCACGCTCCCGTCGATGGTAATATAGCTCCGGCTGTTGCATTCAATAGCGCCGCCGTCCATCGATTCGCCCAAAGCGGAAAAATCCATTATGACTTCACCATTGTGTCCGGCATCCTGCCCGACCCGGATGGTGATCCGGCTGCTCGCCGTGCCGCTGGCACCGACAATGAGCCGGCTGGTGTAGGTCTTGGAAGTGCTGCCGCCGCTGACATACAGCGTGTCACCGGCTTTGACGCCGCTTGAACCCCAAGAGACGTTTGAAAAGCTCGCCCATGCGTTGGCCCATGAGGTGCCGTTGTTGCCTCCGGCCGCATCTCTATCGACGTACCAGTTGGCACCATATGCATGAGCAACAGAAAGGCTCAGAAACAGTGTGATGAAAACGATCTTTTTCATAAAAATTCCTTTCACAGGGTTGCACCCGCCGGACTGGGAACTTCCTCAGCCGGAGTTTCTTCATAGACGATGGTTCCTGCGATGGCGGCCATCATCCAATACAGATAGATACTGATTTGATCGAAGTAGGAAACCGAAAAAAATGATATGATGTGCGCAAACAGGCCTGCGCCTAAGCACCATAAGTATTTTGATTCATCTTCCTGGTCTTCGAATCTTATCAACGCCCGCCCCAAATACTTATAACATAGGACAAGAATGCTTATAAACAAGGACAAGGTGACCAAGCCGCCGGTAATGGCCTCTTCAACGAATTGGTTTGTAAAATCAGCCGATTCCTCACTCCCGATGGCTACGGTGTATGGGAACCACTCGGCAGTATTAGCAAAACTTGTGCCTGCCAGCCACCACATATCAAAGTGTTCAATCACCTTGTTGATCAGCTCCGATCGGTGCCAGCCGCCGCCTCCGGCCAGATCTCCGATCCTTGAAAAAAGATACCAGACCGGCGCGTTCATATACAGATGCAACACCAGCAGCCCCAAGGCTATTCCCCATCTCACAACCCACAAGTATCTGCGCAGTTTCCATGCGCACAATGCCATCCCGCCACCGGCGACGGCCATGAGCGGACCCGTTGAGGCAGAGGTGATGATGACGATCAGGCAGGAGCAGATTGCCAGAATGGATAAGCCCCTGTTGTCCCCATTCCACAACATTGAAACAAACAACGGGACCGCGGTCGCAGCAAAGGTTCCGGCCAAAATCGGGTGCCGGAAAGGCCCCTGACATCGGAGGCGTCCTTCACGGATGATCGCTTGTTCGGATACCCCTCCGAAAACGCTGAAAAGATTGTTCTGCGTAGTTGATTCGACGAGGAAAAACAATCCGAGGGGGATGATGATAACGGCAAACCATTTCAGGTTGTCTTTGTAGTCTTCGAAATCCAGAGCGAAATATCTGAACAAAAAATATAATCCGGCCGTATTAAAAATGAACCCCAGCTGGTACTTCAGTGCGCTGATCGTTTGCTCGCGCATAATGAAGATCAACGAATGCGCCAAGATCCACAATAAAATGACTTTATCGAGGCTGTTGAATTGGATCGAATAATTTTGTCTGTCCAGAAAAACCTTCAACCAGCCCAGCAGAATCACGATGCGCAGGACATAAATGTTGAAATCCAATACAACGATTCTTTGGCCGAATGTCATGTATGCCCCGATGATGAAAAAGGGGATGGCGGCCAATCGCTTGGGCAAGCAGAACAAGAGGATCGCCACAGAAACTAAAAAAAGCGACCCGATCAGATTGATGTTGGTTGCGTTTTCAACCATGATGGATGGTAAGGCCGGTGTTCGATGAAAACGAGGCGGCTGCTCGGCCGGTGCCTATCCGAAATAGGGGTGTCCCGGGGGGTGCCGAACCGTCGGCCCGAAAGAAGCAAGCCTGATGCCAGTCCTGATCAAGACGAACGGTTTGAAAAACCCGCTCCGCCTGCAGTTGTCCAAGAACACACAGTCGCAGACGCAACACGTTTATCAAACCGTTCCTGAAATTCAAAATTCAGTTCCCCGCAGGCCCCGGGCACGACTTGACCGCTCCGTCCATCGGGCGAACAGGCACCGGTTCCAGTCGATCGTATTGCCGGGTCCATTGTTCGAGCCCAAGCCCCCAGCGGAGGACCCCCCACCATTTCCGGAAAACGGCCCTCCACCTGCGGACTCCACCCCCGGCAAGCCAGGCGGGGAAAAGAACTCCGAGAAGAGTCATGCGGATCACCGCCATCCCGCACATGGCGGCTCGATAGCAGCTGCTGTAAAGAGGGCCACGGGATTTTCGCAGGAACCGGCTCATCGACTCTCTCACCAGCACATTGGAAAAATTGCTGATGGCACGATCGGAACTGCCGCCGCCATGATGAACGATCACCGCTTGACCGACATGGTAGTTGCGCAGGCCGGCGAGGCGTGCTTTGAAACAAAGGTCGAGGTCTTCACCATACATGAAGAATTCAGGGCTAAACCCGCCCACACATTCAAAGACATCCTTGCGCATCATCAGACACGCCCCTGAAACAACTTCTACTTCCACCGCCTCCATTTTTCCATCGTAAAGCGCGGCTGCCCCCCAAAAACCAGACTTGGGGAACCACCGCTGCAGCACATCGGCATCGAGAATCTGGTTGAGCACCGTGGGCAACGCCTGTACGCAGCTTTTCTGCAACGAACCGTCACTGTTGAGCAAGCGGCAACCGACCGCTCCAGGATGGTCCAATCTGCAAAACTGCTCATGGAGACGATCAATGGCGCGATCCTTGATGTCGGTGTCCGGGTTCAGGAAGAGCAGCACCTTTCCATTGGCATGCTTGGCGCCGAGGTTGTTTGCGCGGCCGAATCCTAAATTGCTCTGGCTCTGCACGAATACGACTCCTGGAAATTCAGTGGCCAGCCTCTCACCGCAGCCGTCGAAAGAAGCGTTGTCCACCACGATGACCTCGTAGGCCATTCCGGATGTCTGCTCATGCAGCGATTGGATACATGCATGCACATAGTCGGCGGAGTTCCAGTTTACAATGATAATGGACACGTCCATAAGATAGTTATTTCCGGTTGGTTGAATGACCCGAAGGCGGTATTCTTGAATGGTTCCGATTGGGATGCTTCAGGCTACAGATCACGCATTTTGAGGCCCATTGCGAATTGTTTCAATCTCAAAAGCTGTTCTCTGCGCAGGAACAGAGCAACATCCCGGTTGACAACCCGTGGGCATCTTTCAATCAACAATTTGCAGAAGCTAAATAACCTTACTGCGGCGGACACCCCATAAGGTTTCAACTTTATTCTTCGAAGGCATTTTACAATCTCAAAAAGCGGATGAGTCCCCAGGCTATAGTCCATTTCACCCAACCGCTTGGCTTCCTTTATGACACCACGCCGCATGTCGCTTGGTTTGTGATGGAATGCTGGAACAGCCGGAAAGGCTTTCACCTCCCAATGATGCATTCGTGCCATAATCTCGGCATACCAATCTTCACCACCATGGGGCATGGGTATAAGCTCGCCAATATCCTGGTAGCATTCATATCGAAAAAATTGAATTCCGCCTGCGACCGACCACGGAGAATTCGCCTTCCGGCTCCTAAATTCACCGCTTATGGACTCAAGGATATATCCGCCGCCGATGCCCAGCCGTGGGTTTCTTTCAAACTCATCCAGTATAATGGAGTAGTAATTAGGGAGCAATGTGATGTCGGCATCGAGATGCCCTATATAATCGAATCGCCTATGGTTTAGCTGTTCAACTCCTTTTTTCAGTGCAAAGACTTTTGATGAGAATCCAACCTGAGAAGGGGCAGGCTCCTTTCTCACCAGATGGATCCAGCCGTTCAATCGAGCGTAGTCTCTAACGATCTCTTCGGTCCGGTCGACAGAACCATCACTGACAATAACCCAATAATCCGGCTTGACGCGCTGGCCGACAACCGAATCCATGCAATTAGCGATGTAGTCTTCTTCATTTCGCGCCGCCGTGATGAGCGCATAGCTAGAATGTTTTTTGTTGCTCAAATTTTCCGTTCCCATTTATTGCGGTAAAGATGCAGCAAGCGACGTTTCTCAGTTAATTGCAGCGACGAGTGGTTTCAGTCCCCGAACCCTCCCGGCTGATGGCGTCCATCCGCCTCGGATTCCAGGCGAACAGAATCCAGCCCAGATGATAGGGCCTCGTTTCATAGTCAACGGCGTCGGCCGGAAAAACGCGGTTCAACCCCGGCACTCTGCATGAGGGGTGCAGCCGACTGGCGACCGCCTGGAGGTACCGAGAGACTTTCTTGGGTCCGCGCCGGCCGACTTTCCGCCATATGAGATCGGCGGTCTTGTCGATTAAGGGGGAAGCCACCTCGGGGGAATGGCCGATCCAGTCGAGCCCTCCGGCGATGCCCCCGGCATGGTTCCCGCCGCCGGTTTCGTCCAGGGCCAAAAGCGCCATCGGCGCCATTCCGTCCTGGTGCACGGAATAGACGGGGTAATGTTCGACCACGCGGCCGGTCCGGTAGTCGTAATGCCACCACCACTGCCCGGCCGGGCCTTGAAGCCTGCAAATCAGATCGCCGCAGCGCCGTGCGGCATCCAGAGCGGAGGAGTCTCCCCAACGCCTTGCAAAAGTAGAAAGCGCGTGGATGGGATAGACCATATCGGCAAAACAGGACACGTGCGACCGGAGTCGGCTGCCGACGTCGCCGATGGCATGCGGAAAGGCTCCCGAATCGGGGTTGAAGGCCTGGATCAGGCGCTGCGCCAGTTTCCGCTGCAGGTCTTCGGCTCGATGGCCCTGCTCATGGCAGAGCGCCTCCAAGGCCCATGCGAGCTCAACCGTCGGATAAGGCTTCTGGTCGGCTTTCATGTCCGCCAGCCGATTGAGTGCGGCTCCACGCTCGCTGTAACCCGAAGCACTGGCGGCCCAAACGGACAGAGCGATGTTGCCCAAATTGTCGGACCGGGCCGCTTCGCTGATCAAGCACGCGCAGACATCATGCGCGCTGAGCCCGCCGAGGCATCTGCGCACCACCGATTCATCTTCATCGGCCAGCCCGATCATGGCGATGGCGGTATACCGAAGGCTCAATCCCTGGGGAGCGATTTCGCCGCCGGATCGGATGAAACGAAAAACGAACAACCGCTCCTGGGGACGAAACATGCGCTGAAGCCCGCGAAAGGACATCGCCCGTATCGCCTCGATCATCGCCAAGCGCATCCGGAGCGGCTTCAACCATGCGCCGTTCTTCATGATACCGATTTCCTGCTGCATATTCACCAATGGATCCCTCTTAACCTGGCGTCGGCCCTTGCCGCGTGAGAAGGGTCAAACAACCCTGCTCCTCCGTTCGGCGACGCCCCTCAGTATCGTTACAATCCTTCCGGCGGTTTTTCCGTCCCAGAGATCGATGCCTTTCTTTTTGGAGGCCTGGGCCTGCATGGCCCGGTCAGCCTGCTCGCCTAAATTTTCGAGCGCACACAGCCGGTTGGTCCCGTGCGTAACGGTGATCGGCCGCTCGGTATTTTCCCGGACCGTCAAGCAGGGGATGCCCAGGTAGCTGGTTTCCTCCTGGATACCGCCGGAGTCCGTGATGACCATTCGGCAGTTGAACACGAGGCTCATGAACCGCACGTAATTCATGGGCTCCGGCAGGAGCAGGCGGTGCCCGTTCGTCATCGAAGACAGAAGATTCGTCTCTTCGAGCTTTTTGCGGGTTCTCGGATGGACGGGGAAGACGAGGGGAATCTTTTCCGAAATGACCTGCAACGCGCTGCACAGGCTTTTCAGCATGGCTGCATCATCCACATTGGAAGGGCGGTGCAGCGTCACCACGCCGTAATCGCCGGGCGCAAGCCCGAGGGAAACATGGGTGCTCTGGGCCTCGATCTTTCCTCTCAGCATCTCGAGCGAATCGATCATGATGTTTCCGACAAACTGTATTTTGGCCTCGGGCACCCCTTCCCGCAGCAGGTTCTCGACCGCATCCCTGGAGGGCGTCCAGAGCATGTCCGCCAGGGCGTCGGTCACCAGCCGATTGACTTCCTCCG
>Ga0105105_10001051_pt1 | contig 11869 bp, 7 predicted proteins | sample PPLLaktember2015_4_FD_79108 | JGI IMG/M metagenome (GOLD analysis project Ga0105105, IMG submission 79108) | Freshwater sediment microbial communities from Prairie Pothole Lake near Jamestown, North Dakota, USA - PPLs Lake P8 Core (1) Depth... | ecosystem: Environmental > Aquatic > Freshwater >... | reverse complement strand
TTTTCAGAATCCTCCCCCCCCCGTACAAATTCACTACCAAATCGATGGTGATTTGACACCCCGCCCCCTTATGGGAGACATATTATGAATTTTGATAGTTTCAAGAGTCAAAAATCCATAAAAAGCGGTTATTCGATTTCAATATCAAGAACCCGCGCAACCGCCTGCTACCATTGTCGTTATCCCAAAAATTGCAGAAAAACAGGGGAAAAAATGTGTTGAAACGAACCCATTTTCGCCAAGCCAACCACCCGGCAAAGGTGGCCCACTCCCGCGCCTCGCGGGACTCGAGAAACCCGACATAATGTCTCGTGGACTATTTTTTTCCTACCCCCCTCACTGGAGGGGGGACCAAGGGGGGAGTCTTATGACGCAAAAATTTTTGCCAAAACGAACCCAACTCATGGCACTTGCATGCAGATTATACACTTATGAGGAATTTCCCGGTAAATGGGGAAAAATGTGGCGAAACAAACCCATTTTAGGCGTCGTCTGGTCGGCGTCTGTGTAGGTCGGTGCTCCGAGAAACCCGCCCCGGCGGGTATTGAGAAGCCCGACATCTTTCAACCGCCTTATCCCCCCTTGACAAGGGGGGCAGGGGGGATCAACCCCCTCACTGCTCCAATATCACCTTCTCCGGGTTAAATTTTACTTCCTTTATCCGGCGACCGGTGGAAGACTTCAATTCAAAATTATTCCGGCCTTTATTAATATGAAAAATTATCACTTCAGAAATTCCGTCCTCATACTTCACCGTCACCGGATACGGCGTCACGAAATCCTCCCCGACCTCTTTCACCGTGATATCCATCTCCGCCGTGCCGTCCGGTTTGATATCATAATCCTTTTTAATCTTCGGCACCCGCCAGTCATACAGCCATTGCCCGAAAAAGGAATCGGTGCGCGCCCCCAAATACGGCCGGACCATCTCGATAAAATCCCCGCTCCGCGCCAGTTTTCCCTCATACTTCCGGGCAAACTCCCCCAGCATGATCATAAAATCCCCCTTATTCCCCCGGACATCGTCCATCTCAAAGCGAAGCATGTGCAACATGTAGGCCGCCTTGGAATAAACCAGCGCCATATAATCCCCCGGCGACAACTCCCCCTTAAGTCTTGTCCCCAGGATTATCGCCCCTGCCCGATACCCCACCGATTTCTGCCCCCAGGCTTTCCCTTTCTGGATTATCTCTTTATGCCACTCCTCGATAATGGTCAGGAAAGCAACTTGGTCTTTTTTGACCGTCTCGATGTACATCGTTGCCGAATACTCCGCCAATCCTTCCGACAGCCAGACATCGCGATAACCGGCCGGATTGACCGCGTGTCCCCACCATTGATGCGCCACCTCGTGGGCGCGAAGCCGGTCGTCGTAACCCGGCCGCGATTGCAGGAAAGTCTGGCTGGGAAGATGCACCATGCCGGGCGACCCCTGCCCCTGCATGATCGATATGGCCGCCACCTTGAGATGCCCGAATCGGAACGGCGCGAAAATTCCGGAATAGAAGCGGAAAGCGCCCGTTATATCTTCCTGCACCTTCCTAAGATTGGGATTGCCGAAAAGCGACGACTGATGCAATCGCGACAAAGTATAGATGGTGACAGGAACATCCTCCGCCGACGACGAATCGAACAGGCCGTAATTGAAACTGACATAGGCCACCGGCGAAGATGTGCGGTATTCGTATATATTCTTATCGCCCGCCGCGCTGTCCCCGGTTCTCTCTCCCACCGCCAGAAAATCGTATCCTTTGTCTATCGTATACTGCACGTCATAATCGGCCAGACTACGGAACCCGGCATAGGGATACCAGTGCGTCAGGTGCTTCTGTATCACGCCGTAAATTTCATAATGATAAAAGAGATTGGTTCGATAATGAAGACCGACCCGAACGGTGTCTCCCGCCTTATAGGCGCGATCGAGCATCACCACCGCCCCCGGCTGATCCTTCCGCTTGAAAAAGGCCGTGGAATCCGGCACCGCCCCGGAAATATACGCAATATTGTAATCCCGGGGAAAACTGAACGGCAACACCCGAATGCTGTCCCCGGATATTTTTATGGTCATGTCGCAGGTGATATTCGATTTGCCGTAGGTGGACAAATCGACCTCCATCTCATAGCGAAGAACATTAAATCCGGAGGAGCCGCCAATTGGACCGGTAAACGACGACACCCATTGCGGGGTCCGGAAATCCGGGGCCAGGCGGAACAGCGAAACCGGCTCTTCATGGTAGGGATCATACATATAGACGGCGTGTTCATAATCGCGGCGTACAAAATCGGCCCACATATAAGCGCCTCGACCTTCGCTTATCGCCTTGGCCAGATACAGGGGCAAATCATAGTCGAATTCAGCCGACGGGATCTGGCGAAGCCTTCGGATCCCCTGGCGAACACGATACGGCGTCTTGGCTGTTTCCATTGTCCCCGAAGACAGACCCATAATCGACCTGGCGCTACCAAAGACAAAATAGGCCTCTTCGAACCTGAACGCGAGCGTATCGCTCCCGAAATGCCGGCGGATTTGCTGGGCTTCAACTTCATCGGGGGGAAAGAGACGACACCTCCCATTCCCCTCAAAATAGGCCGCCGTCGCCACGGAATCATGAAAGGCCAGCAAATACAGGCGTCCGGATTGAAATTCCACCGTACCCGAAGGCAGTTCGAGAATCATGTTCTCCAGATTGATCTTCTGCGCCGATTCGACCGGGTAATCTTCGAAAAAGGCCACCATATCCCGGAAGTCGTCACCCCGGAGTGAAGGAGAAATCACAAGCAGGGCCGATATTATCAGGGACAATTGCATATGTCGTCTAAGATACGTCACTTATTAAATATAACGAATGTTTGTCCTTTTGGTTCGGATAGTAGAGCAGATTATCGAGGATATAGTCAAATTAAAAGGCGGGGCCGAAATTCCGCCCCGCCGTACCATAAATACTTCTTAACAGAAACAGGTTGTGCCTGTCATTCACCTTTGAAAACGGCTTTGCGTTTTTCGACAAAGGCCGCCAACCCTTCCTTGGCGTCTTGTGTCGAAAAAACCGTCCCGAAATGCACCTTCTCCATCTCACATCCGGCCGACAGGTTGACATCCAGCCCGCGGTTGATAAGTTCCTTGGCCGAACCCATCGCCAGAGGCGCCTTGGCGGCAATTTTCCTGGCCAATTCCAGGGCCTTTTCCAGCAACTGCTCCGGCGCGAATACTTCATCGACCAGCCCGATACGATATGCCTCCCGGGCGTCGATTATATCCCCCGTGAAAATAAGTTCCTTGGCCTTGCCCCGACCCACCAGACGGGCCAAACGCTGGGTACCGCCGTATCCGGGGATAATTCCCAGGTTGATTTCCGGCTGCCCCATTTTGGCCTTCTCCGAAGCCAGGCGGATATCGCAGGCCATGGCCAGTTCACATCCGCCGCCCAGGGCAAAACCGTTTACAGCCGCGATAACCGGGCAGGGAAAATTCTCGATCGATTTCATCAGATACTGGCCGTGCATGGCGGTTTCCACCGCGCCCATGACATTCAATTTCGCCAGTTCCGTGATATCCGCCCCGGCCACGAAGGCCTTTTCGCCGGCGCCCGTGATTACCACGCAACGAAGATCCTTGTCCTCCCAATGGCTCCGGAAAAATACCTGCAGTTCCATGATGGTTTCGGCATTGAGAGCATTGAGCGCCTTCTCGCGGTTGACGGTAACGACTGCAACCCCTTCTTCTTTTTTAACCAACAGATTTTTGAATTCCATATTCGCAACTCCTCTTTATTTCTTGCTGTAATCGAAAAAGCCCCGGCCGCTTTTCATTCCCATGTATCCGGCGGCAACCATCCGGCGCAACAAAGGCGGTGCGGCATAATGGTCGTCCTTGAATTCATTGAAAAATATGTCCGCGATAAACAGGGTCGTATCCAGACCGATAAAATCCGTCAACGTCAGAGGCCCCATGGGATGCCCGCACCCCAGTTTCATGGCGTTGTCGATATCCAGGGCCGAGGCCAGTCCCCGTTCATATTGGCGGATGGCATCCAGAAGATACGGTATCAGAAGGACATTGACAATAAACCCCGGCGTATCTTTGGCCGCTACAGTCGTCTTGCCCAGCGATTCGGCAAACTGCTTGACGCTTTGGATAGTGTTCTCGGATGTATCCAGCGCCCGCACCACTTCCACCAGTTTCATGACCGGCACGGGATTGAAAAAGTGAAGGCCCACAAAACGGTCGCGGCGCTTGGTAACCGAGCCCAGGTCGCCGATCGGTATCGACGAGGTATTCGAGGCCAGAATCGTCTCGGCCTTGCAGACTTTGTCCAGCGCCTGGAAAATCTCCTTCTTGGCGTTGATATCCTCGACTATGGCTTCGATTACCAGGTCGCAGTCGGCCAGTTCTTCAAGTTCGTTGGTGCGGACGATATTCCCCATAATTTTGGCCTTTTCCTCCGCGGTCGCTTTCCCCTTTTCTATGGCCTTATCCAGCCGTTTGGCAATCCCGGCCAGTCCTTTATCGAGAAACACTTCGGAGGCCTCATTGGCCAGAACCTGGTATCCTGCCCCGGCCGCCACCTGAATAATTCCCGAACCCATCTGGCCGCAGCCCACCACGCCGATTTTTTTAATCATGACCCACTCCGTCACATGTTTATGATATTTGGTTTAACAATCCATAATCAGACAGGCGCTTAATATATGAAAAAGCCCGCGAAAGGCAACAGCGTGCTGAAAAATATCGAGGTGATTAAAGAAAAGCGGCATCAGATCTGCCCGATGCCGCCGGATTGAGGGAAATTCGCTAATCCTATGGTTCCATGAAATAGTCAGTCGTCAAAACTCCGACCGGTTCGCAGATAATGAATTCGTGCAGGTTAAGGCGAATTTGGCCACCTCCGTGATAGGCTTGAAGATAATACTCTCCGATAGGAGACAGATCGAATTTCAGGGTTCTCGTTATTAAAGCATCGCAAGCATCACCGTTGGCCTCGTGTCTAAGATAAAGTCCGGCCTGAACTGGCTCCGACTCCATAAATGCCGCCGGACTCATGAATAATTCGAAGGTATGATCACGACAGCCGCCGCCAAAACTGGCGATAATAATGGCAGTATCGCCGATAACCGAAAAGCCTTCCAAATTAAACGGGTCTTTCTGGATTTGTGCCGGATGGAGATCGGTAATAGTAACCGGCGTTAAGGAATCCGCCTGTATTTTGTCGATTTTTATTTCTGCCGTGTAGTCCGCCGGCAAAGTCAATGAGTCAGGCATGGGTGATTGAGGGTGCGGAGTCAGTCTCTCCAGGGTAAGCTGGTAATCGTAAATTTTTACCGGGGGAAATATTCCTGCCGGGGATGCAGTCAGCAGCCCCTCTATCGACGGCGTGACGAAGAGCGTGTCGTGGTTCCCTTTCAAGACCCATAGCCGTACTTGCGCGAATCCTTGCCACAGACAATATATGTCATCGCCAAAAGGACACCGTGACTCAATCAGGACGGAGTCAAAACCGATCTTGAACCCAAGATCTTTTAATTCCATGGATTGACCATAATTCAGAGTAATATTCTCGGGCAAATCCCCGGTCTTATTGGTACTCTTATCGCCGCAATTGACGTCCAAATGCACAATTAGAACCAGGCTTAGTATACTAATTCGTCGACCCATACATTCCTCCCTTTCCCATAGAACTGCTTTGCTTATCCGTTGGGATTGCCAATCTTGCCGATGAAAATTACAGCGCCGGATTTAATTTCCCGGATGGCAAAAACAAAGGGGCGGTCAAGACAAAAGACAGGGATTTCGGGACCTATCGAAGTCGTTCCCAGACCGATAGATGTCACCGCCGCGGCCGTTGTGCCTTCTTCGTCGACTTTTATATATGTCTTATGCTTGACTTCGGAAATAAATAAAGGCTTCATATCATTAATATTTGTGAAATCCGCATTATCGGCATCGAACGCGACTCCCATACCCATTGCGTTAAGAACCGCGTTAAGATTTGATTCATATTTTAACTCGAAACGCGGCACCAAGAGACTGATTTTTGTCTTTTCCAGGGAGCCGATCCACCCGGCAAGTTTCTCGGAAGTAAACGCGGCGATAAAATCGGGGACATCATGGGTAATGTCATTCAAGGTCGGAAGAAAAATCGTCATGCTGAAGGCGCCGTCGCCGTACGGCAGATCAACCGCCTTAAATGATTCCGTCTCCAAATAGGGCACAGTAATATCCTGCGACATCATTTTAACTGTCACCGTATTTCCGTCATCCAGCATAAATGGAAAGTCGACAGTATTCTGGGCGTTAAATTGATAGGTCCAATCACCCTTGAAATAGATGGCATTAATTAAATACATCATCATCAGGGGATCGATCGGAGGCGTGACAATTGCGTCGATTTTGCCGTAGGTCTTTTCCTTGACCCAGGCGTTTATCCTTTCGGCGGCCGAGGGCGAATTGAAATCGAGAGACGCCGCCGTGGCGTCGAAATACCTGGTCAACATTCCGCCGAACTCCGGCTTTATTTCGAATCCCTGGCGGTTCCAAAGGGAATTGGCGATTTCGAACTTTACTTTGGGATCGAGATCAGTCAGAAGATCAATTAAATAGCGATACGATTGATTAACTTCATCCGGTGATAAATCCCCCAAGACGAGGCAATCCTGGATAGCCTGGCGGGTTTCGCCGGCGGCACCGTTATAGGCCATCCCCAGCGCCATGGCAATGGAAAATGGAGAAATGATGGTATTGGGTTCTTCTTCGGCGACGACCATTTTTTGAAAGATACTGATCCCGAAGGCATTGTCGGATGCGATTAAATTCTTTTCGGCGGCGGTCAATTCCCGGCCGATATCTTTATGTTTCGTAGCCGAATCCGAACACGACCAGTTCGAGAATATTATCACTGCCCCGATAAGATAGAAGAATACCTGTCTCATGACCTTCCCTCCAAAATAAACTCCCTTTGTATAAATATAATAACGCGCCAGGTAATTGATTTGTCAAATTAATTTGACTGTATATTAAGGCGTGCGGAAACGGCAATAGACGAAACCCTGATATTATTCCAGGGCAAAGGCTTCGACAAGATTAAGGCCCTTTTCCAGAACCTTATACTGCGGAAAAGTCTGCGTACGTATAACCCGCCCGGATCCATCCAGAAATTGCACGGCAAGGTCATATGTCCCCGGGGCCAGTTCAAAATCGCCGACATATACTTCACCCGGTAACAGCCGGGAACAGCGCAGGTCGGCGTTTTCAGAAATATCATAGACGGCATCGATGGCCGCCTTTTTAAGCCATCCCCCCAATCCCTCGTCCTTGACTTCCTCTTTTTTCTTATAGGCCGCCACTCCTTTGGTCAGGGTTCGTATGGCCATCCGAAGATATATCAGGGATTTTTTGGCGTTGAAAGTCTCCCGCGCCACCATCCCCACCTTTTCGATTAGATGAAGGCTCCCCATGGGGATGCCATCGGCCAGGACTTTTATTGCCGCCACCTGATGCGGGCGATCGACAAACTGCGGCACCGCCAGGTCGAGATAGATATCGTCATCGACCGCGAGCGGAAAATGAAAATATTCCGTTTCCTGCCCGCTGGGCCCGATGTACAACACCTGGACCAGGTCGAGTTCGCTGTCGGTGCGGATACGGAGTTCCAGAGCCTCCTTTACGGGAGCCAGTCCGGCTAATCCCACGACGCTAAGAATGACTTTGCTTCGGTCGCTCGGCAAGTAAGTGACGAGTGGCATTTCAAAATCATAAATATGGGGTTGCTCCGCAAACGCCCGTTCGAGCCATTCGCGGTCGATCCGGGCGTCATCCCACCGTCCGTCGGCGGCATACATGTGCATGCTCAAATAGCGGGCGAAAGCATCATTATTGAAACGCACTTTTTCGGCCTTATATTCGACCCGGGGGTGTCCTTTGTCTTCTTTGGCTTTGGAGTTGAATTCGTCGGCCGCCTTGCGATATTTATCTTCCAGCAGATTCAACTTCTCATTGGCGCGGCGGATTTCGACAAAGGCCGCTTCATGGTTATTCTGGTTTACGAAGTTCAGGGATTTAAAAAGATTGGCGTAAAGGATTTCGTAATCTTCCCCGGCGTATTCCAGAACATTGTCATTAAGTACCAGTGACAGGGCCGCCCGCGAGATACTTTTGGTGAAAAGTTCATCGGCGGCTTCTTCGGCGTCATGCAACCGCGCCGTACTGGTATCTAACTGCCCGGCATAATGCCAGGCCAGGCCGGCATCGAGAAAATAGACAAAGCGATCTTTGCCGCCGAATTTTTTCCTCGCCTTTTCCAGAGCCTGGGCGGCGTTTTGATAATTGCCCTGTTGCAGTTCGGCCGTAATCGGCGTATAGAAGCCCTTTTGCGTCGCCACCATGCCGCATCCGGCCATAAACCAAAGGCATAAAAGCGGCATGATAGAGACCGCTTTTATGCCGAATTTCTTATCGGAGCGAAAATCTACCACTTGGTTTTGCTCTTGGAGATTTCCTTCTTGATTTTCTTGGTGCCGATCCAGACCTTTTCGGTCGTTTCGATATCGATCATCTCCAGGTCGGTCTGGTAGTACATCACTTTGGTTCCCTCGGCTTCGTCGGCAATGGTCTTAATCGAACCCAGAAGGATGAAATCGGCGCCGGTTTCGTTGCGGATCTGTTTCATGGTTTCTTTGGAAGCGAAATCCTGCTGCTCGAACCGCTCGTCCCTGATTTCCTGGCGTTGATCCCGGCTGGCCACGAAACGCACCTTACCGGCATTGATCAATTCGCGCTCAAAATCGGTCGTAAAAGTCTCGGTATCGATATGCTCCGAACTCATGTTACGGATTGTCCCCACCGTGACGACCGGAACCTTTCCGGCCCTGGCGGCAAAATCAGTTATCCAGGCGCGGGCGACACAGTCGGTAATCATCTCCTGGGCTACCAGGCGGGCGTCGGTGTCATTCCAGCGGCCGCTCAAATCGGTCTGGGTTTCGGGATCGAGACGGTACACTTTCTTGCCTCCGCCGCATCCGGCCAGAAGAAGCACCCCCAATAAAAGAATAAGTCCCTTTTTCACGACAACTCCTTTCCAACATTATATTAATGGTCATTTTCGACAGATTTGTCGTTTAACTAAATCTTTTAAATTCTAATCGCAAGCAAGAAATAATGCGATATTAATTCTGTTATATGCAGAATTCCTCAAGGCGATTATTTAATCATCGGGAATGTGGGCGGCCCAAAGCCGGGCGAAAGTAATCCATCGCAATTATCCCAAAAAAGGAACGGCGAGCCTTATGACTCGCCGTTTTCCGTTTGGTCAGAGAATTTCCTACAGGCAGGCCGGGGATGGACCACTCTGATATTTGAAAGCAATCATGTAAAGAATGTCGAGGATATTTACCTCGGTATCGCCATTGACATCGGCCGCCCACAGGGAAACCGGCGGCGGACCGGTTTTGAATTTAAAATCTATCAAATAGACAATATCGAGGACATTTACCAATCCATCATTATCGACATCGCCGCAGGTATAGGGATTGATATCCGTAACCGTCATGTCGACATTCAGAGTGGTCGGATTTTTCATTGGATCCGGGTCATTACTGGTAACCACGATATTTGCCGGGTACTGGCCGGCGCTCAAGCCGCTGGAATTGAAAGCCACTTCCAGCGTATCGGCCTGACCGGGTAAGATAGTTCCTCCCTTATTATTGAGAGAAAGCCATGCCAGGGGCTGGTAAAATACGATAGCCAGGTTATCATGCAAATACGGGGTAACATAGGCCACCTGCAGGCCGTCCAGACCATCCGGGCTCTCTATTCCGATCGTACAGGAATTGACATCAAATCCCGGGGCGATGGCAAGATATTGAAATTTAATCGTCCCATCGGGGAAAAGTATGACTTCGGCCGTGATAACATCGCCGGCGTCGCCCTGATACTCCGAGTAATCCACAAATTGTATGACTACCCGGCCGCCGGTAGTATCGAAGTAAACGTGACCATTCAGGTTATCGCTGTCGGTGGGATTCAGGTCATCCCAGAGCCAGGCCAGAATACCATTGGGGTAATTGGTGTTGGGTAATACTGTCTTCTGGCGGCGATGCATAGCCGTGGTATCGAAGCCTATTATCCCATTGGAACCGATGCATATCCGATTATAAGTATTTCCATAATAAGGGAAATCAAATCCCATTTCCAGAAATCCGCTGTGATTGTCGTCATCGAAAAGCGAAATCAAATCGGTTCCGGTCGCGGAAACATCGATCCAGGAAAATGACGGCCCGCCCGGCTGATCGGAATCAATCCAGAAATTGCCGGCCAAATCCGGCCCGCCGGCATCCTTATCGACCACATATCCTGTCCGGGTATCTTCGGCTCCCTTGGGTTCGTCATATTCGAGGAAGGTCTCGTCATAGGTTATTCGGGCCGGCTGAATTTTATCGGCTCGCATTAATTCCGTAAAGAGATTGCTCTTTTCAAAAGCAGGGAATAAATCCGCCGCGTAAACCAGAGCCCCCGGACCATTATTGGCAATAACCAGTTGGCCGGTTTGATTATCCTCCGGCCCCAGGATGGGGTTGAACCCCCCGGGATTAACCGAAATCGATGGCGCCACATCAAGACGAATTTCATCCACATACCAATCGTCGGTTCCGGGGGCATCACCCAGGCTGCGCAAACGAATCTGGAAACTCTCGTGGAGCCCCTCGGCGGGAAGTATAAATGAACCGAAAGTAAATTCGGTCATTAAGGGACCGTCCCCCGGGAACACCAGGGCGTTCACCCATTGCCCCAGATTATCTTTATAATCGACCCATAGATTCTCATTCACTTCCGGCTTATCCCCGGCCCCTCCGCGCTGATAGAAAAAGGACAAAATCGCCTCTGAACTCTGGGATAAATCTATCGCCTGCGAAACCAGGGTATCATCGCCGCCATCAAGATGCAAAGCATAAGGCGGAGAGGGCGGATTCAACAAACCGGTCGAGGCAATATCGGCTCCGTCATTTAAGACCCAGCGAACTCCGGATAGATTCTCTTCGGGGAACGGCTCTTGCCAGGGGAAAACACCTATTTGCCCCAATGAAACCGCCGTCATATTCGTTATCCGGCTTAGTGTTCCCTGATTCGTCGACGTGGCCTCAAGGGCGAAATCTTCCACCTGATTATAAAGGCTGGCCGGAACCTCAACCGCTACCTGGAAATTCAAACTCTGCCCGGCCGACAGAATTCCGCTGGAGGTAATGGCGTAGGTTCCTGTCTCATCCAGAATTTCGGCTGGCCAATCATTGCCGGCCAGGGTGAAAGTATATTCATCATCATAGACACCGCCATTGGAAACAGTCAGCGGAAAATAGACCGTATCCCCGACCACGGCCGATCCCTGGGCCGATTCCGGCGTGAGGGCCATTTCATAATCGATGACCTTGAATGAATAGGTGTCGGTTATCGTGGTGTGACCTTCAATATCTTTGGCAAAAATGTAATAGTCAATTATTGTTCCCGGAGCTTGAGCCGGAATAAAACCATGAAATTCATCGGGATTAGCCGTAGGCTCAAGCAGTATATTATACCAGACTGTGGAAACCTGATAAAATAGCAGTAAGGAGTCGGCTTCGAGGGCCGCCGGCGCCGTTATGTTGGCAAATACTTCGTAATCGTTAGTGTAATCCAGCGTATTTTCGAGTGGAGTATGGGCTATGGCCACGGTGGCATTGGGGTCGAATCCATCGAGAGTCGTCGCTCCCGTGTTATCGGGGTCGAGCCAGTCGCGAAGTCGATTCGATGCCGAACCTCCGCCCGTCCAGGATAGCGATAGTTTGCCGTACCAATCGGCGGTTATGCTGGTGCAGGAAGCATACCCGCCGTGAAGTTGTCCCA
>Ga0105105_10001050_pt1 | contig 11869 bp, 15 predicted proteins | sample PPLLaktember2015_4_FD_79108 | JGI IMG/M metagenome (GOLD analysis project Ga0105105, IMG submission 79108) | Freshwater sediment microbial communities from Prairie Pothole Lake near Jamestown, North Dakota, USA - PPLs Lake P8 Core (1) Depth... | ecosystem: Environmental > Aquatic > Freshwater >... | reverse complement strand
GCGGCCCTCAAATTTTTCATCGTGGGCATCGTGTCCTCGGCCGTGATGCTCTTCGGGCTTGCCCTGCTTTACGGGGCTACGGGTGCTGTCTACCTCGACGAACTCGCCCGGGCGCTTTCCGCCGCCGCTGACCAGCCGCTCGTCCAGGTCGGGCTTTTGCTGACGTTGTGCGGCTTCTTCTTCAAACTGGCCGTGTTCCCATTCCATATCTGGGCGCCGGACACGTATCAGTCCGCCGCCCACCAGGTCTCCGCTTACATCGCCACCGCATCGAAGATCGGAGCCATCGCCATCGTGTTGCGAATGGCCACAGCCAGCGGCGGGAGCCCCTATCTCGTTCAGATGCTGGTCGGCCTCGCGGTTCTGTCCATGACCGTCGGCAATCTGGCGGCCATTGCCCAGAAAGACCTGAAGCGGCTTTTCGCTTACTCGAGCATCGCCCAGGCCGGTTATGTCCTGATCGGCATCCTGAGCCTGACCCCCGAAGGCTACGCCGCATCCATTTTCTATTCCCTTGCGCTGCTGGTAATGAAGTTCATCTGCTTCCTGGTGCTGATCATGGTGGCTTCCGACGGAGCTGACATCGAGGTGGCGCACCTGGCCGGCCTACACCGACGATCCCCTCTGCTGGCCATGGCGCTGATGATGGCGGTTTTCTCGCTGGCCGGCATTCCGCCCACCATCGGCTTCACGGGCAAATTCCTGATCTTCAACGCGGCCATTGATCGCGGCCACTTGCCGCTGGTTCTGATCGCCATGGCCAACGTGGTCGTCTCGCTCTATTACTACCTCATGGTCGTGCGGGCCGTTTACCTGCTCGAACCGGCCTCGGAACTGCCGATGCTGTCGGTGTCGCCGGCGATGAAGCTCCTCACCGGAGCCCTAGTAGCGGTCATGGTGATTTGCGGCATCTATCCCACGCTGATCCTCGATCTTTCCCGCTCAGCCGCCGCGGTTCTCGTCAAATAGGTGAGCGGGTGTGTTGTGATGGCGACCAGGATGTATGCGCACGGCCGTCCCCATGCCCCTGTCTTTCAGGGAAAAGCCTTATGGGAAAGCTTTCACTGGAAAAAGTGTATGAGCTGCTGGAGACGGCTGAAATCCCGGGGAACGAGATAGAACTCGATGTTCTCCGCACTCGGATCGGAGAACTGCTGGAGTTGAACGGTGAAGACTGGATCCGAGAAAACCGTCGGATGCTGCTCGACCAGTGGCAACAGGTGGTGGAGATGAGGACCATCCGCTGAATCGCCGGGCTGCGCCATGCTAAATTTTTGATCGACGGATATAACGCCTGGAATTCTCTTCTTTTATCGAGCATCTCGCATCAAGTATCAAACCACATACCTTGGGAGGATCACATGAGCCACCTGTTCGAACCTGCAAGAATCGGCTCGATGGAATTACGCAACCGCTTCGTGCGTTCGGCCACCTGGGAGGCCATGGCCACTGCCGAGGGCGCGGTCACGCCGCGGCTGATCGACACGATTGCGGCGCTCGCTAAAGGTGGGGTGGGTCTTATCATCAGCGGCCACGCCTACATACGGTCGGAGGGACAGGCCGGACCTCTTCAGATGAGTGCATCCAGGGACGAGTTGATTCCCGGGCTGCGGCAGATGGCCGCCGCCGCCCATGACCACGGAGCCAAAATGGTGCTCCAGATGGCCCACGCCGGCTATTTCGCCGCACACAACCTGACCGGCCGGCCGCCCTTCGCCGTTTCAGCCGCGGTAAAACTCGACGATGTCCCCCGCCGGGAACTGACCCCTGCCGATATTCAGGAAGTGGTTCACGCCTTCGCCGCGGCCGCTGCACGGGCCAAGACCGCCGGGTTCGACGGCGTGCAGATCCACTCCGCTCACGGCTACCTCTTCAACCAGTTTCTCTCCCCGCTCTTCAACCGCCGCACGGATGCATACGGCGGATCAGCAGCAAACCGAGTGCGCGTTCATCTGGAAACGATTAGGGCTGTGCGGAATGCGGTGGGTGCTGATTACCCCGTTTTTATTAAATTGAACGGCCGGGATTTCATCGAAGGCGGGCTTGAGCTGGAGGAGTCGGTGGAAGCGGCAGCCGTGATGGAACAGGCGGGATTGGACGCCGTCGAGCTGAGCAGCGGGATGACCAAATTCTCCCGGTTCGGATCCGCCCGCACGCACATCACCAATCAGAAGAAAGAGGCTTACAACCAGGAGGAGGCCAGGGTCTTCAAACAGCGGATGAAGATCCCCCTGATTCTGGTAGGCGGCATCCGTTCCCTGGCCGTGGCCGAGGGGCTGGTCGCGGAGGGCGTCTGCGATTTCATCTCCCTGAGCCGCCCCCTCATCCGCGAGCCGGATCTGGTCAACCGCTGGCAGTCCGGCGACCGCCGCAAGGCCGCCTGCACCTCGGACAACCTCTGCTTCGGCCCGGCGCGCAGCGGGGAGGGGCTCTACTGCGTTACGGCGGCGAAGAAAAGCAGGACTGCGGCCAAGAAAGGTTGATTGAGGCATCGGCCGCCCTCTCAGCGCCGCCGGTACCAGTACCAGGCGGAGGGAAAGCCCTTTTCCTCTCCGATAGCAAGCCGGGTTCGAACGAATGTGTCGCGCAGCAGGGATTCGACCGCCTCGGCCGAGATCCCTCGAATCCCGCCTTTCCAGGGCCGCGGCAGCCAGGCATATAGCATGTAATCGCCCTGCGGATGTAATAGGCGGGCGAGCTCGTCGGCATACCGGGGCCTGTCGTTTTCCTGCAGGGTGAACAGACAGCCGATGTCCAGAATGTAGTCGTAAGGGCCGGTGAGCATGCCGAGATCGGCGACATCGGCACAGTGGAAATCAATTTTGAAACCGGCGGCGCCAGCCTTGCGGCGGGCTTGGCGGATAGCCTTGGGCGCGAAATCGACCCCGGTCACCTCCCAGCCGTGGCGCGCAAGGGTGAGGGCGTTGGTGCCGGTGCCGCAGCCCAGGTCAAGTGCTTTCCCGGGGGAGGCGCCGCTGATGAATGCCATTACCTCGGGCGGAGTGATCTGGGTGTCCCAGGGGGTTTGCCTCCGCCAGTAGCGCCATTCGAATTTCCAACGGCTGGGGATTAAGGAACCGGGCCACATGTAAATCGGCTTTCTGTCATTGAAACGACCACCTTTTCACCCGTTATCGTCAGCTTATGCTCTATCCAGGGGAATTCCGTGCCGCTGGGCGAGTTTGGTGAACATCTGCGCCAGGCCGGAGCCGAGCGCGAACACGGCGCCGATATCGAGGTTGTCATTTGCCGTGTCGTCGAAGAACACGTTCAGGCTGGATTGCATGCCTTCCTCCGGCAGCCAGTAGCAGACCATGATCGGAACCAGCGGCAGCGGACGCAGCACCACGGATATATCGGACTCGAACTGGCGCTCCACCTGTTTTCCGCCGAAAAGGTGGACCATGTCGTCGAACAAGGGCGTGTAGATGTCGGCCACCCGTTTGAGGGGTTCCTCGCAGCGTTTGCGGAACAACGGGTAGCTTTCGCGGCCGCCCTTCAGTTCGCGGAAAGGAATCCAGCACCCTGCCGGCGGCCGACCCTTGCCGTAGAGGATATGGGTCAGAAAGGGAATGGCGACCCAGGGATTGACATGGATGTCGGCATAAAAGCCGCCGCGGCGGTCCACGCTGAAATCCTTGCCGAGCACCTTGAGCGTCAACCTGTCGCCCGCAAAATGTCCTCCGATACGCTTCGCCGCCTCCGCGAGGTCGATGCGCGCAACCTCGCTTTTGAGTTTTTCGAAATGGGCGGCGCCCTCCGCCTCCGGGGCGCATGAAAAAGCGCCGTTATCGGAATACGGCGCGATGACGCTTTGATCCAGCCGGGGGCACTCGGCCAGCCGGCGCCGGCCTTTGAACACCGCTCCGGCGAAGGCCAGGCAGGTCTTCTCTCCGCAGTTGCCGCAGTTGGACTTCTCCAGCAGTTGAAAAATCTCAAACGCATTTCGCGGTTGCGACATACATGGCACCCGTGCGATTTCTTTTCCCGCTCAGCCGTGATGGGCCTCAAACTCGTAATAGTGGTCTATGGATTTTTTAGCGCTTATTCCGTGAAATATCAAATTTGAAGCTTGGTTTTTCAATGAAACTGTTTCAAATGACCGGGCCGACTGGCTGGAGCCATGTTAGAGCTGCCATTAAAGCATAATTTTTTTGCGCCGAGCAGGATTCCAGATCTCCCACGGCCTTCCGATTTTCTGTCTTCATTCTCCCTCCAAAAGACTTGAAACTCGGCTCTAACATGCATACTGATAGAGGCAGACAAGGAGGCATTATGGCTATTAAGGTATTCATTAAACGGCACATCAAGGAAGGCAATGTAGAAAAGGCTGTCGCCATGCTGGAAGAATTCCGCGATATGGCCAAGAAAGAGATGGGATTCATTGCCGGTGAAACCCTGATCAACCACTATGATTCCCGCAGCATCACGGTTGTTTCTACCTGGCGCACGATCGAAGATTGGGTGCGTTGGCAGAGCAGTGACAATAGGTCCGGCAATGAGGCGAAAATAGAAGCGTTGCTGGAGGTCCCCACAAAATACGAAATTTATGATATCGGTGCGCCCCCAAAACGCACTGGGACCTGATTCTGCCGTTTTGCACGCCGATGAACCCAATTGACAGGTGTTCCAAACGGTGTCCGTTTCCGACCTGACGATGTTATCAAGGGGTTGACAAAGGATTGAATTCCGATTTGGTCAGGCTGCGGGTTGCCGAAGGCAATATCGTCTTGCCGGTAGGTCGGAATCCCAAGACCAAGCCGGTGGGGATCCGCATGGGGTTGCGGACCAAAGTCAATGCATCCATCGGCACCTCTACCGACATTGTGGATCTGGATGCGGAAATCCGTAAAGCGAAGGCAGCCGAGGCTGCCGGTGCCGACACGCTGATGGAGCTTTCCGTCGGCGGCGATCTGGACAAGATCAGGCGCGAGGTCCTCGCGGCCGTCCATCTTCCGGTTGGCAATGTTCCTCTCTATCAAGCGTTTTGTCGATGAAGAAAAACAGCAGGGCGATTCCAATCTGCGCCAAGAGCTCGATCTGCTGATGGCTTTCGATGACCCCCAGGCAGGCCGGCCCGGCCACGATGCCGGTTCCCAGAACCATGATGATCATCGGCTGGCGCAGCTTCTGACCCAGGGCCCCGATCACTGCCGCAAGCCCCAGGATGGCTGCTATTTCATAAAAGGTGTTTCCAAAAATCATTAGGTGCTTTTCTCCTTCACATCCTGGATGAAGGGATAGCTCACGGCGCAGGCGAAAGAGCGCTTAAGCATGCTGTTGCCCTTCGTTTCCTGGCAGCATGCATTGATTCCGTAGCCTATCATCGCGCACTTCCCTGTTTCCCGGAGCGCGTCGCCGTTTCGCTTCTGGGCATCACTTGCTCGCCCATCGCCGCAGGGCTCTGTGCATTTGTCAACTCCTTGAATTCGTTTTATCAAAAGTGTATGACCATTCGTATCCATGCCAGTGTCCAAGAAAATGATCCTCTCAGCCGGCATCGTCGTCGTCCGAAGGCGAGCGGACGCCTGGAAATACCTTTTCCTGAGGGCCTTCCGCGACTGGGACTTCCCCAAGGGCGAAACGCAGCCCGGCGAATCGCCCCTCGAAGCGGCCGTCCGTGAAACTCAGGAAGAAACTGGGATCACGGAACTTAGTTTCCATTGGGGCGAGGTGTCCAAAGAGACCGAACCTTACAACCGGGGAACGAAGGTCGCACGTTATTATCTCGCCCAAACGTCAGTGGATCAAGTGGATTTCGCCGTCAACCCGCGGATCGGAGGGCCCGAGCATCATGAGTACCGCTGGCTCTCCGGAGCCGAAATCGAGACGCTCGCGGCCGCCCGGCTTCTGCCGGTAATCCGCTGGGCGCGCGGAATCGTGGAAGGATGATCGACGTCACGGCGGCCATTTGGATCGAAAACGGTAGGGTGCTGATTGCCCGCCGCAGACCCGAAGCCTCGCAGGCCGGCCTGTGGGAGTTTCCCGGCGGCAAGGTCCGATTGGGGGAATCGCCCGAGCAATGCTTGAAGCGAGAGATCCGGGAGGAAATCGGCATCGAGATCGCGGTGGGAGAGTTTTTCGGCGAGAGCATTTACGCTTACGAGGACAAAACCATCCGGCTGCTGGCCTATCGGGTTCGGGCAACGGGCGGAGAACTGTCGGTCAACGATCATGCCGAGCTGGCCTGGGTGGCCATGGCCGACCTCGGCCGGTATCGGTTTTGCCCGGCCGACGTGCCTTTCACCGAAAAACTGCAGAAAATGGCATGATCCGCTTCCGGAATCAAAACTTCTTCCGGGCCTTCGGCCTGGCCCTGATTCTGGCGGTGCTGGCTGCCCCTGATGTCAGCGCGCAAGCACCCAAGCCTGCGGTACCTGCCCTCCAACCCGAGGTCGCGCGCCAGCGGGAGTTGGAGCGCGATGCCGCCGTCAATCTGTCGTTGGCCAAGAAATCTATCCAGGAGGACGCCTTCTACAACGCCAAGGTGGCGCTGAATGTCTGGAGGCTCAGCGCACTGGATGCCGGCAATTTCGACCGGAAGCTTTATGAGGACCTGCGCAAGCAGCTGTATGAAAAATCCATCCGCGACAACCTGCGCTGCATCGACGTTGCCGTGGCCCAGCGCGACGCCCCGGAGGCCAACCTCTGCTTAAGAATCTACCGCCTGCACGCCCAGGAGATCAACGTCTTCGATACCAAGCGCTACGAGGACCTGCGCACACGGGTGAACGGCATCCGTAAGAAAGAAAAATAGGGAGGTCATTATGAAAATTCTGGGAGTCGTCGGGAGCACGCGCAAAAGCGAAACATCGGGGGTCCACACCCTGGTCCAGACCGTGCTCGATCACACCGGATACAAGCATGACCTGGTGGCGCTCCGGGGCAAGACCATCTCCGGATGCATTGCCTGCCTGGGCTGCGTCAAGGACAATATCTGCAAGGTCAAGGACGACCTGGCGGAGCTGCGGGAAAAAATCGTTGAAGCGGATGCCTATGTCATCGGGGCACCCAACTATTACTCCACGTTGAACGCCGTCACCCACGCCTTCGTCGAGCGCTGGTTTCAATTCCGGCATCAGGAGGGCAACCTTCTCTGGGGAAAGCTGGCCGTGGCGGTCGGAGTCGGGGGTACGTCCGGGACGTATCCGGCCGATGAGTTGGAGAAGTTCTTTCTTTACAATTTTATCGAAACCGTCGCCAAAGTGGCCGGACAAGGGGCGGCCTCCTGCTACTCCTGCGGGTACGGGGAAACGTGCAAGGTCGGCATCCCGACCCTGCTCCACGGTCCCGGGGTCAAAATCACCGAGGACATGATCCCGAATGTCGCCAAGCAGCCGAAAACGATTCAAGCCGCGGCCGAGGCGGGCCGGCTGTTGGGAAAACGACTGCGGGAAGGGCACGACCGGATGCGCGTAACCCAGGCCATGCAGCAGAAGCTCATGTCGATGTTCGAGCACTCGGCCTGACCGGAGAGCCGGGCACCAGTTCTCCGACCACCCGTTTCATCATGACCGCATCTCGGTAGGGATCGGTCGATTCGCTGATGAGTGTTGCTTCGACATTCCGTCTGACGAGGGCCTCGGCCAGCGGCATGAAGAACCTCGGAGTGGTCTTGAGGTGCCTGCGCTCACCCTTCGGTCCGTACTCGATGCCCGAGAAGTGCGCATGAAATTGCGACGGAAGCCGGTCGATGACTTCCCCGTAATCGAGGCGTCCGCCCGCCCGCGCCAGCAGATGCGCAAAATCAATCGTGAAGCCACAGCCGGTCTCCCGCGCCAGTTGGAGACATTCATCCAGGGATCCGAACTGCGATGGCTTGCCGGTGGTCTCGGGGCACAGCACGACGTCCCAGTCCTGTTTCTGCACGGCCGCCTGGAGTCTTTCAATCGCCTTGACGATCCGCGCGAAGGTTTTCGCGGCCGAGCGCCCCTGGTAAAAGCCGGCATGAAACACCACGTTGCGGGCGCCCATCACCGCCGCCATTCGGCAGGATGAAAGGATGCGCTCCTTGCTCGCGGCAAGCTTCGCGGGATCGTCCGCCGCGAGGTTGATGTAATACGGGGCGTGCACCGAGAGCGCGATGCCCTTTTTGCGGGCGAGCCCTCCCACCGCATCGGCCGCTTCCGGCTTCATCCGCACGCCGTAGGTGAAGGCCACCTCCACGCAGCCGAGCCCCATGCGCGCGGCCTTGCTCAAAGCCTTCATGTATCCCAGCCCGTCGGACCCTGCCGGGCCGATTCTTATCTTCCTATCGCGCATCCAGCATCCTCAGCCTTTATCCAAACATTGCACCTCTGGTGAAAATCCGAAGAGGTTATACCGATTCGGAGCAAACACGATCGAATCGAAATTCGGATTTAGCTGCCACTGTTGCATTTCACCCATATACAAGAAGTAGGTTGAGGCCGAGCTGTTTGCGGGAGTAGACTGACTCTATCCCCCCATCGTCCGCTTCAGCAGCCGGGTCAGCTCCTTGAGCGACCGGGTGTTCAGCACATCCTTCTTTTCCAGCCAGCCCCGCCTTGCCTGTCCGACGCCGTAACTGATCTGGCCGAAATCCGCCACGCTGTGCGCATCCGTGTTGATGGCGACGAGAACCCCGGCTTCTTTGGCCATCTGGCAGTAGGTCTCGTTGAGGTCGAGCCGCTGGGGGTTGGCGTTCAGCTCGAGAAAAGACCCGCGCTCTTTGGCTTTCTGGATCACCGCCGCCATGTCGACCTCGTAGGGCTCGCGTTCGTTGATCAGGCGGCCGCTCGGGTGCCCCAGAATCGAAAAGAAACGCTGGTCCATGGCCCGCAGGATGCGTTCGGTCTGCTGCTGCATCGGCAGCCGAAAGTGGCTGTGGACGGAGCCGATCACGAGGTCGAGCTGCTGCAGGATACGGTCGGGAAGGTCCAGGCGGCCATCCTCGAGGATCTCCACCTCGATGCCTTTTAACAGTCGGAAACCCTTGAGCTTCGCGTTCAGACGGTCGATGTCCTCCATCTGCGCGAGCAGGCGGCGCTCGTCGAGGCCGCCCACCATCTTGAGGTACTGAGAATGATCGGTCACGGCCAGGTATTTCATCCCATAGCGTTTGGCTCCCAGCGCCATCTCCTCCAGGCTGTTGCGCCCGTCGGTGGCGGTGGTGTGGGCATGCAGCTCGCCCTGGATGTCCGCCGCCTCGACCAGCTCCGGCAGCCGGCCTTCGCGGGCGGCCTCTATTTCGCCGCGGTCCTCGCGCAGCTCGGGCGGAATCCAGGCTAGGCCCAGCGCGCGGTAGACCGATTCCTCGGTGTCCCCGGCGATCCTGATTTCGCCGTCGAACACCCCGTACTCGTTGATTTTGAGTCCGCGTTGGCGGCCGAGGCCGCGTACCGCGATGTTGTGGGCCTGGCTCCCGGTGAAATACTGCAACGCCGCGCCGAAGCTCTCCAGCCCCACCCGCCGCAGGTCCACCTGCAGCCCGGAGCGCAGGACCAAGCTCGATTTGGTCTCTCCCCGGGCCAGCACCTGCCGCGCATCCTCGAAATCCGTGAAACGCTCCATGACCGGGCTTTCTGCGCCGGCCGCCACCAGGATATCGATGTCGCCCACGGTCTCCCGGCAGCGCCGAAAACTGCCGGCGGCAGCCACTTCCGCCACGCCGGGGACCTGTTGCAGATAGGCCACCAGGCGTTCCACCGGCGGCCCGGCCGCAGCGATGCTCACCCGTGCCGGCCGGCGCGCGAGGGCATCCAGCGCTTCCCGGATGTGCTGCTCGATCTTGGCCCCGAACCCCGGCAGGGCTCGAACCCGACCGGCCTCGGCAGCGTCCTTCAGCGCGGCCAGACTTTCGATCTTAAGCCCGCGGTAGAGCGCGCTCACCCGTTTGGGCCCGAGATTGGGAATCTTGAGCATCTCGACAACACCCGCAGGGACCTTCTGCTTCAGTTTCTCCAGGGCCTGGGCCGTGCCGGTTTCCAGGATCTCGACGATCTTCGCGGCCAGCTCCTTGCCGATGCCGGGCAGCTCAGTCAGCTCCTCACCCGACGCCAGCATGTCCCTGAGCTCCGGGCCCAGCCCCCGGATCGTGCGGGTGGCGTTGCGGTAGGCCCGGATCTTGAAAGGGTTCTCACCCTCGATTTCGAGGTAGTCGGCGATCTGGTCAAAAATGTCGGCGATGTTCGAGTTACCGATAGGCATCCGTCTTGTCTAAATTCGGTTTTTAGCCCGAGAAGTTATGGAAATTGGAAAATTACGACTCCTGATGGTACCGGTGTGTGATAATGGCAAAAAGTCCCCAGCGATACGATTCGCATGAACCTTTCATTCGTCAGCTGAACACTCGTTCCGCTTGATCAAGAATGTGAGCGGCGATGGGCAACGCCGAAGTGGCGGCCGGCGAAGGTGCGTTGCACACGTGGATGGTTCTCTTGGAATTCACGAACAAAAAGTCTTCAACCAGCGCTCCGTTGCGGCTGACCACTTGGGCCCGCACACCTGCGGGATAAGGTTTCAGGTCATCGGCTTCAATCTCCGGGCAATACTTCTTCACCAAGCCAAGATACCCCCGTTTAAAGAATGAATTCTTATATTCCATAATTCCCGATCGGAGGTTTTTCCGGGTCATTTTCCAGAAGCCTCGGAAGGCAACCATCTCTTTGATGTCGCGGAAGCTCAGATCCGTGTTGTGGTAGCCTTCGCGTTTCAAGGCTAAAACGGCGTTGGGTCCAATCGTGACGCTGCCGTCAATCATGCGGGTAATATGAACACCCAAGAAGGGCAGGCTCGGATCGGGAACGGGATAGATCAAATGATGGATGATGCTGTTCTTGCGTCGATCCAGCTGGTAATACTCACCCCTGAAAGGAACAATCTGAAAATCGACAGCCAGCCCAAGCATCCGCACGAGGCGGTCCGACATCAATCCGGCACAGGTGATCAGGCGGCGTGCGGCGAAGTCCCCCAGGGTGGTTTCAACCCTAACCTCATCCGGCCTCTCTTTTAGGTTTAGCACCCCGGCCCCGAGCCGGACCTCTCCCCCTGCATTGTGAAACAGTTCGGCCATCTTGTCGGTAAACCTGCGATAGTCAGCGATGCCGGTTTTGCGCACCAGGAAGGCGCCGACTCCCCTGATGTGGGGTTCTCGCTCTCTCAGCTGCTCTCGAGTGAGCCATTCCACTTCAATTTGGTTTTCCTGCGCCCGCTGAAAAAGCTTTTCCATGCGGGCGAATTCGATCGGGTTGGTGGCCACTAACAGCTTGCCGGGGTTCTCATAAGGCAAGCCGTGTTCTTGGCAGAACCGGTAAACCAATTCGTTGCCCGCCCGGCAGAAACGGGCCTTCATGCTGCCCGGCTGGTAATAGACGCCGGCATGAACCACGCCGCTGTTATGACCGGTCTGATGCCGGGCGAGGTCTTTCTCTTTTTCCAGCAGCAAGATGGATTTTCCTGGACAACGCTGAGATAGCCGCCAGGCGGTGGAAGTGCCTATAATTCCACCACCGATGATGATGTAGTCGTACATGGCGCTCATCGCTCCAGAGCCAGGTCGCTGATCTTACCGCGGGCAGGGACACCGTTCCTTTCCGCAAAGCCCTCATGAGGCATCCTCACCTACGGTTTCAAATTAACGTTAGTCCGCGCTGAGACTGACACCGCCGACTGGAATTGTCAACGGCACCGCAGCGATGCCGGCCCAGCGGGCAAGGCCGAAAAAAAAGAATTGACCCCGTTTTTATTCCAGAGCAAATCTCGCGGGCCTGAAGTTAATGAAAAGCGAGGTCTTCCGAACGCGAAAGGTTAAACGCGTCGAGGACCCGCCTCATCTTCGAAGTTTTTCCTCCCAGGCAATGGCAGTTGGCCCAATACATGCCCACCCCCGTTATGAAGCCTTTGAAAATGT
>Ga0105105_10001049_pt1 | contig 11874 bp, 9 predicted proteins | sample PPLLaktember2015_4_FD_79108 | JGI IMG/M metagenome (GOLD analysis project Ga0105105, IMG submission 79108) | Freshwater sediment microbial communities from Prairie Pothole Lake near Jamestown, North Dakota, USA - PPLs Lake P8 Core (1) Depth... | ecosystem: Environmental > Aquatic > Freshwater >... | reverse complement strand
ACAGCACCGGAAACACCAGCGCAATAGCAGAACCAATTGTTGGAATGAAATTGAAAAGGAAAACAAACAATCCCCAAACTATAGGAAAATCAACACCAATAATTGATAAAACAATTGTTGTGATAATACCCGCAATAAGATTAACACCAACTTTTGCAATTATATAACGCTGTATCTGTTCAGTAATCTTTTTAAAAGTTGATTCAAGTTGTTTTTCACGTTCCTGTCTTTCGTTATGAAATTTATCTAAAAGCTTTTGTTCATTATCAGAATCTGTAGAGTTCTGAATATTATCTTTTATTTCTTTTAGTTCAGGACTAACTTTTTTGAAAACATATCTTCGCTTAATTGCATTGTAAATTGTTTCATTGCCCGATAGAACAAATAAGAAGAAGAACAAAACAAATAAAATGTTTCCAAGTAAAGAAACTGTCGAAGAAAAAATTCCGCCGGCTAGGTTTTGAATATTTAATTTTGCAAGCAGTTGATCAAAAGAAAATTGAGTAAAAAATGGATCTGTAACTCCCCAGGCTGTTGAAGTTGTTCTAACCATATTACTTAGTTTTTCATCATAAACAGGTAAGCCTTCACCAAATTGTAAAAAAGAATCAACAATAATTCTTCCGACTCCATATAATAAACCAAAAATAATTGCGAGATCAATTAAAGTAACAAACAGCATGGGAACTTTTTTATTATTCAGCCAATTATTCAGTGGAGAAAAAACAAAGAAAAGAAAAATTGCAATAACTAACGGAATAAAAATGTGGCTGAGTTCTTTTAGCACAATTGCAATTACAACCAAACCAATAATTGTAATAAAAAATTTCATTGTGCCGTCTGCTTGTATTTTTTGTGACATATTAATTTTTATTTAGTCATTCTGAACTTGTTTTAGAATCTGAAAAATTGTTAAAGAACCCGAAACAAGTTCGGGTTGACAAATTTATTTAGCTAATCCACCGGGAGTTTGAGGTGTTGATAACAAATGCTCAAACAATTCCCATCGCTTAGCAGTATTATTCTCAGTTCCGCAATTACGTTCGATGTAATCTTTAACAATATCCATTCCCAGGTTATAATTGATTACATAGCTTCTGTACTTCTCAATAAATGAAACATATTTATCTGCACTATCTTTTGTACGCAAAGCATTTTTCATTAGCCATTCCACGGTTTGCTCACGAGTCCATTTTCCATCAAGAAAGTTTCTTGCGGCTTCATTACCGGAATAACTGAAATTCTTTTGCAGTTCCAAAACCTTGTAATAAATATCTGCTTCTTCAGGATTTAATCCAGCCAATGGAAACAAAACTTCCTTTTCAAACTTAATTCTCTCATCGCCGGGAAAAGCCATTGCGATACCATAATTAGCGGTTCCTTCGGCAATTAAAGATTGCGGAGAAAATAAAGCGTAAACTTTAAACTCTGGCCAGTTACGTTTTTTTGCAAGATTAGATTCCAATAAGACATTATAAACGTGATGTCCCGGATAACCTTCGTGTGCAGCAAGATCAACAGCACGATCGATAAAGATCGGCAAATCAGTATTTACTTCAATCACACTAAAGAAATTTCCCTTGTACCAATTGTATGCGCCCCAGGGTTTGTCTTTTACATATTCAACTTTAAAGGATTCCTGTTCAGGAAGTTTAATACGATTTAAGGTTTTTGTACGGCATTCTTTAATAGCAGCATTAAAAACATCTTTAAGTTTATCAGTCGGAATAACAAACTTCATTTTAAAATCATTTAATCTTTTTCCAACATCACCTTTACCGGGAAGAATTTTATCAAGCTCTGCAATTGCTGATTGAAAAAATTCATCATTATGAGTTGGTGCAAATGCATCATAAAGAGCTTTTGTTTCTTCATCAAAAGGAAGAAGCACTCCGTTTAGCATAAAGATTTTTGTTTTGCATGCAAGCAGTTGTTTGTAAAGATATCTGAACCGAAGTGTTTCTAATTCATCAGCTTTGTATTTGCTAAGAGATTCAAGCTCGTTTAGAAGTTCATCTATTTGGGTGGACAACTCTTTATAAGCTGTTGAATCAAATGGCAAATCAGATTTTAGCTCTGAACGCCAATCTTCGGGACCGTAATAAGCATCAACAAAATCTGCATTATACTGTCCGATATTTAAAACAAGCTTTACATAATCTTCTGCAATTCCATTCATTTTCAATTCAAGATCACTTTGCATAACAGATTCTTTTCTTTCGCTGCACGAAATTAACAATAAAGTAATAACTACTAATAAATATTTTTGCATACCGGCCTATTTTGTTTACAAATCTAAAAGGAATATTGGAGTAAGGGAGTGCTGGAATTACTTTGTTTGAATTCCAACATTCCATTATTCCGTTTTTTTTCTTCTGACATCAATAAAAGATTTAACTGCTAAAATTAAAAACACCAAACACATTACTGCCATTATTGCCTGTACCGTAACAGCGGCAGGTCTTTCCATTTCTGCGCCGCCAAGCATTTTAAAGAATTTGAACAAACCACTTACAGTTCCGGTAAATCCAAGAAGAGTTAAAACAGCAGCACCATGCATAGCGTGCTTTAAATATTTTTCATTGAGTGCCAGCCAGCCAAAAACCAACATTGGTATTCCAAAGAAAGTTGGGATGAGTGCAGTTATGCTTTCGCTGCTTATTCCAAAGTATCCATATAATCCCATCAAAATAAACATCACACCATAAGCGATTACTAATCTAGCCATTGTATCTCCTATTATTTATCAAATTTTAAAATTAAATATTTGCTTCCACCCACGTCAACAGATAAAAGATTGTTCTTTATCCCAAACTCTTTTCCACTTACAAGATCTTTTGCTTTGCTTACTTTGTACATCCTGGGCAAAATAAACTCTAAGTTTTGTTCGTTTGTGCTTTTATTTACAATAACTAGTATTCTCTCATTCATATCCGATCTTAAATAAGCATAAACATTTTCATCTGCTTGTAAAGTTAAAAAGTCACCATATCTTAAAGCTGAATGTTCTTTTCTTATATGAATCAGTTTGCTCACATCTTCAAATGTCTCTATTTCATTTTTGTCCAGATCGTAACCAAAACGCATCATCCGTCTGTTATCAGGGTCAGCAGCGCCTGTCATTCCAATCTCATCGCCGTAATATATTATTGGAACACCGGGAATTGTTAAGATGTAAGCAAGATGAAGTTTTAGTTTATCATAACTTTTGGGATCATCTACTTTGGGAGGATTATTCCATGCAAAATCTCCTGCGCGTCCATCATTAATTGCAAGATCACCATCTGCATAAGCCATATAACGGATTTTATCATGACTATCCATTATGTTGCCCATCAAATTATTATATCCGAAAACCTGAAAACTTTTTTGCATCTGGTAATCCAACAATTTAAATGAAGCTTTTTCATCCAGAAAGGTTGGAACGGCAACATCATAAAGATTAAAATTAAACTGTGCACTTAGCTGCCCGTTGTTAACATACGAAGCAATCATATCAATTCCGCCAAACGATTCCCCGATCTGATATACTTCTTTATCAAAAGGTATAGCAATTTCTTTCTTTATTTTTTTTGTCTGTAATCTCCAGAACTCGTTAGGAACATGTTTTACTGCATCATGACGGTAACCATCTGCACCGGTAACTTTTAACCACCAGACAGCATTGTCTGTCATAAATTCAAGTGCTTCATAAGAACTTACAAAATCAAATGAAGGCATATAAGGTTCAAACCATGTAGTTAAACGATATTCATCCCATAACCGTAAATTCAATCTTCCGTTTGGCAGATTAAAAGTTCCAAACCAATCTCGATGATCTTTCCACATCCAATGTTCTTCATGAACATGATGAGCAACATAATCCAAGAAGACTTTTGAATCCTTTTTATGCGCGATATCAATTAATTTTTTAACAAGATTCATATCACCAAAATGTTCTTCAACTTTGTTTGAAGATGTTGGCCAGTAACCATGATAACCAGTGTACCAGCGATGCGGTGCAGGATACTCACGATATGCATTGTTAGTATTATCGACAATAGGAGAAATCCAGAATGCATTTACGCCAAGTTTATCAAAATATCCTTCTTCCATTTTGTTTATGATACCTTGCAAATCCCCACCTTGATAATTTGCCGGAGTAAAAAGTGAATCGTGTTGAATTGGATTATCATTTGATTTATCACCGTTACTAAAACGGTCAATCATAATACTGTATATTATGTTATCATTTAAAGTATGAACTCCGGATTTACCAGCAATCACACCATCGTGGATTTGAAGTGTTTGAATGTTACTGTATCGACCCATTCTGTTAACGGCAAGTCTAACATTGTGATTACCTTTTAACATTTTATCTTTAACTGTAAGGGTTATTTCTCTTCCATTAATTTGAATAAGTTCTGAAGGAAATTTTTTGTTATCAAGAAGAGTGATTAAACTTTCTTTGTTTACAACATTACTACGATCAACATTTTCAAAGTAAAATTTTAATTTTAATTCTTTGGCGCTTTTTTCAGGTCCTAAAACGTGAAGGAACATTTTATCTTTTGCAGATTCCTCAATTATTCTTAGTGAATTAAAATCACCCATTCCATTTGGAACCTTATCAGGATTTGAAGGATCAACAACTTCTCTTCCATCAACATAAAATTTGTATTCATATCTTCCGGGGTCAAGAGGAATTTCAACTTCAAGTAAACCATCACCATTTGTATCTTTCAAAGGAAGATTTTGTCTATCCCAGCTATTAAACTGTCCGAAGAGATTAACTTGCTTTTCTCCTTCTTGCGGTTTGTACGTGAAAAGATATTTTGGACTTTTTAAAAGTTTAACAGGAACCTGATATACTTCACCTGAATGCCTGAATGAAACTAATTCCATCCCGGAAAAATTATTTTTTGGATTGAATGAAACTTCCATTGTTGAATTATCATAACTGACATCAACATTCTTGCTTGATGTAAATTCTAAATCATAATCATTAGAATAAAATATATCACTGATTATTACCTTTGTTGGTTGATCTTGCGATAGATTTATTGGTTGTATTAAATCTTGAATTGTCTGTGAATAGTTTATCGAAAAGATAGAAATAGTAATTAGTAAAATGTGTTTTAGCATATTGGTTTACCTATAAATATTGTTCTATTGTTTCATTGTTTCATTGTTTGCTAATAAATCGAAATGATAAATACATACTTCGATTTTGTTTATCTAATTTACTAAAAGAGACTAAAAGATTAAGTGCGTAAAGTGATGATTATATTAAATCTTTTATATCATCAATGAAATAACAATGATTATGTTTTTTCATTCCAATTTTGGGGTAGTAATCAATTGCGGCAGGAGCGGATAGAAGAATTAGTTTTGCTTGCGGAGTTATTTTTTTGGTTTCTTCAATTAGTTTTTTGCCAATACCTTTTTTCTGATACTTTACATCCACTGCAAGATCTGAAAGATATGTACTGTACACAAAATCAGTAATAGAACGAGCAACACCAATCAACTTTCCTTCTAATCGTGCGGTTACAATTAAATTAGCATTATTGCACATTGATGAAATTCTCTGTTCATCATCGACTGGTCTCCGTTCGGCTAAAGTACTGTTTTTAAGCACCTCAATAAATTCTGAAACATCAAGAGATTTTTCAATTGTGTATACTATTTGGTTCATACTACCACCTTAAAATAAAAAAGCGAAGAACATTTCCATCCTTCGCTTTAATGATACAATCTTAACTCAGATTATAAAGCGTTATCTTTTGCTGCTTTAGCTATTCTGAATTTTAATACTCTCTTTGCAGGAATAACCATTGTAACGCCTGTGGCTGGGTTTCTTCCCATTCTTTTCTTGCGATTAACAACAACTAATTTACCTAAACCTGGGAATGTGAAAGACTTCTTAGCTTCTTTGTATGATAAAGCTACGAGTTCTTCTAAAAACTGACCAGCTAATTTTTTTGTAACGCCGGTCTTCTTTGCCATATGATCAAGAATCTGACCTTTGGTCATTGGTTTTACTGCCATAAATAGCCCTCTCTTTTAATTAATGAATGTTGTTTAATTACAAAGCGAAAATAAATATATTTTATTTCAAATGAAAAGATTTATAAATAAAAATATTTTTAACACTTAGTTCACTCCCATAAATTCGGGGTGCAATTAGTCAGCAATTTATCTAATGCCCTGGGAAAAACTTTGATGCACATTTGTTAATTCATTATTTTGAATATGAATAAAATAAAGTTGATTTAGTTTTTTATGCTCAGGAATATTTTAGTACTAATAATTATTTATTCTGTTGCTGCTCCCGCGCAAATTCAAGATTCGGTTACAGCAGAATTAAAAATTTATTCCGATACTCTTTCCATTAATCCGGATTCAATTCTTACAAATGATTCTTTGTTAATAGTAACTGAACGGGATTCTATCGTTCCGCTTTATTCTTCACCTTTAACTGAAACAAGTTTTATTGCATCTAATAAAGAAATGCTTAAGCTTGAATATCAATACACCGGAGATTATTTAAGATTATCTCAATTTAATTTTATAAAGAATTTAGGATTTACCAGACAACCAAACGAAACTTTTCTATACGGAGTTGGAAATGATGCGGTTGGTTATCTTATGGATGGTGTTTCTTATAACGATCGGCAGTCTAACTCATTAAATCTTAATCTTATACAAAGTGAAGATGTTGATTCTATTGAAGTAGTCCCTTTGCCGCGTGGATTTCTCTATGGTCCATATAATAATCCCGTAAGCGTAAATTTTATAACAAAAGATTTTCTTTCAGCACAGCCATATACAAGGATTAGGTTTTATCAAGGTTCAAACAGAGATATGATGTTTGATGGAATATTTAATGCAATTATAACAAACAAGCTTATTGCTTCGTTTGATATTACAAATAGAATTTACGATGGCACTTATGATAACACAGATTATTCAATATGGCAGGGAAAAGTTAAACTGAAATATTTGCTATCCAACGCTGTTAATATTATAGCATCATATAACTATAACGATTACAAAGCTGGTTACAGTGGTGGCGTAGATATAGATAGCATTCGTAAGATTACAAATAATATTGATGATGTTTTATATGATTTCAGAGCTGCCCCGATGGTTTATCCAAATGGAGAATTAAAAACTTTAACACACTTGCCGCGATTAAGATTTATAATTAAGCCAATTGAAAATGTAAAGACAGATATTAGCCTCATTTATTTGTACAATGACTATGAGAGGTCCACTCAGTCCAAGGAGTATTCTGAAAGCAAAACTTATGGAATAAATTTTAGAAATGACTTTGATTACGATCCAATTAATTTTCAGATAATAGCGGATTATGAAAAGGGCAGCATTGGAATGTGGAGAGAGGTGATAATAGATTCTATAACACATTACTCAAATATCCCAAATTCAGATTATGATTTATTTTCTTTATCAGGTAATGTTTCTTTAAAACTTTTCGATGGGTCTCTAGTTCCATCTGCTTTTGGTAAGATTAGTTCATACTATACTATTTCTGGATCAAGAAATTTTTCTGATAATCCACTTAGTATTGGGTTCGATGTAATATTTAAACCAACAGAAACCATTGAACTTTATTTAGGTTATTCAATCCCTCAATATTATTCCCGGTATGATATAGGTGACAATCTTTTTGAAGCGGCTGCAAAAATTAATTTTGAGAATCTTTATGCTAGCATCAGATACTTTAGAAATAATCATCAGACAATTAACTCTGATTTTTCGGGCTATTATAACACTAAAAATTATGGTAATGTTTCGGGAATAGGGCTGGACTTAAATTTTAAGTATTCCATCTTCTTGCTTCAATCTAATTCATCATTCTACGCCTCAATGGATGATGAGTATTTATTTGGTGTTCCAGATTTCCAAACCCAAACAGGATTGTATTACACGAGCAAATTATTTAATGATAATCTTGATTTGAAAACGGGATTTGTTTTTCATTATACAGGGGATAACAATGTATTTACAAGAGAAAATGGTGTGACTGAAGTTCCTTCATCTTACAAATTAGATTTTACACTTGCAGGTGAAATACAAAAAACTGCTATTATTTATTTTACATGGCAGAACCTGTTTAATAATAATTATTACATAACGCCATATTACCCAATGCCCACACGTAATATAAGATTTGGCGTTGCCTGGGAAATGTTTAATTAGTCTTATCATGCCGTCCGCCCTGGCGGATTTATCCGGCATCTACAAAATTATTTTTTTGAAAGGATTCCCGCATTCGCGGCAATGACAAAAAGAAAAGAATTACAAACTAAGCATCTCTTTAAACTTAACTGCCTGTCTTCTTGAGACTTCTATTTTATGTCCGCCTTTTAATTTTGCAAGCAATCCGCCATTAAGCCATGGTTCAATATTTTCAACCCATTTTAGATTGATGATATGTTTTCTGCTTGCACGGAAAAACGATTTGCGGTCAAGTCTTTCATCAAGATAATTTAACGTTCTTAAGATAAGCGGTTTGTTTTCATCAAAATATAATCTAACGTAATTTCCTTCGGATTCCATTAAGCGAACTTTTTCTAATTTAACAAACCAGCATTTCTCGCCATCTTTAACAAATACTTGATCCTCTGCTGATAAAGTTTCCTGAGATAATCCATGTATTCTTTCTTTTCTTTTGCCCTCAATCAGTTTTTTTATTGAGTCTTCTAACCGCGCAGGCTCAATTGGTTTTAAAAGATAATCGAGTGCATTATACTCAAAAGCTTTTAATGCGTACTCATCGTAAGCTGTTGTGAAAATTACTTTAGGAACGCTGTCTAATTCTTCTAGTAATTCAAATCCGGTTTTTCCCGGCATTTGAATATCAAGAAAAATAACATCCGGACTTAACTCGGAGATTTTGTTATGTGCATCATCGGCGTTAACTGCCTCTCCTACAATTTCTATTTCTTTAAATGGTTCTAATAATCTTATTAACTCAGTGCGTGCGAGTCTTTCATCGTCTATAACTAATGCTTTCATTATTTTGAACCTCCTGATGGTATTTTAAGCTTTGTAAGAACTTTGTTGTTGTTTTCATTTGTTAATGATAGAGAAGCCTTTTCTCCATACAATAAAGATAATCTATGTTTTGTATTACTTACACCAAATCCACGGGAATTTTTTAATGCTTCTTCATCAAAATTACCAGAATTTCTAATTTCTATTATAAGATTTGAGCCGTAAACTTTTGCATCAATATCAACTTCACCGCCGGCAGTAATTTTTGATATGCCGTGTTTGATTCCGTTTTCAACAAGAGTTTGAACCATCATCGGCGGTATCTCAACACGATCTGCATCAGGTGTTGATTTAATATTATAATTCAGTCTTTCTTCAAATCTAATTTTTTCAAGATCAAGATAATCTTGTATAGTTCTCAATTCCTCGCTAAGTGTAACTGTTTCTGTTCTTTCAATCTTCAAAGTGTAGCGCATAAGATTGGAAAGTTTTGTAATTGCATCTTTTGCATTTTGCGGATCTTCTTCAATTAATGCACGAATGCTGTTCATAGCATTGAACATAAAATGCGGATTGAGTTGCGCCTTTAACGTTTTTAATTCAAAATCCTTTACAGCAGCTTCAAAAATTAAAGTTTCAATTTCTGCCTTCTTTGAGTTTTCAAAATAATGAATTGCGAAATAGATTAAGGACCAAACTAATACAACGCTTGTAATATTAAGAACACTTGCAATGATAGCTGCTGTTTGATGCTGGGCATCTCTTTCAACACCGAGGAAATAGCCGGAACCGTAAACAGGAATGTAAATTATCAATCCAACAACAAAACTTGCTATTAAAATTCTAGGAATAATTTTTTTTAGAGTTAGATTTGTCCAATTATTTTTTTTGATGTAAAGACGATAAAGATGAGAAAAAATGATTCCATAAATTCCTAATAAAATCCAGAGAGCAATTCTATTTAGCGGAATGGTTTCAAAAGATGAGATAATAAGTAAGTTTACAATTACAAATAAACTCCAACCTGAAGCCTGAGAAACCCAATATAGATTTTTTCGTTTCAAAGTATCAATAATATTACTTTTAGTTACAGGTTTATCTTTACTAAAATTTAATTTTGTATTAAGTATTGCAGTGTTCATATCAAATATAATCTTAACGTAAATAAAATAGAATCAATATTATTTGCTGTGGAAACTTATCTTCTATTGGATGTAATGCTGGAATATTTTTTATGATTGGTTAAACAATGTGATGGATGGAAAAGTTTTGAAGCTTTTTCTTAGTGAATTTAACTCTTTTATCTTTGCAAACTCTGCGTGGTTTACTTTGCGCTCTTAGCCTGAACTGCAGCTAAAAAATATTTCACGCAAAGTCCGCAAAGAAAGAGTTTTATCTCATAAAGAAATTATATCATTATAAATGATAAATGCCATTAACAATAACAATAAAACAAGACCAGTATTCTGAATAGCCATTTTAATTTTAATTGGTATCTCACGTTTAATAGCAGATTCAATTAATATCATAACTAAATGCCCGCCATCCAAAACCGGAAAAGGCATTATATTTAGAATTGCTAAGCTTAAACTTAATAATGCAAGAAAGTATAGAAAACTGGAAATTCCAGAATCGGCAGATTTTGCAGCTATCTGTGCGATTTTAATTGGACCGCCAAAAGCTTTTTTAAATTCAATATTTCCTGTAAAAACTTTTCCTAACATAGAAAAAGTTAATGCCGTCATTTTTTCAATATCTTTCCAGCCATAGTAAACAGATTCAAAGGCGCCGTAAGTTCGCATATGAGTTTCACCCATAAACACAGTAGCAATATGTACCCCAATCTTTGAATCACTTCCTGGAGTAACAAAAATATCTTTTTGTGTTTTATCTCTTTCAACAGTTACTTTTAGTTCTTTATCTTTGTTTAAAGATATGATATTGGTTGCTTGTTGGGCGCTAAAAAGTGCCTCGTCATTAATTGCAAGTAAAATATCCCCGGATTTTATTCCTGATTTTTCTGCTGGAGAATCTTTTACAACTTCTCCGATTGCAGGTTTAACACCTTCGGGAATTAAGTATGCGCCTTTTGTTTCATCTTCGGGGATTAGTTTTCTGTTTATTATAAAACTTTTTTCTTTTCCATTTCGCATTTTTTTTACGTTACGATTCTCACCGAGAGTATTGATAAAAATTTCTGCTCGTAAATCTTCCCAGTTGCTAACAGATTTTTCGTTAATACTTAAAATTTTATCGCCACTTATAAATCCGGATTTTGACGCAGCACTTCCATCTTCAACATATGCAATAGTTGTAGTTGGAGTGATTGGTTTTCCCTGAAAGAAATTTGCTCCCCAGAATATCACCCATGCAAGCATAAGATTCATAAATACGCCAGCGGTAATTACAAACACTTTTGCCCACAATGGTTTTGCACGGAATTCATAAGGCTGTGGCTCTTTTTCAGCAAAGCTAGTATCCATGCTTTCATCAACCATTCCAGCTATTTTAACATAGCCGCCGAGAGGTAACAAGCTCAATCGATAATCTGTATGTCCTTCACCATCAAAATCTTTTGGAAGTTCACCAAAAGAAAACCCGGATTTTTTATTATATCCGAATAATCTTTTTCCAAAGCCAATAGCAAAAACATCCGCTCGCATACCACTAAGTTTAGCTGCGGCAAAGTGCCCAAACTCGTGAATGAAAACCAAAATACCAATTGTAATCGCGAAATAAATTATATAGTCCATATAAACTAAAACTCCTTGTTCTAACTCTATTTTAACTAAATTCTTTTCTTAATAATTGTCTGTACTTTTAAGTAACCGATTCTGGATACTGGAAAATTTATTTATCACTCAAATGTTT
>Ga0105105_10001048_pt1 | contig 11877 bp, 14 predicted proteins | sample PPLLaktember2015_4_FD_79108 | JGI IMG/M metagenome (GOLD analysis project Ga0105105, IMG submission 79108) | Freshwater sediment microbial communities from Prairie Pothole Lake near Jamestown, North Dakota, USA - PPLs Lake P8 Core (1) Depth... | ecosystem: Environmental > Aquatic > Freshwater >... | reverse complement strand
CGGCAGGAGCCGTCGTAGGTGAACAGACAGCCGGCCACTATCGGGTCCTCCTGGTCGAGCTGGAAGCCGTCATCGCCCAACACGTGCTCCACCAGGGCCGCCAGGTTGCGGGCGTAGAGGGCGCTGGCGTGATTGGCCACGGAGCTGGGCAGGCCATCGCCACCGATCAACCGAACGCCGTGGCGCTCCACGGTCTCGCCGCAGACCGAGCCGGCGCAGTTGCCGCCCTGGGCCACGGCCAAATCCACCACTACGGAGCCGGGCCTCATGCCCGCCAGCATCTCATCGGAGATGAGCAGGGGGGCTCGCCGGCCCGGCACCTGGGCGGTGCAGATCACCATGTCTGCCAGGGCCAGCTGATCGGCTAGCTGCTGGCGCTGGGCAGCCAGGAAGGCTTCGCTAGCCGCCTTGGCGTAGCCGCCGGCTTCGGCGGGGCGCTCCTCCTGCTCGGGTGGGGAAAGAAACCTCCCACCAAGGGATTCCACCTGCTCCTTAGCAGCGGGCCGCACATCACTTACGTAAACCACCGCGCCGAGACGCCTGGCCGTGGCCAGAGCCTGCAGTCCCGCCACCCCGGCGCCCAAGATCAGGGCCCGGGCCGGCTGAATCGTGCCCGCCGCTGTCATCAACATCGGCACGTAGCGATCGAGGGCGGCCGATGCCAGCAGCACCGCCTTGTAGCCGGCGATGTTGGCCTGGGACGACAGCACATCCATGCTCTGGGCCCGGCTGATCCGGGGCAGCAGCTCCAAGGCCAAGGCCGAAACACGCCGCGCCTGAAGCTGCTCCACTAGAGCGATAGCGCCGTAGGGAGAGAGCAGACCCGCCAGCAAGGCTCCAGGCCGCAGCTGATCGAGTACTTCCGCAGCAGGTGGATTGACGCAAAGTACGGCATCAACGCCTGTGCCCAGCTCGGGGCCTGAGGCAACGAGACGGGCTCCAGCCGCTACAAATTCATCGTCGGCGTAGCCAGCAGCCAATCCGGCGCTCTGCTCAACTTGCAGCGTCAGCCCGCGGGCCAGCAGCCGGCGCACGGTTTCAGGAGTTGCTGCAACGCGACACTCCCCGGGGGTGCGTTCCCGCAGGATCAATACATCAGCCAAGAGGGTCCCCGTAGGCCATCTCTCTATTAGGGGGTGTATCCCCTCGCCTGAGCAACTGAACTACAGCAAATGTGCGCAGTTGCCCATCCAAGCCAGGCGGGGCTCAAAACAGGGGAAGCAATTCCTGCTCAACGCAGCTGGCCTGGGGCAGGGCTCCCTGGTGACGCAGCTGGCGCGCCCTCAGGATCATCGGATCGATGTCGCATTCCAGGGCCCAGCAGCGGTTGAGGTGCCAACGCTGCAGGGCGGGCGCCCAGGCCCAGGCATCCGGATCGGGTAAGGGGTTCGCCATAGAAAGAACGGCTGGGGCCCGCAGGTTGGCTTGAAGCTAGACACGCTCGGCCATAAGCCCATAGGCCAGATCACCCATTTACAGCGGGCCTGCTGACGCCCAGGCGGCCCTAGCCACAATGGCGTGATGGGGTTTCCTTCTTTCGACCTGGGCATCCCGGCGCCCACAGCAACCGCCGTACGGCCAAGACAGTGGCAGAGCCGCTTGATCCAGCTGCTGCGGGCCCGGCTGCTCAATCACCAGCCAGGCGGCCACGACGTGCTTATTCATGCAGGTCCGGGTGCTGGCAAAACCCTGGGGGCCCTGCTCAGCTTCCTCACCCTGCAGCGGGAGGGGAGACTCGATCGCTTTCTGATCTTCTGCCACCGAAGCTCGATAGCCCGCCAATGGCTGGGAGCCGCCGAACGCCTAAACCTGCGCCTACTGGAGTGGGATCCGGAGCAGGGGCTGTCGGCGCTTGAAGCAAACCCCAACTGGGATGGACTGCTGCTCAGCTACCAGTGCACCGCCCGCCACCGCATTGCTCTCGAGGCGGCCTTGCCCCGGGTAGCCCTTGGGAGCTGGCTGGCCATTGCCGACGAGGTGCACCACCTAGGCCTGGATCCGGATGAACCGGAAGCGGCGGCCTGGGGCTTCGCCTTCAGCCAGCTCACCGCTCCAGCCCGGCTGCGACTTGGTCTCACAGGCACCCCCTTTCGCGCCGACAACCTGGCCTTCTGCGCCGCCCGGCGGGTGCAGGTGCGCGAGGGCGACCACGTGATCGAACGCATCGCCCCCGACCTAAGCGTGGAGCCCCGCCAGCTAATTCTGGCTGGGGATGTGCGTCCCCTGGAATTTCGCTTTCAAGACGGCTGGGTAGAGCACGGCCGGCCCCAGGCCTCCGCCGACACCGAAACCTCGCCACTTTCGGCGGAAGCGAGGGAGAGCTGGCGGGCCCGCAACCTGCGCCGGGCCATTCAACTTGGAGATGCCAGCAGCATCGCCCTGCGGCTACTGCTGAAGGCCCGTCAACGGCTGGAGCGGGTGCGGGCCCACCACCCCGAGGCCGGCGGCCTGGTAATCGCCCGCGACATAGCCCACGCCAGACGCATCGCCGGCCTGCTTGAGGAGGAGGGCGACCGGGTGCACCTGGTGCATTCCCAGGACCCGGATGCCAGCGCCCGCCTGGCCGCCTTCCAGGCCGGCGAAGCCGACTGGCTGGTAAGCATTGATATGTGCGCCGAGGGCTTTGATGCCCCACGGCTGCGGGTGGTGGCCTACCTCACCACCGTGGTCACCCGCAGCCGCTTTGTGCAGGCCATCACTAGGGCCGTGCGCATGGATAGCCAACGCGCCGCCTTGGAGGCCGTACCGCGGGATCCGTCCTACGTATTCGCACCAGCCGATCCTCTGCTGATTCGCTACGCCAGCAGCTGGTCCCTCAGCGAGCCCTACCTGATCCGGCCCCGATCAACGGCGGCCGTACCTGAAACTGCTGGCAGCAGCCGGGGCGGCTCCCTACCGCTGCAGGCCGTCGAAGAACGCATCGGCGCGGTGATCAGCATGGGGGGTCCGGAGCTCCCCGGTTTTCTGCAGCGAACTGCGTGAAACCTGCAGCGTCGATACAAGAATTCAGCGCAAATTTGCGACGTTGTGTCAACCAATACCTTTGCGCGGACCATGGCCCGGCAGCGTGGTGCCATCCAAGGGAGAGGTGAGCATGGATGCCGCAGTGAATCGCCGCCTAACCGTTGCTGTCAGCTGGGCTTTGGCCCGCCGAGCCACCCTCGACTCCCTCGAGCATTTCGAAGAAAGCTTTGCGGTCACGGAGGAATTCCGAGAATGGCTGCTCTGCCTGGAAGACCACCCGGAACTCCTTGCTACAACCGTGCTGATGGTGCCCCGCAACCTGGGACAGGGAATCCGACAGGCCAGCGACGGCATCCTGGAAATATGAGCTGATTCGAGATTTAATTCCTAGACAAATTGCGTTCAGATCTAAAGCAAATCTATAGATTTCCAGCCAGGGTTGCTCGGTCGGGCCTGCAGGCGGCCGCCCAATCCCCTAGGCTTAACTCATAGTCGATCCGCTTTAGCCATGACGGTTTCGGGGCTCTCAATCGAAAACCTGGTGATCGTGGGTTCTGGGCCCGCTGGCTACACCGCCGCCATTTACGCCGCCCGGGCCAATCTCAGCCCCGTGCTGATTACCGGCTTCCAAGACGGCGGCATTCCGGGCGGTCAGCTGATGACAACAACCCACGTTGAAAATTTTCCCGGGTTTCCCGACGGGATCATGGGACCGGAGCTGATGGACAAAATGAAGGCCCAGGCGGTGCGCTGGGGCACCCGGCTAATCGAGGCCGATGCCACGGCGATCGATCTTTCCCAGCGGCCCTACCGAATCACTGCCGAAGGCCAAACCATCGAAACCCAGGCCGTGATCCTGGCCACCGGTGCCAGTGCCAACCGGCTAGGTCTGCCAAGCGAGGAGCGCTTCTGGAGCCAGGGAATCAGCGCCTGTGCGATCTGTGACGGCGCCACTCCCCAGTTCCGTCAGGCCGAACTAGCCGTAGTGGGTGGTGGCGATTCCGCCTGCGAGGAGGCTGTTTATCTCACAAAGTACGGCAGCCAAGTGCACTTAATCGTGAGGGGCGACAAGCTTCGAGCCAGTGGCGCCATGGCCGATCGGGTGCTCGCCAACCCCGCCATCACCGTGCATTGGAACCGTCAAGTTGCCGATGCCAGCGGTAGCGGCTGGCTCGAAGCAATCACCCTCAGGGATCCCGGCAACGGCGCCAGCGAGGAGCTGGCCGTAAAGGGCCTTTTCTACGCCATTGGCCACACCCCCAACACCCGCCTGGTGCGGGGCCAATTGGAGGTTGATAGCCACGGTTACCTGGCTACTCAGGCTGGCCGCCCCGAAACCAGCGTCGCTGGGGTGTACGCCGCTGGCGATGTGGCTGATGCGGAATGGCGTCAGGGCATTACCGCAGCCGGCAGTGGCTGCCAAGCAGCCCTGGCAGCCGAGCGCTGGCTAACCCACCACAACTTGGCCGTCACAGTGAGCCATGAGCCGGTGGACCCCGCCACCGTTGGTGAGCCGGTGCGCACCGCCACCAGCGATGCAGATAATTACGACGCCAAAGCCCTTTGGCAAAAGGGCGGATTTGCCCTGCGCAAGCTTTATCACGACAGCAGCAAGCCCTTGCTGGTCGTCTACAGCTCACCAACGTGTGGTCCCTGCCACGTGCTCAAGCCCCAGCTCAAGCGAGTGCTCGATGAGCTTGGCGGAGCCGCCCAAGGCGTGGAAATCGACATCGAAGTTGAACAGGAGATTGCTGCCCAAGCCGGTGTTACTGGGACCCCTACGGTTCAGCTTTTCCACAATAAGGAGCTGAAACAGGCCTTCAAGGGCGTTAAGCAGCGCAGTGAATTCAAAGCTGCGATTGAAGCCCTGCTGGGAGCCCCAGCCTGAGGCTGGCCCTCAGCCACGTCACACCAAAAGGTGCGCTCAGCGGCGCCGGGGGCCTCCAGGGCGGTTGCCGCCGGGACGGGGGCCGGCGGCCGCGTTGCGCTCTCGGTAAGTGATGCGGCCACGGGTGAGGTCGTAGGGGCTGATCTCAACCAGCACCTTGTCGCCCGCCAGCAGCTTGATCCGGAATTTGGTCAGCTTGCCTGCCGCCCGGCATAGACATTGGTGACCAGCCGGCTGCTCCAGGGTCACCAGGTAAAACCCGTTTCCCTGCTCCTTTTCAATCACACCGGAGGTCTCGATCATGCGGGGGCGCTGTCTGGGGGGTCAATCGTTCCAAATATCTTAATTGCCGCCCGACAGGCGATAGGGTCTGGTTCACATGTGCCTATTTGGCTTCACCATGGTTTTGCCGCCACTTTCATTGGATCTGGGGCTGCTGCTGATCTCCATCGGTGTGGTGAATCTCTGGAAAGCTCGTCAAGCCAGCTGAACCCAAGCCTCTGACCACCCTTCTTTTCCACAAGCCCTACGGGGTGTTAAGCCAGTTCACGCCAGAAGTGGGCAGTGATTGGGGCTGTTTGGCGGAGTTCATCCCGATTCCGCAGGTTTATGCCGCCGGCAGGCTCGACGCCGACAGCGAGGGGTTGCTGTTGCTCACCAGCAATGGCCGGTTGCAGCAGCGACTCACAGATCCCCGCTTTGGCCACTGGCGCCGCTACCTGGTGCAGGTAGAAGGAGAGGCAGCCACCCACCCCGAAGCATTGGAGCGGCTGCGCAGCGGCCTATTGATTCAGGGGCAGCGCACTCTTCCGGCCCGGGCACAGCTGGTCAGCGATCCCGGCCTGGCAGAGCGCACCCCCCCGATCCGTCAGCGGGCCGCCATTCCCACCAGCTGGCTGCAACTGGAGCTGCAGGAGGGACGCAACCGCCAGGTGCGTCGCATGACGGCGGCCATAAATCTGCCCACCCTGAGGCTTCTGAGAGTGGCGATCGATCTGATGGACGGCGCGGCCCCCCTCGAGCTGAATGGCCTGGCGCCAGGGCACTGGCGTGAAGTGACTAGCTCCGAGGCCCAGCGCCTAGAGCAGCTGCTTAAGCCGTCGCTGGCCATGGGACGACGCTCACCAGGAAAAAGCTCACCAGGACGGGGCGGCCTGGCCGGAGGGGGAAAATCAGGGCGGGGCTCCGGGGGCGGATAGGGCGGCTTAGCCGAGCACGTCCTTAAGCTCGCGGACGCTCTGCAACTGGCCGTAGTAGTAGTTGGCACGAGCCCGGCGGTCAGCATCCTCAAGGCCATCGAAAGCATCGAAGCCCAGGGTCTGCCAGAGCTCGTGGCCGCAGGCCCGATTGAGCTCCTCAATGGCCTCGGCCTCTAGATTTGCCAGACGGCGCTGCAGGTTTTTGATCTGGGCAACCGACATTCACACTCCTAATTCAGTTGTTCAATAGTACAGACAAACCAGCAATCGGAAGCCTGTAGGTGCAAGGGCTCAGAAGGGAAGCTTCTTCTTGGCTTCCTTATCGAGGTCAGATTCCATTTCGCGCAGGCGCCGCAGAATCGTGTCGTAATACTCCTTGAGATATGCCTCCAGTCCAGTGGTTTCAGCTGGATCGAGCCCAAAAGCTACGTAGCTGGCCTCCATCGGGGCATCGAGGGCTGTGCCACCACCGGTGACTGCCTCAAACGCCAGCCGCTCGGCCACGTTGAGGCTCGACTCAAAGAAGCCAGTGACAGACCGCATCAACCCGAGCAAGGCGGGCGGTACCCGGAAAGTGCGGGCCTCTTTACCCGTGAACCGCTCACAGAGCTGGGTAATTTCGCTGGTGGTCCAGGCTCGAGGACCCACCACCGGAAAAGCCTGGCGCACGGTTTCGTCACGCTCCAGAGCAGCCACGGCAAAGCGCGCCATGTCCTGGGTGTTCATGTAAGCAATGGGGGTGGGCGAGCCACTCACCCACACCGTCTGGCTTTCCAGCACGGGAATTGCAAACTGACTGATCACCCCCTGCATGAAGGCAACGCCGCGCAGGATTGTGTAGTCAAAATCTGAGGCCATCAACCAATCTTCAGTGCAGGCCTTGATGTCCATCAAAGGCACATCTCGGTGCATGTGCGCACCTAGCAGGGACACAAACACCAGACGTTTGACAGATGCTGCCTGGCAGGCGGCGAATAGATTCTGTTTGCCTCTCCAGTCGATGTCGTAAGCGCTGCCGGAATCCGTTGCACGGGCCGTGGCAGCATCGATTACGGCGTCCTGACCTTCAAGGGCGTAGGCGAGACTGTCGGGCTCAAGCAGGTCGCCGCGCGTTAGCTCGCAGCCCCATTCCTGCAGGAAGGCGGCCTTACGAGGGGATCGCACCATGCAGCGCACTTGGTGGCCGGCATCGATGGCGCGACGGGCTACCTGACGCCCAAGGGTGCCCGTTCCGCCAACCACCAAAACCTGCATCAGCAACCCTCAAGCGGGCCTGAGCCTAGGTGTCCGGCGGGTCGAGCCGGGAGCAGGGGTTGATCTGATTGGCCTAAGGGGCTCAGTCGTTGTCGGCCAGCTTCAGCAGCAGGGCACCACCGGCAAGGCCAACTGGGATCAGCACCCAAAACAGAGCAGCGGTACCGAAAATTTCAGCAGCCATGGAGAAGCGAAGAAATGGCCCTCTTATTTAGCAGTGTCAGTGGCCGTTCCGACCAATTGGCGGGCGGTGTGCAGGATCTCACCCCAACTTGCATCGCTGCGCAGCTGACCGGACATCACCCCACTGACCTGGGCCGACCAGCCCCCTGCCCGCAGGGCCGCCACTAAAAGTCGCAGTGGGGGCGGCCCCCCCCCCAGACGGCGAGCGATCTCCGCCAAAGGCCAGCAGCGGGCTGGCAACCCGGCATCGGCAACCAGGCGCGCCAGCAGGCGAGAGCCCTCTGCACTCAAGCTTGACCCTAAGCAACCCTCCCCCAGAGCCTGCATCTCAGCCAACAAAACAGGCTCCTGCAGCGGGCCAATCCACAGCGGGCCACTGATCGCCAACGGCGGGAGCTCACCCCCAGAGCAATAGCAAGGCTGCCACTGGCGCAGGTGGATCAATGGCTGCAGCTGCTGATCGCCGCAGCCATGGCAGTGGGCCAGCATCCCTAGAAATTGCTCCTCCCCTAGGCCGCCCCGGCGCCGCAGGCGCACAGCAGTGCGGAAAGTGCGTCCTTCGCTAAAGCTAAATAGGGGCTCCACACCCCTGCCCAGGGCCCAAGCAGCCCTAGCAACGCTACCGAGTTGCAGGCGCAGGGCCAGCTCCCAACTAGCGGGATGGGCCCGGGCCGCCGCCCCCAGCAACCGAATCGCGGCCGGGCGATCGTGACCGGTGGGCGAGCGGCCATCGGTGCTGGCCAGGTAGAGCACGCCGCCGAAGGCCACCGCCTCCAGGGCTAGGGGCAGCAGGGCCGTGGGGCAGCCAAAGCCATCCAGGTCTAAGAGCCCGAAACGCTCCTGGCGCTGCAGACAATCCGCCAGAAGGTGCTGGGCAGTCAGAGAGCTGCAGCGCAAGCCCGGCAGACCCGCCAGATTTTGTTGCAGTAAAGGCAGCCGATCTGGATCAGCATCGTTGGCCCACACCGCTTCTGCACCGGCCTCCAATCCATAGCGCAAGGCCCTGATGCCGCAGCCGGCCGTGGCATCCAGCACCCGCAAGGGGCCGCGGGTCTCCAGCGTGCGGGCGAGCAGCACCCCCAGATCCCGAGAAGGCCGCGACTCAGGCCTAAAAAAACCACTGCCGGGCAACAGGCGAGCCCGTCCTTCGCAATAGTGAGCGTTGGTGTGCTGGCTCAGGAGAACAACCGTGGCTGTAACAGTCCAGCCTGCACCTCCACCCGCGGCGGACAGTAACTCTGGGGCGGAGTGGGGCCTCCACGCCGATTGGCTCTGGCGAGGTGAGCGCTGCCACTGGCGGGTGCTGGGAGAAGCAAGCGCCCCGGCCCTAGTGCTGGTGCATGGTTTCGCCGCAGGCAGCGGCCACTGGCGCCACAACGCCGCGGTGTTGGCTGCCGCCGGCTGGCGGGTATATGGCATTGATCTGATCGGCTTCGGCGCCTCGAGCCAGCCAGCCCTACGACTCGACAACCGCCTCTGGGCTCGGCAGCTGCAAGCCTTTCTCGAGCAGGTGGTGCAGGCTCCGGCAGTGCTGGTGGGCCATTCCCTGGGCGGCCTAGTGGCACTCAGCTGCGCCGTGTTCTTTCCCAAGCTGGTGCGCGGCGTCGTGGCAGCGCCCCTGCCAGATCCAGCCCTGATGCTGGCCAGCAGCAACAACAGCCGCCCGCCACGCCGGCGGCCCTGGCGACGCCGGCTGCAACGCTGGCTCGTGACCCTGCTCTGCCGGCTGCTACCCCTAGAGCTATTGGTTCCCCTGATAGCCCACTCGCCCCTGCTTGATTTAGGGATTCAGTCGGCATATAGCGAAGCGGTAATCGGTGACCGGGACCTGCACCGGCTCATTGCCAGACCGGCCCGCCGGCCGGGAGCGGTTCGGGCCCTGCGGGCGATGAGCATCGCCATGGCCCTGCGGCCCCATGGCGCCACAGCCCCAGCCCTGCTGCAACGCTTGGGTCTTCCCCTGCTGTTGATCTGGGGACAGCGCGACCGACTGGTACCCGTTCAGGTGGCCCAGCAAGTGCAGCGGCTGCGGCCCGAGCTGCCACTGACGCTGCTTCCTGGTAGTGGCCATTGTCCCCATGACGAGCATGCCGATGCCTTCAATGCCGCCCTGCTGAAATGGCTTGGCCAACTGCCAGCCGCCGAGACCCTTCCCAGGCCTGGGCGGTAACTTGTAATGCAGCCACCGCAGCGGTTCCCCAGGCGATGAAACACACCCTCTCGGTGTTGGTGGAAGATGAGTCGGGTGCTCTGAGCCGCATCTCCGGCCTATTTGCCCGCCGCGGCTTCAACATTGAAAGTCTGGCGGTGGGTCCAGCTGAAAAGGCTGGCATCTCCCGTCTGACCATGGTTGTCGCAGGGGACGACCACACCCTCGAGCAGATGACAAAGCAGCTCGACAAGCTGGTCAATGTGCTGGGGGTAATTGATCTATCCCACATACCCGCCGTGGAGCGGGAACTGATGCTGCTGAAGGTGTCGGCCCCTGCCGAAACCCGCAGCGCCATCCTCGATCTGGTGCAGGTTTTCCGGGCCAACGTTGTCGACGTGGCCGACGACGCCCTAACCCTGGAGGTGGTGGGCGACCCGGGCAAGCTCGTTGCCCTCGAACAGGTGATGGAGGGCTACGGCATCCTTGAAATCGCCCGCACCGGCAAAGTGGCTTTGGAGCGGGCTTCAGGGGTTAACACGGCCTTCCTCAAGGTCACCGCCTCCAGTAAGCGGGTGCCGGCCTAGGGATCTGCCCTAGTCCTCAGGGTTTTCCCTGCACCAAAGTTCCGCCGGACACCACCGTGGCCTTGACGATCCTGTCGCCTTGGCGGATTTGGTCTACAACCTCCATTCCCTTGCTCACCCTGCCGAAAACGGCATAGCGACCATCCAGTTCAGGCAAGGCCTGCAGGGCCACGTAGAACTGGGCGCTGGCGGAGTTGGGGTCGGCGGAGCGGGCCATGGCGACAGATCCGCGTTGGTGGGCCAAGGCCAGTTGACGCGTAGCACCAGGAGCTGTCACTGGCTCGCCATAGCGGGGCTCAGATTCGTCGCTGCGTTTGATCTCCAGGGGAATCAGCCGTGGTTCGCCGGTGGCTGGATCCACGAAACTGCCCAGGCCGTGCTGGCTGGCTGAGACCTTTGGATCAGCACTGGTGGGGTCGCCGCCCTGAACCACGAAAGGAACGGGTTCGCGCACCACCCGATGAAATGAGGTGCCGTTGTAGACGCCGCGCTGAACGAGATCAACAAAATTGCCAGCCGTGAGTGGCGCCGCAGCGCCATCGAGCTGCAGCTGCACCTCACCCTTATTGGTCTGCAGGGAGACGGTGGCCGCACCGCTGAGACAGGGGGTAGTGGCTGAGCTGCAGCCCAGGGGACTGCTGCCACCATCGGCCGCACAGGCCACCAGAGAAAGCGGCGTCAGCAACAACAGTCCGCCCAGGAGCCATCGACTCCACCAGATTCGCTTCATCAAACTCCCTCCAAGGGCACGCCTAGGAAGCGCGCCAGCTGAGCACCGGACAGCTCCAGATCCGCCAAGGGCATCGGCTCACCAACCCTGGTTAAGGGCATATCCCGCCTGCCTTGAACCTTGAGGGCCAGGCGACGCCGGGGATTAAGCCCATCGCGCACCTCCACCTTCACCGCCTGGATCTCCCGTAGGGGGATATCTACCGTGATGGCCTGGCGGAACCCCCGGCGGCTGATTGTGGCGGTGCCAGCAACCCGATCAAAGCGGTTGCTGCCTGCGCCCACATCGATGCCGATTACGGCCCAGAGATAGGCGCAAAGCGCAATGGCGGCCATGCCATAAAGACCCATCACCAAACCTTGAGGCAGCCAGGCCAACTCAGCGGGGTGACCGATCGGCAGCAGGTCGATACCTAGATAGCTAGAGGCGCTGGTGAGCAGGAAGCCGATCCCGCCAGTGGTCACCACCAGGGCAACCAGCACATTGGATAGACGCCGTGAGCCCAGCACCGGCAACTCAAGCAAGGGGGCAGGAGCCTGGGGAGAGGCCATGACCGGGAACAATCGATATGGGCCATCCTGACCGGTGACCGCGGTGGCTGGGCGAATCGAGACCAAGCAGCTAGCTGAAACTGAATTAGCGGCCAGCACCTATCCAACAAAGCCCAGCTGGAGAAAGGCGTGTCAGCCCGTTTCAAACGATCTCGCGCTCCGCTTCAACGTTGTTACGATCGCTCGGTAATCCAACAGATTCAGCGGGATTTCCGCTCCGTTTCATCACCATGACGATCGCTGTAGGGCGCGCGCCAGCAGCACGGGGATGGTTTGACATCCTCGATGACTGGCTCAAGCGCGACCGCTTCGTATTTGTGGGTTGGTCTGGCCTGCTCCTGTTCCCCACGGCCTATTTGGCTCTGGGTGGCT
>Ga0105105_10001047_pt1 | contig 11879 bp, 11 predicted proteins | sample PPLLaktember2015_4_FD_79108 | JGI IMG/M metagenome (GOLD analysis project Ga0105105, IMG submission 79108) | Freshwater sediment microbial communities from Prairie Pothole Lake near Jamestown, North Dakota, USA - PPLs Lake P8 Core (1) Depth... | ecosystem: Environmental > Aquatic > Freshwater >... | reverse complement strand
TGAGCTGGGGGATGGGGCGAATCTCGGGCGGCGCGGTGCGGCCGCGCTCGGGACAGGATTCGCAACAACCGTGCCATCGGCAGGGGATGGCTCGCGCACGTGAACGGTGCGTCGCGCGCACCGCCGGGACCCCGATCGAGTCGATCAGCCGACCGGATGGTGGACGGTCACCAGCTTGGTGCCATCCGGGAAGGTCGCCTCGACCTGGATGTCCGGGATCATCTCGGGGACCCCGTCCATCACGTCCTCGCGGGAGAGGAGCGTGGTGCCGTAGTGCATCAGGTCGGCGACCGAGCGGCCGTCGCGCGCGCCTTCCATGACCGCCGCGGTGATGTACGCGATGGTCTCGGGGTAGTTGAGCTTGAGCCCGCGGGCACGCCGGCGCTCGGCGAGCAGCGCGGCGGTGAAGATCAGCAGCTTGTCCTTCTCTCGGGGCGACAGGTCCATCTGGGGTTCCGGTGGGTGCGGGCCGTCAGGTGGCCCAGATCCGAGGCGGCGCGCTCGCCGCGCCGAGGACCGCGGGTCGGCCCCGGGCCCACAGCGACTGCGCGACGCGCATCACGACCTGCGAATCATCGGCGAGCAGGCGGGCACCGAGCAAGCCCGGCGTCGGCCGGCTCGAACCCGCCTCGAGACGGGCGGCGCGACCTTCGGCCGACGCGCAGGCCTCCTCGAGCAGCGTGCGCCATGCGTCGCGCAGGTCGTCGTCGAGGGCATCGGCCGGCGCCGCGGCCCACACCGTGCAGGAGACGGTGCGTCCGCCCCAGCCGAGCGGCGACGTGAACAGGCGATCGCCGGCATCCGCCGCGGTGTGCTCGGCCCAGCGGGCGCCCCCCTCGACCGACAGGGACAGCCGCTGGCGCAGTGCGCCGGTCGCGAAACGCTCGCCCATCGCGGCGCGTCCGAGCACCAGGCACTCCCAGCCGATCATCCGGGCATCCGGGGCGAGCACGAAGTCGATCGACTGCTCGACGCGCGCCCGGTCGTAGACGATCGCCGGCTGCGGCAGCCACTCGATCGCACCGCCCGGGCCGACGCTCACGCGGGTCCGCGCGACGGCGGCCTCGGCCGGGCTGCGGTACCACTTCTGCGCGCCGGGCGTGGTGCACAGCACCCGCGCGTCGGGACCGAGCTCGACGTCCAGCTCGAGCCGATCCCCGCCCACCAGCCCGCCCGGCGGATGCACGATCACCGCCTGGACGCGCCCATCGGGCAGCGGCAGCGCCTTGATGAGCCGCAGCGGCCCCTCGTGGCGGTTGTGCGTCAGGCGCGTGGCGCCCTCGCGCGCCTCGAAGCGCAGCGCGAGACGCGCGAGCCAGCCGGCGGCGCGCGGCGCCGGCGTCGCGGGAACGGCGGCCACCGGGGTCAGGCGCGGAAGATCTTGCCGGGGTTCATGATCCCGTCGGGATCGAGCGCCAGCTTGATCCGGCGCATCAGGTCGACCGCGTCGTCGCCGGCTTCCTCGACGAGGTAGCCGATCTTGTGCAGGCCGATGCCGTGCTCGCCGGTGCAGGTGCCGCCCATCGACAGCGCGAGCCGCACGATCTCGTCGTTGAGCTGCTCGGCGAGCTCGATCTCGGCGGGGTTCTCGGGGTCGATCAGCAGGATCGCGTGGAAGTTGCCGTCGCCGACGTGCCCGACGATCGCGGTCGGGCACGGCGCGCGGTCGAGGATCGCGCGCGCGCCCTCGATCGACTCGGCCAGGCGGCTGATCGGCACGCAGGTGTCGGTGGTCACGGCGCGGCAGCCCGGGCGGATCTGCAGCGCGGCGAAGTAGGCGTTGTGGCGCGCGTTCCAGAGGCGGGTGCGGTCCTCGGGGCGGTCGGCCCACTCGAAGTCGCGGCCACCGTGCGTGCGCGACACCTCCTGCACCGTCTCGGCCTGCTCGCGGGCCGAGGCCGTCGAGCCGTGGAACTCGAAGAACACCGTCGGCGCCTCGGGCAGCGTCGTCTTGGAGTGCGCGTTGATCGCGCGGATCATCACGTCGTCGACGAAGTCGCAGCGCGCCACCGGCACGCCGAGCTGGATCGTCTCGATCACCGCGGCCACCGCGTCGGCGAGCGTGGGGAAGTGGCAGACCGCGGCCGTCATCGCCTCGGGCACCGGGTACAGCCGCAGGGTCACCTCGGTGACGATGCCGAGCGTGCCCTCGGAGCCGACGAAGAGCCGGGTCAGGTCGTAGCCGGCGGAGGACTTGCGGGCCCGGGTACCGGTGCGGATCACCTTGCCTTCGGCGGTGACGACGGTCAGCGCCAGCACGTTCTCGCGCATCGTGCCGTAGCGCACCGTGGTGGTGCCGGAGGCGCGCGTCGCGGCCATGCCGCCGAGCGACGCATCGGCGCCCGGGTCGACCGGGAAGAAGAGCCCGGTGTCCTTGATCTCGGCGTTGAGCTGCTTGCGGGTGACGCCCGCCTGCACCGTGCACAGCAGGTCCTCGCCGGCGATCTCGAGCACGCGGTTCATGCGCGAGACGTCGATCGTGAGGCCGCCCTGCACCGCGAGCAGGTGGCCCTCGAGCGAGGAGCCGACCCCGAACGGGATGATCGGGAACCGGTGCTCGCGGCAGGCGAGCACCGCCTCGACCACGTCCTCGGTCGACTCGGCGAACACCACCGCGTCGGGCGGCGTGACCGGGAACGGCGACTCGTCGCGGCCATGGTGCTCGCGCACCGCCAGCGCGGTGCTGAAGCGGTCGCCGAAGCGCGCGCGCAGGCGCTCCGCGAGGGCGTCGGGCAGCGGGCGCTTGAGGGCGGAGGTGAGGGCGTAGGGATGGTTCATGGCGGCAGGCGTGGGGTTGCCGGAGAGGGTCCGATCATACGCGCCGCCCTGCGCCGCGCCGCAAGTCACGGTCGGGCCGGCCGGAACCGGTACGGTCGGGGCGGCCGGGGTCGCCCGCGCCTAGAAGCGCGTGCCGGTGAACCCGGCCGCGGCCAGCGTCGTCAGCACCTCGGCGACGTGCGCCTCGCCGCGCGTCTGCACCACCACCTCGACCGCGGCCAGCTCGGCCGACAGCGCGCCGAAGATCCGCTGGTGCTGGATCTCCTCGACGTTGGCGCCGGCCGCGGCGAGCGCGGCGGTCATCGCGGCGAGCGCGCCCGGCCGGTCGCGCACCTCGATGCGCAGGCGCGCGAGCCGTCCGCTGCGGACCATCTCGCGGCGCACGATCGCCGCCAGCAGCAGCGGATCGATGTTGCCGCCGCAGAGCACGAGGCCGACGCGCCGTCCGGCGAAGCGCGCGCGATGCGCGAACAGCGCCGCGAGCCCGGCGGCCCCCGCCCCTTCGACGACCGTCTTCTCGATCTCGAGCAGCGTGACGATCGCATGCTCGATGTCGCCCTCGCCGACCAGCAGCATGTCGGCCACGTGCTCGCGCACCAGGCGCGCGGTGATCACGCCCGGCCGCCCGACCGCGATGCCCTCGGCGATCGTGCCGGTGCCCTGCGGATGGCTCGTGCCGTGGAACGCGTCGTGCATCGCCGGATAGCGCTCGGTCTGGACGCCGATCACCTCGATGCCGGGGCGCCGCGCGCGGGCGGCGACCGCGACGCCCGAGATCAGCCCGCCGCCGCCGACCGCGATCACCAGGGTGTCGAGCTCGGGCGCCTCGTCGAGCATCTCGAGGGCGATCGTGCCCTGGCCGGCGATCACCTGCGCATCGTCGTACGGATGGACGAAGACCAGCCCCTCCTCGCGGGCGAGGTCGAGCCCGCGGGCCCGCGCGTCGTCGAAGGTGTCGCCCTCGAGCACGATGCGCGGGCCGAACGCGCGCGTCGCCTCGACCTTCACCGAGGGCGTGAACCGGGGCATCACGATGGTCGCCGGGATGCCGAGCCGGCGCGCATGCAGCGCGACGCCCTGGGCGTGGTTGCCCGCGGACACGGCCAGCACGCCGCGCGCGCGCTCGGCCTCGGTGAGCTGCGCGAGGCGGTTGAGCGCGCCGCGCTCCTTGAAGGACGCGGTGAACTGCAGGTTCTCGAACTTGAGCCAGACCTCGCAGCCGGCGATCGCCGACAGCGTCTCGCTGTGCAGGCAGGGGGTGCGCACGACGCGCCCGGCGAGCCGCGCCGCGGCCCGCCCGATGTCGTCCGGAGTGACGGTCTGGTCCATCGGTGCAGCATAGCAGCGGGCCCTGCGGCGACGCCCCGGTGAAGTGCCCCGGGGCGGCACAGCACGGCTGGCGTCACCGTGGGTCGGCCGGAGATCGCCAGCATCGGCGCTGACACCGTGCAGTACGCGACGCTGCTGGATCGAGCGGGGCGACCGACCGCGCGGGCGCGCGACCGCCGACGTTGACCCACCCTGCCCGCTGCGCGAGCATCCACCCACACGCCGACCGCGCCGCAGCACGACGACACGCGCGACCGCAGCGCCCCGACACCCCACGAGGAGACACCCGATGGCCGCACACCCCGCCCGCCCGATGCCGATGACCACCGCCCGCCTGCAGGCCTTCGCCGACGCCTGGAACAGCCACGACGTCGACGTTCTGATGAGCTTCATGGCGGAGGACTGCGAGTTCCTCACTTCCGCGGGTCCCGACGCCTGCGGCGCGCGCCACGCCGGCCGCGACGCGGTGCGTGCCGCCTTCGCGGACGTGTTCAAGCGCATCCGTGATGCACATTGGGGCGGCGCGCGCCACGTGGTCGACGGCGACCGCGGCCTGTCGCAGTGGACGCTGACCGGATTTCGTGCGGACGGCACGCGGGTGGATGTCGACGGCGTCGACGTCTTCACCTTCCGCGACGGGCTGATCACGGTCAAGGACAGCTACCTGAAGACGCGCGTCGCACCGAAAGTCGATTGATGAACGCTGCCGACTTCGCATTGCTTCTGGCCCGCTTCACAGAGGACGGCGTGTACCGGGGTGCTCGTGCCCAACGCGACGCTGCGGGCACGGGTGGTGCCGCAGGGGCCGGCTGCTCGGGGTCCGGCGGCTGGTTCGACATCGACCTGCGGCGCTGCCGAGCTGCGGCACCGGGGCTCAGACGTCCTTGACGGCGTCAGTCGCCACCCAGCCGCCGTCGATGCCGCCCGGCAGCATCTGCCCGACGTCCGAGCCGACCTCGGTTTCGATCAGGCGGTTGAGCTTCGCGTTCATCGCGAGCATCAGGTCGCCGTGCCTCGCCGGGTCACGGGCGAGGTTGTCCATCTCGTCCGGGTCGCGGGCCGAGTCGAACAGCTCGACGTCGTTGAGCTTCAGGAGCGCCTCCATCGAGCGGGGCATGTTGTGCTCCTTCGGAGAGAAGTAGCGGGTGAACGTGTAGCGCCCATCGTAGACGCTACGCAGCGCGCCGCGCTTGGCGAGGTCGGGCCGCAGGGTGCCCGCCTTCGCCGCCGCCTGCACCTTCTCGCGGCCGTCGGGTTCGTTCATCAGCCTGACCGCCCGGGCCATGAGGTCGCCGTCGATGTACGCGAACATGTTGTAGCAGAAGAGCATCCCGTCGCGGACCGCGTCCGGCCCGGCGCTCCCGGGCGCCGCGAGCAGGCGCGACAGGTCCTTGCCCGGCAGCGACTTCACGATCGCCGCCTTCTTCTCGGGCGCGGCGTTCGTCAGGGCGACGAGCGTCGGCGCGATGTCGAGGTGGGAGGTCACCGCCTTCGTGCGCTGCCCGCCGCGGTGCTTCGGATGCACGATGATCAGCGGCACGTTGTTCTGCTCGCGGTAGGCGGTGGCGCCCTTCGCGTGCAGGTTGTGCGCGCCGTCGAGGTCGCCGTGGTCGGCCGTGTACACGACGATCGTGTTGTGCGCGAGCCCCGAGGCGTCCAACTCGTCGAGGACGGTCTGCAGGTTGCGGTCCGCGTCGCGCAGGCAGTTGAGGTAGTAGTTGTGGCGCATCCGCCAGCGACGCTCGTCGCCGGGAGGCAAGCGTCCGACGAGCCCGTCATGCGATTCGATGTAGTCCTTGTGCGCGGGCGGCCGCCCGGGTGCCGTCAGCGGCTCGCGATGGCTGCGCGGCAGCGGGAATTGCCACTGCTTCGCGTAGAGCGGCTCGTCGGTGGGGATCGGTGCGATCTCGGCGAGGATGTCCTTGCCCTGCACCTTCTCGCCGGGCCGGTCGGTGTCGAGGAACATGATGTCGTGCGGGTTCACCAGGTTCACGGCGAGGAACCACGGCTTGCCCTGTGCGGCGAGCGGACGGCCCTTCGACCTCAGCCAGCTCACGCCCATCGACGCGGTGATGCCGTCGTGCAGCCAGCCGCCGTGCGTGTGGGCGATGATGTCCCCGATGCCGAAGTAGTCGCTGAAGCCGTACGCCTCCATCTCCTGCGTGAAGATCTTCGTGGGCGTGCCGAGCGAGTTGACGGTCTCGAACTCCTTGGTGAGGTGCCACTTGCCCTTGTAGGCCGTGTAGTAGCCTGCCTCGCGCAGCATGTGCCCGACCGTCGGAATCTCGGTCGACATGCTCTGGATCCACGGGAAGTTCGTGTTGTCGAACATCTTCGTCTGCTGGATGTGGCGGCCGGTGTAGAGCACCGAGCGCGACGGCGTGCAGACGCAGGAGTTGATCCGGTGGTTCTCGAACGAGATACCCCGCCTCAGCAGCCGCTCGTGACCGGGCAGCTTCATGCCGACGGGCAGCTCGCCCGGCCGGAACAGGCGCTCCTGGTCGGTGAGCACGAACAGGATGTTGTAGTGGGCCGGCTCGGCGCGCGGCGACGCGCCCTTCGCGCGCCCGGAGGCGTCGGCGTGCTCGGCGGTCGCGAGCCCGAGCGTCGCGCCCGCGGTGCCGACTGCGGCGGTCTTCAGCAGGTTGCGGCGTTGGGCGTCCACGCCCGGAGGTGTCCTGTCGTCCATGGTGCGCGTCTCCGGAGGTCAGAAGGGAATCCGTGCGCCGAGCGAGAAGCCACCGGCGTCGAGCGTGTCGACCAGCCTGCTCCCGCCTGCGCCGTAGTGCAGCCTGCGGTAGTCGGCGAAGACCTCGCCCCACTTGAACGCGTAGCCGACGCCGCCCGCGAGCTGCCATGTCGTGGCCGACGAGCCTGCGCCGACGTCGCCGTAGTAGTGGACGAACCAGGGCGTGCCGTCGAAGGCGGCGCGGCCCTTCACGCCGACGACCGCCGTCCACAGGGTGTTCGAGCGCTCGATGCTGCCGGAGGCCGGGAAGGTGCCGCTGCCCGCGGGCCCGGTGACCGTCGCGCTCAGTTGCCAGTCGGAGGCCGCCTCGAGGCGGAGGTAGCGGAAGCCGGCGACGACATCGAGCGTCGCGCTCGGGTCAGTGAGCGCCGCGTAGCCGCCGACCATCGACCAGATCGTCCCGCGCAGCGTGGTGCTGCCCCCGGAGGCGAGGCTCGCGGTGGACACGTTCACCGGGCCGCTGCCCGGGTTGAAGTCCACGCTCCTGACCGTACTGCTCTCGCTTCCGAGGTCGAGGTAGATGAGGTCCGTGGCGACCAGCCATCGGCCCCTGCGCGCCTCGCCGTTGACCATGAGCCCGAAGTCGAGGGCACGCAGGAGCGCGTCCGCGTCCACCCCCACGTTCGGCGTCGACGAGCCCGCCCCGGGTGGGCCGTAGTTGAGCTTCGTATTGATGCCCGGCAGCCAGAGGTAGGGCGTCACCGAGAACGTCCATTGATCGGCGGGCGGGTTCGGAGCAGCCGTCTGCGCCGCGGCATGCGGGGCGACGAGCAACAGGGTTGCGGCCAGCGCGAGGCCCGATGTCGTTGACTTCATGGGGTGTGCGTCCTCATTCAGTACCCGCGGATGAACGCGAGGGCTTCGAGGCCCTCGCGCTCGGCGATCGTGTCGACGCGGACCTCGGGACGGCAGGCGCCGATCTCCATGGCGCCCAGCAGGGCCTTGCAGGCGTCGGATCGCAGGAAGCGCTCCAGCGCCGCCCGGTCCGCCCACTCGAACACGATGCAGAAGGCGTTGAGGTCGTCGAAGTCCTCGTAGAGCCGGCATGCGAGGCATCCCGGCACGACACGAGTGGGCTCGAGCAGCGGCCGAATGCTCGCGACCAGCGCCTGCCGCCTCGCGGCCTCCACCGCGATGCGCACGCTGAACACGATGATCCGGTCGACGTCAGTGCCCACGACGCACCACAACGCAAGGCCCGGGCCACCTCGTCCGGATCGGGACCCCTTCAGGAAATCGCTTGCCGATCAGGGGCTTGCGCGCCATCCCGGCTGCGGTCCCGCCGCATCGGCCACGCCCGCTCCAATGGAGGCTCCAGCCGGATGGAGTTCGCCTACGATCGATTGGAGTCGATGCGGCGGATGCCGAGACGCACCATCCGCGCCTCGAGCGTCGTCGGCTTGATGTCGAGCCGCGCGGCGGCGCCGCCCGCGCCGCGGATCCGCCAGCCGCTGTCCTCCAGCGCGCGCAGGATGTGGGCACGCTCGGCGTCGCGCAGCGTGGCCTCGACCGCCGGCTCGCGGGTCGTGGCCGGCTCCGGCGGGCGCATCGCGGGCGCGCGTGCGAGCGGGACGTGCAGCACCGGACCGCGTGCGAGGATCATCGCGCGCTCGATCGAGTTGCGCAGCTCGCGGACGTTGCCGGGCCAGCGGTAGCCCTGCATCGCGGCCATCGAATCGGGCGCGATCTGCTCGACGGGCTTGCCCATCGACTCGGTGAACTCCTTCACGAACGCCCAGGCGAGCGTCGGGATGTCCTCCGGCCGTTCGCGCAGCGCGGGCAGCACGACGGGGAACACGTTGAGACGGTAGTAGAGGTCCTCACGGAACGTGCCCGCCTCCACCGCCGCCGCGAGATCGCGGTGGGTGGCCGCGATGATCCGTGCGTCGACGCGGATCGTCCGCGTGCTGCCCACTCGCTCCAGTTCGCCCGACTGCAGCACGCGCAGCAGCTTCGTCTGCAACTCGAGCGGCAGGTCGCCGATCTCGTCCAGGAAGATCGTCGAGCCGTCGGCGACCTCGAAGCGGCCCATCTGGCGCGCCAGGGCGCCGGTGTAGGCCCCCTTCTCGCGACCGAAGAGCTCGGCCTCGACGAGGGGCGCGGGCAGCGCGGCGCAGTTCACCTTGACAAGCGTGCGCTGGGCGCGCGCGCTCATGCCGTGGATCAAGGACGCGATCACCTCCTTGCCGGTGCCGGTCTCGCCGAGCAGGAGCACCGTCGTGCTGGTAGGCGCCACCTGGCGGACCTCGCCCAGCACCTCCTCGAATCGCGCCGAGCGGGTCGAGAGCACCGGTCGCGGACCGGTGGACACGGCCTGGCGCAGCGCGGCGTTCTCGGCCTCGAGCCGCTCCTTCAGCCCGCGGATCTCGACGAGCGCCGCGGCGAGCCTCGCCTCGGCGCGGCTGCGCGCGAGCGCCTGCGCGAACATCTCGCCGACGAGCTTGAGCCGGACGACGAGGTCGTCGGGCCAGGGGCGACCCGCCGCATGCGCGTCGAAGCCGACCATCGCCACGGTCCTGCCGTTGACCACGATCGGGATCCCGAGGTGCGCCTTCATCCCGACCGCGGTCACGTAAGCGGCCTCGGCGACGGCCTCGGGCGGCAGGTCGAACGGCTGGTTGCTGCGCGCCACGATGCGCCCGGCCTCGAGCTCGCCGCGCCACCACGGCAGCACGAGGGTGAACGGCCCGACGGGGACAGCCTCGAGCCCCGGATTGGCGGTGGAGCAGAGGATCCCGATCGAGCCGTCCGGCAGGAACTCGGCGTAGGCGGCGCGGTCGAAGCCGAGGAAGGCGCCGAGGCGCGCGAGCGACCGCTCGATCGCGCCTACGATCTCGCCCGGGGCGACGTCGCCGAAGGTGACGAGCAGGTCGACCAGCAGCCGCTCGAACGCGAGGCGGTCATCATCGCCGATCGGGCCGTGCGCGCCCGACGCGGCGCCGGCGACCGCGTCCTTCCGCGGCCCGGCGTGTCCTCCTGCCACCATCGCTGTCCCCGGAGAGGCCGCTCCGATGTGAACGGTACATGACGCAGGCCCGTGTGGTCGACAGTGACCGAAGCGTCGTCGGCGACCCCGGCAGCCGCCGGCACGCGACGGACGTGGCCTGTGTCTTTGCCGCGGCCGCAGGTCATGTCGGTATCGACCCGCGGCGGGAGTGCCGATCGAACACGGCCGGCGCCCCGGCGCGGAACCGGCGGAGAATGGGCAGCATGTGGGCTTCCTGGTCACGCCGTCTCGGTGCGCTCCTGTTCGCGCTGGCCGTCGCGCCCTGTGCCGGCGCCTCGCCGGCCGGCGTGCCGACCACCGTCGAGGTGACGCTTGCCGAGCGAACGGTCCGGGTCGACGTGTACCGACCCGCCGGCATGCCGCGCGGCGCCGTGATCCTCTCGCACGGCTTCACGCGCAGCCGCGCGACGCTCGGCGGCCATGCGGCGGCGATCGCCGAGGCCGGCGCGATCGCGCTCACGCCCGACTTGCCCTACACCTTCGACTTCCGGCGCAACGCGCGTGCACTGTCCGAGCTCGTCGCGACGCTGCTCGCGGGCGGCACGTTCGGCGCACCGGTGCAGCGGGTCGTGCTGGTGGGGTTCTCGGCGGGCGGGCTGTCGAGCCTGCTCGCGGCGGGCGCGCCGGGCGTGGTGGGGTACGTGGGGCTGGATCCGTTCGACAAGGTGGAGGGCGGCGGCGCGCTCGGGCGCGACGTCGCGCCGGGGCTGCGGACCGAGGCGTTGCTGCTGAGGGCGCCGCCGTCGCGGTGCAATGCGCAGGCGGTCGCGGCGCCGTGGGGCGGGCTGCTGCCGCGCCTGCTCGAGGACCGGCTGATCGAGGGGGCGTCGCACTGCGACTTCGAGTCGCCGACGGACTGGATGTGCCGGCTCGCGTGCGGAGAGACGGATCCGAAGCGGCAGGACGTGGTGCGCGAGGGGCTGCTCGGAGCGGTCGAGCGGTGGCTGCCGCGAACGCCCTAGCGTGACGTCAGGGCGCCCTGATTCGACGCGTGAGAACGGTGTCGGTCGGTCAGGCGGCCGTCGCTCACTGCCGCGCCGCAGCCATCGCCTGGGCGTACGCCGCCGTGCCGGGTGCGGGGATGGTCCAGCGGTAGACGTCCTTGCCGTCGACCTTCGCCTTCTGTTCGGGTTCCCAGCCGCCCATGTGGAACGCGTGCGAGACGATGCGCGTGCCGGGCTTCAGGTCCTTCAGCAGCTTCGGGATCAGCTTGAGGTTGAGCTCCGGCAACAGGTACATCGTCACCACCGTCGCCTCGCGGAAGTCGGCCTCGAACACGTCGCCCCGCTCGACGCGTGCCCGGCCGCCCAGGCCCTCGGCGTTCACGTAGCACTGGGCGAGCCGGGCCATGTCCGGGTTGTACTCGATGCCGACCGCGCGGGCGCCCAGCCTGGCCGCGGCGATCGCGATCTTCCCGTCGCCCGCGCCGAGGTCGTAGACGACGTCCGCGGGCGTCACGTCGACCATCTGCAGCATGCGCTGCACGACTTCGTCGGGGGTGGGTATCCAGACGACGTCCTTGCCTTCCTGGCCCCGCTCGGGCTTGTAGGACCGCTCGCAGGCCGCGCGATCGGCCGCGACGCCCTGCGCGGCGGCGGCGCCCGCGAAGAGGGCGGACAGCAGGGCGAAGGCGACTGCGCGGGCGGTCGTGGCGGGCAACGGATTCGGGTTCATGGGCGCAGGTCCGTTCGAAGGGGCCGGGAGGACGGCTGCGGAGAAGGATAGCTCGACGCGGCGGGCGAGGCGGCGCGAACGCTGCACCGTCGCTCCGGTAAGATTTCGCCGACACGCAGGCGGCAAGCATGCCAGCGCTCAGCGAGGAGATCGGAGACATGACCAGCCATCCAGGCACCGGACCGAGGGCGTCGGCGACGCTCGCGGACCCCTCCCGGCAACCGCGCGCCGAAGCCATCGACCCGTCGGGGCGGCCGGACTTCGCGGCCGTCGTGCATGGCATCGACCTGACGCGGCCGCTCGGCGCGGATGAAGTCGACTCGATCCACGCCGCGATCGATC
>Ga0105105_10001046_pt1 | contig 11880 bp, 10 predicted proteins | sample PPLLaktember2015_4_FD_79108 | JGI IMG/M metagenome (GOLD analysis project Ga0105105, IMG submission 79108) | Freshwater sediment microbial communities from Prairie Pothole Lake near Jamestown, North Dakota, USA - PPLs Lake P8 Core (1) Depth... | ecosystem: Environmental > Aquatic > Freshwater >... | reverse complement strand
CCGTCGTCCGGACACGCGTCGCCGCTGTCCGTTTGTCGTGGACATTGACGGCTCGGGGCGTCAGGCGCCGTTGATCCGGCGTACCGGCGATCGTGCTGCGGACCCCGGTGGGACGGCCCTGCGGAAGAAATGGCGGGGTTTCGTCCTGTTCATGTCGGATTACAGCTACGTAATGCTACGTACCGTTGTCCAGGTCACCCCAGACGCGCAGGGTTCGCCCCGCGTTTCCTGGCGACCCCCATAACCCCCCCGACAGGAGCACACCCGTGGATTCCCGCAGCCGTTTCACGCTCGCCCAGCGTCTGTACGCGATGAGCACTGCGCTCGTCGCCGCGATGGCGGTCGTTGCCGCGACCGTCTGGGTCATGATGGCCGAGGTCGCGCATGACGCCGAAGACGTCAACACGATGCGGGTGCCGCAGCTGCAGCGGATCGCCGAGCTCGAGCTGAACGTGACGCGGGCGTCGCTGCAGATGCGCCATGCGATCCTGGCGCGCACCCCCGAGGAGATGAACGCGGCGCTGGCCGACATCGGCGAGAAGCGCGCGGTCCTCGAGGAGAAGCTCGAGGAGTTCGGCCGGGCGATGTCGACCCCGGCCGGCCGCGAGGCCTTCGTGCCGATGCCGGCGCTGCTGCGCGACTTCGTGGCCGTCGCCACCGAGAACGTCAAGCTGATCCAGGCCGGGCGCAAGGACGAGGCGTTCGCCTTCCTGGTCGACAAGACCATCCCGGCGCGCAACCGGCTGCTGCAGCCGCTCAACGCCGAGAAGGTCCGCCAGGGGGCGGTCCTCAACGACGAGCTGAAGGCGGTCGCGGCCGAGGCATCGTTGGCCCGCAACGTCGTGCTCGCCGTCGTCGCCGTCATCGGCCTCGGCCTGATGGGCTTCGCCTGGTACGTGACCCGCGTGATGCGCCAGCTCGGCGGCGAGCCCGAGCGGCTCAAGGACGTGGCCAACGCGGTCGCCGCCGGCGACCTCGCGGCCCGGATCGAGCTGCGGGCGGGCGACACCGACAGCGTGATGGCGGCGCTGGGCACGATGCGCGATCACCTGGCGCGCACCGTGCAGGAGGTCCGCGCCAACGCCGATGCGGTGGCCGGCGCGAGCGGCGAGATCGCCAGCGGGAACTCGGACCTGTCGGCCCGCACCGAACAGCAGGCGAGCTCGCTGCAGGAGACCGCGGCCTCGATGGAGGAGCTGGGTACCACGGTGCGCCAGAACGCCGACAACGCGCGCCAGGCGAACCAGCTCGCGATCGGCTCGTCGCAGGTCGCCGAGCAGGGCGGCGAGATGGTGCGCGAGGTGGTCGAGACGATGCGCGGCATCAACGAGAGCTCGCGCAAGATCGCCGACATCATCGGCGTCATCGACGGCATCGCGTTCCAGACCAACATCCTCGCGCTGAACGCGGCGGTCGAGGCGGCGCGTGCCGGCGAGCAGGGCCGCGGCTTCGCGGTGGTGGCGAGCGAGGTGCGCACGCTCGCCCAGCGCAGCGCCGATGCGGCCCGCCAGATCAAGGCGCTGATCGAGGAGTCGGTCGGACGCGTCAACTCGGGCACCGAGCTGGTGGACCGCGCCGGGGCGACGATGCAGGAGATCGTGGGGTCGATCCGCAAGGTCACCGACATCGTCGGCGAGATCAGCTCGGCGAGCGAGGAGCAGAGCCGTGGCGTCTCGCTGGTCGGCGACGCGGTCGCGCAGATGGACCGGGTCACGCAGCAGAACGCGGCGCTGGTGGAGGAGAGCGCGGCCGCGGCCGAGAGCCTGAAGCACCAGGCGCATCAGCTGGTGCAGGCGGTGTCGACGTTCCGGCTGGCGTGATCGGGCGTCGCAGGTCTCGCCCCCGTTCAGGTTTTTCCGATCCCGACGCACCGGAAAACCTGCTTTCTGAATGGGGGTCGACGACCGATAGTGTGAGGGTCATCCACTGACGGGCGGGTCGTACATGTGCGCTCGGATTGTTCCTGCTGCGGAGCCCCCGATCCGCGCCTCGACCGAGGCCGTCATGCGCTTCGGACCGCGGCGCCCGAGCCCGGCGGAGGGCGATGCACGACCCGAGGAGACCCGATGCGCATCCTGATGCCCGTCGACGGGAGCGGGTACAGCGACGCCGCCGTCGCCTTCGTGGCGTCCCGCAAGACGCTGCTGAAGAACCCGATCGAGGTCGAGCTGGTCAACGTCCAGTATCCGGCACCGCCGCGCGCCACGCGTGCCCTGGGCAAGGAGGTGGTGGCGTCGTGGCACGAGTCTGAGGCCGGCAAGGCACTGAAGCCGGCGTCGAAGACCCTCCGGCGGGCCGGTGCCGACGCGACGGCGAGATACGCCGTCGGGACGGTGGCGCACGAACTGGCATCCATCGTGGCCGCCGATCGTGCTGACCTGATCGTGATGGGCTCGCACGGCCACACGGGGCTGAAGAGCCTGTTGCTCGGCTCTGTCGCCAGCACCGTGGCCGTCTCGTGCACCACGCCTCTGCTCGTCGTGCGCGGCGCCGCGGTCCCCCGGCGCGACTCGCTGCGGCTCGGCATCGCCGTCGACGGCAGCCCACTCGACCTCGCCGTCGCTCGCTTCGTGGCCCTCAACCGCGACCTGTTCGGCGCGTCGCCCTCGGTGAGCCTGATCCATGTCGTGCCCGACCTGGCGAAGATCGCCGTTCCGGGCTGGATCGAGCGCGAGGTGGCCACGGGAATCAGGCCCGAGCAGGTCGAGGCGATGCAGAAGGCCGCATTCGAGAACGTGTTCGGACCGGTTCACGAGGTCCTCGCCACGGCCGGCATCTCGGCCACCGAGGTCCGGCTGGTCGGACAGGCCCCGGGCGACGCGATCGCGGCCCAGGCCGTCCGGAGCAGGCTCGATCTGCTGGCGCTGGGGTCCCTGGGTTTCGGCGCAGCGCGGCATGGCCCGATGGGCTCGGTCGCGACGCGGGTGGCGGCGCGGTGCCGGACCGCGCTGCTGCTCGTGCGCGCGCTCCCCTCCACCCCTCGACGATGACGATCCTGATCGCCATCGACGGGTCCCCTGCCTCGCTCGAAGCCGCGCGCTACGGGCTTCGGCTGGCTCGGGACGGGTTGCGCACCGGCTTCGTCCTGGCGACGGTGCAGGAGCCGACCTATCTCTACGAGATGGTGCTCGCGCCGAACGCCGAGGCGCTGGAGCGCATCAGCGGCGCCGTCGGCAGGCGCGTACTCGCGCCGGCGGAGGCGCTCTTCGAGGCGGCGGGCGTTTCGTACGAGCGCGAGATCGGTTCCGGCGATCCTGCGACGGCGCTGCTCGAGATCGCGCAGCGCCACGGATGCACGGCGATTCTCATGGGGGCCCGTGGGATGGGAGCCCTCCGTGGGATGCTGCTGGGTTCGGTGTCGCAGGCGGTGATACAGCGAGCCACGGTACCGGTCACCGTCGTCAGGCCGGAGGCCGAAGAGGCTCGATGATCGCGCCTGAGCCGGTCGACGGCTCGGTGCAGTCGCGACGACACGCGCTACGGCAGTGCGGACGAGGCCCTCCGAGTTCGCCGCATCGACACCCCCAGCCCCACCGCCGCCACGGCCGCGATCACCCCGCTCGCCCCGAACGCGGCCGGCGCGCCGAACCGCTCCCAGGTCCAGCCGAAGCCGGCCGAGGCCGGCACCAGCGCCAGGCCGGTGACGAGGTGGAACCAGCCGAACGCGGTGCCCAGGCGTTGCGTCGGCACGAGGTCGGCGACCATCGCCTTCTCCACGCCCTCGGTGAGCGCGAGCACGACGCCGTACAGCGCCAGCAGCGCCGCGATGCCGGCGAGCGTGTCGACGCTCGCGCCGAGCAGGCCGAACACCACCGCGTAGAGCAGCCATCCGCCGCAGATCAGCCACAGCCGCGGCACGCGGTCCGACAGGGACGACAGCGGCGCGGTGAGCAGCATCGCGATCGTCGACTGCACCGCCCACAGCAGCGGGATGCTCGCCGCCGGCACGCCGAGCTGCGTGGCGCGCAGCAGCAGGAACATGTTCGACGCCTGCGACAGCGTGAACAGCGCGACGATCGCGAGGTAGGTGCGGAAGGCGGGCGGCAGCGTGGCCAGCGACCCGTCGATGCGCTCGGTGGCGGCCAGCGCGCCGGGTGGCTCGCGCACCGCGAGCGCGAGGGCCACGCAGGCGATGCCGGGCACCAGCGTCCACAGGAAGATCTCTCGCAGCCCCATGCCGCCGGCCAGCAGGGCCGCGGCCGCGAGCGGCCCCACGACCGCGCCGGCGTGGTCCATCGAGCGGTGCACGCCGAAGGCCAGCCCGCGCCGCGCGGGCTCGACCGAGCGCGCGAGCAGCGCGTCGCGCGGCGCCGAGCGCAGCCCCTTGCCGATGCGGTCGGCCACGCGCAGCACGCCCAGCGACCAGACCGAACCCGCGAGCGCGATCGCCGGCCGGGCGACGGCGGGCAGGCCGTAGCCGGCGAGGATCCAGCCCCTCGCCCGCGGGAAGCGGTCGTAGAGCGCGCCCGACAGCAGCTTGAGGAGCGCCGCCGTGGCGTTGGCCAGCCCCTCGATGACGCCCAGCGCGCGCGGCCCCGCGCCGAGCACCTGCGCGACGAAGAGCGGCACCAGCGGATAGACCAGGTCGGAGGCGGCGTCGTTGAGGAAGCTGATCGCGCCGAGCATCCAGACGGTCGCCGGCAGGCCGCGGATCACCAGTCGGTGTCCTTGCCCGCGCGCCGCGCGGCGGCGATGTCCTCGGCGTCGTCGGACAGCAGCCGCTCGAGCTGGGCGCGGCCCGACTTGGCCAGCGCGCGGAGCGCCTCGACGTCGCCCTGCGCGGCGATCTGCTCGGCGAACTGCGCCTCGTCGTGCCGGCGGAAGCGGTGGACGATGGCGCGGGCCTGGAACGCGCCGTGGCCGAGCGCGCGCAGCGCGAGCTCGGCGGTCTCGAGCGCGGAGCCGAAGGTCTCGCGCACCGCCGGCACGCCGAGCGCGGCGAGCTCGAACGCATCGACGCGGCCCCGGGCCCGGGCGATGAGCGCGAGCCGGGGGTAGGTCGCGCGGCAGTGCTCGACGGTGCGGCGCACCGTCTCCGGGTCGTCGATCGCCAGCACCAGCAGCCGCGCCTCGCCCGCCCCCGCCGACTCGAGCACGTCGGGCCGGCTCGCGTCGCCGTAGAAGCCGCGGAACGAGAAGCGGCGCATCAGGTCGATCTGGTTCGGGTCGTGGTCGATCACGGTCACGGTGAAGCCGCGCGCGAGCAGCAGCCGCGCGACCATCTGCCCGTAGCGGCCGGCGCCCGCGACGATCACCGCGTTGCGCTCGTCGATGGCGTCGAAGGCGCGCGCCGCGCCGCCGCGCAGGCGCGGCGCGACGAACCGCTCGTAGAGGACCATCAGCAGCGGCGTCGACAGCATCGACAGCGCGACCGCCGCGGTGAGCAGCGCCGTCTCGCGCGCGGGCAGGATGCCGAAGCCCTGCGCGGAGGCGAGCAGCAGGAACGCGAACTCGCCGACGTGCGACAGCACGATCGCGAACACCCAGCCGTCGCCGGCGCGCAGCCCGAAGACGCGGGCGAGCGCGGCGAGCACCGTCGCCTTGACCGCGACCGCGGCCAGCGCGATCAGCAGCACGAGCCCCGGCTGCGCGAGCACGACGCCGAAGTCGATCCCCATGCCGACGGCCATGAAGAACAGGCCGAGCAGCAGCCCCTTGAACGGCTCGATGTCGACCTCGAGCGCCATCCGGTACTCGCTGTCGGCCAGCAGCACGCCGGCGATGAACGCGCCCAGGGCCATCGACAGGCCGACCGACAGGGTGAGCCAGGCACTGCCCACGACGAGGAACAGCGCCAGCGCGACGAAGATCTCGCGCGCGCCGACGTCGGCGGCGATGCGCAGCGCCGGGCGCAGCAGCAGCCGGCCGCCGAGCACCATCGCGGCGAGCAGGCCGAGCGCGGTGCCCGCCTCGAGCCAGCCGAACGGCTCGCCCTTGGCGCCGCCGCCCGGCGCGAGCACGCTCAGCAGCAGCAGCATCGGGATCACGGCGAGGTCCTGGAACAGCGACACCGAGAACGCCGACTGGCCCGGCGCCGACTTCACCATGCCGCGCTCGGCCAGGACCTGCAGCGCGATCGGGGTCGAGGACATCGTGCAGGCCATGCCGAGCACCACGCCCTGCGTCCACGGCAGACCGAGCGCCACCGCGAGCCCGGCGACCGCGGCCGTGGTGACCACCACCTGCAGCAGGCCGAGCCCGAAGATCGAGTGGCGCAGCGCCCACAGCCGCTTCGGCTCGAGCTCGAGGCCGACCAGGAACAGCAGCATCACCACGCCGAGCTCGGAGACCTGCGCGACCGCCGCGAAGTCGGTGACCAGACCGAGCCCCCACGGCCCGATCGCGACGCCGGCGAACAGGTAGCCGAGCACCGTGCCCAGGCCGATGCGCTTGAAGAGCGGCACCATGACCAGCGCGGCGGCCAGGTAGACCAGCGCGGGCAGCAGGAAGCCGGTGCCGTGCATGTCAGTCCCGCGGGGCCGCTGCCGGCGCGGCAGCCGGGGACGCAGGAGCCGCGGCGGTGGCGCCGGCCAGCCCGCCCAGGAAGGCGCGATAGCGGTCGCAGGCGGCGGCGAGCTGCGCGTCGTCGAGCCGCTCGGCCTCGTGCACGGTGAACGGCGGATGCCAGCGCATGCCGCACAGCCGCGCCGACTGCCGCCAGGGCTTGACGTAGTCGTCGAGGCCGAAGAGGTTGGCGCGTCCCGTCGGATCGTCGGCGGGGTCGATCGGGCCGCTGTAGGACTGCGCCGATCCGGCGGTGGTCAGCGCATGGGCCCAGGTCCGGCCGACGGTGGCGGTCGCGTCCCGGCCGTAGGCCCAGCCCTCCTCCAGGACGGCGTCCCACCACTGCTTGAGCAGCGGCGGCACCGAGTACCAGTACATCGGGTGCTGGAAGACGACGACGTCGTGGGCCTCGACCAGCGCCTGCTCGCGCCGGACGTCGACGAAGAAGTGCGGATAGGTCTCGTAGAGGTCGTGGACCGTGACGCCCGGCACCGTGCGCGCGGCCTCGGCGAGGGCGGCGTTGACGCGTGAGGGCGGCGAGTTCGGATGGGCGAGGAGGACGAGCACCGACAGGGGACGTAGCGGTCGTCACGCATTCTACGGGCCGGCGCCGCGGCGGCCGGGCCGTCGTGACTTCCATCAACCGGGCGACGCCGGCGGTGTGGCACCTTTGCGTTCCGCGCCGGGAATCGGGGCGGGAACGCCCGGCACCGCCGGTGTAAAATCGAGGGTTCCTCCCGGAAGACCGCTCGCATGGCTTCACCGGTGACGACGAACAACGAGGCGACGCTGCCCCGCGCGACGCCCGCCTACCCGGCGGGTGCCCGCGCAGACCGCGCCGGCCGGGCCCTGCTTGAGCGACCGATCTCGCTCGCGGCCCAGGAACGCGGCGTGCCCCGGGCACGTCGCGTGGCGCGCGGAACACGCGGAACGATTTCTTACCTTCGGAGCATCACGACATGAACCATCCGTACGTCGCCCCGGCCGTCCAGGCCGGCGTGGCCGCCCCGGACTACGTCAGGCACCAGGGCCTGATCGACTGGGTCGCCTCCATCGCCGCGATCACCCGGCCCGACCGCATCGTCTGGGCCGACGGCTCCCAGGAGGAGTACGACCGGCTGTGCAACGAGATGGTCGCCGCCGGCACGCTCAAGCGGCTCAACCCCGCCAAGCGCCCGGACTCGTTCCTCGCCTGGTCGGATCCGACCGACGTGGCGCGCGTCGAGGACCGCACCTTCATCTGCTCGCAGCGCAAGGAAGACGCCGGCCCGACGAACAACTGGGCCGAGCCGGCCGAGATGCGCGCCACGCTGCGCGGCCTCTTCGAAGGCTGCATGCGCGGCCGCACGATGTACGTGATCCCGTTCTCGATGGGTCCGATCGGCTCGCCGATCGCGCACATCGGCATCGAGATCACCGACAGCCCGTACGTGGTCGTCAGCATGCGCACGATGACGCGCATGGGCCGCGCGGTGTTCGACGTGCTGGGCGAGGACGGCGGCTACGTGCCCTGCGTCCATACCGTCGGCGCGCCGCTCGAGGCGGGCCAGAAGGACGTGGCCTGGCCGTGCAACAAGACCAAGTACATCGTCCACTACCCCGAGACCCGCGAGATCTGGTCGTACGGCTCGGGCTACGGCGGCAACGCGCTGCTCGGCAAGAAGTGCTTCGCCCTGCGCATCGCCTCGAACATGGGCCGCCAGGACGTCGCCGCCGGCGGCATCGGCTGGCTCGCCGAGCACATGCTGATCCTCGGCGTGACCTCGCCCGAGGGCCGCAAGTACCACGTCGCGGCGGCGTTCCCGTCGGCCTGCGGCAAGACCAACTTCGCGATGCTGATCCCGCCCGCGGGCATGGCCGGCTGGAAGGTCACCACCATCGGCGACGACATCGCCTGGATCAAGCCGAACGCCGACGGCCGGCTCTACGCGATCAACCCCGAGGCCGGCTACTTCGGCGTGGCCCCGGGCACGAACGAGAAGACCAACTTCAACTGCATGGCGTCGCTGAAGTCGAACACGATCTTCACGAACGTCGCGCTCACCGACGACGGCGACGTCTGGTGGGAAGGCATGACCAAGGAGGCGCCCGCGCACCTGGTCGACTGGCAGGGCAAGGACTGGACGCCCGAGGACGGCAAGGCCGGGCGCAAGGCCGCGCACCCCAATGCGCGCTTCACCGTCACCGCCTCGCAGAACCCGGTGATCGACCCGGCCTGGGACGATCCGCGCGGCGTGCCGATCGATGCGTTCATCTTCGGCGGCCGGCGCTCGACCACCGTGCCGCTGGTGACCGAGGCCCGCAACTGGGTCGAGGGCGTGTACATGGCCGCGACCATGGGCTCCGAGACGACCGCGGCCGCCGCCGGCCAGCAGGGCGTCGTGCGCCGCGACCCGTTCGCGATGCTGCCCTTCTGCGGCTACAACATGGCCGACTACTTCCGCCACTGGCTCGACCTCGGGCACAAGCTCCAGGCGGCGAAGGCGAAGCTGCCGGCGATCTTCTGCGTGAACTGGTTCCGCACCGACGAGCAGGGCAAGTTCGTGTGGCCCGGCTACAGCGAGAACATGCGCGTGCTGCAGTGGATGATCGGCCGGATCGAAGGCAAGGCCGGCGGCAGCGAGCACGTGTTCGGCACCACGCCGCGCTACGAGGACCTCGACTGGTCGGGCCTGGAGTTCGGCCGCGGCGACTTCGAGAAGATCACCGCGATCGACAAGGGCCAGTGGATCCGCGAGTTCGAGCTCCACGAGGAGCTGTTCAAGATGCTGGCTCAGGGTCTGCCGCACCACCTGCCCGAGACGAAGGCGGCGCTGGAGAAGCGGCTGGCGGCCTGACGGGCGCGTGTCCCGACCACGGTCGGGCGCCTCGCAGGTCTACGGAAAGCCCGGCTCCGGCCGGGCTTTTCCATTCATGGGCCCCGAGCCGTCAGAAGGTGTCCGCCGCGCGATCCGCACCGGTAGCGCTCGGGATCGTGGCGGCGGGGGCCGGGTCGGCCGGCGGCAGCGTGGTCTTGAGCGAGGGCAGTCCGCTGCTCCAGGCGTCGTCCGCAGGGGCCGGCTTGAACGTGGCCACGGGTGCCTCGAGCTCGACCGGACCGGCAGACGGGGCGGGCGGCATCGCGTCGCCGCATGCGACGCTCGCCGCGACGAGGGGCGCGATCGATGCGAGGCGGCCTCGGTGAGCGAGTCGTGCGAGCATGGCGAAGGCAGGGTGCATGGCGGAGTCCGGGTCAGCGGGACCGACGGCGCACTGAGTCGATCGTGCGGTGGCCGCGCGCCCTGCGAACGGGGACGCCCCGGCGCGCTGGCGTGTTCCGGCCTGTGTGCAGTGCTATCGGTCCGGTTCGCTCGATCCTGCGGGCGGCGCGGACGGGCGGACGTTCGGGGGGGCCCTGCGGGCCCCGGCGGCCGGGCCGTGCCCTAGCGCGTGCCGTCGGGCCGGGCGCCCGACACCGCCGTGGACAGCGCGTCCTGGCCGCGCGCCTGCAGCGCGCCCACCACGCCCTGCGCGTCGCGCTCGTCGCGGTTCTGGCTCAGCTTGCGCTTGCCCTCGAGGCGGGTCAGCTCGACCTCGATGCCGACGATCGCCCGGATCATCGTCTCCATGTAGTCGCGCGGTGCATCCGCCATCTTCCAGGGCTTCGGCTCGGTCGACTCGTGCCGGCGCGTGAGCCGGCCCACCACGCCGCGCAGGAACTTCTCGTCGTCGACGATGCGCAGCCGGCCGTGCGCGTGCACCACCTCGTAGTTCCAGGTCGGCACGCTGCGGTGGGTCTCGTGCTTGCTCGGATACCAGTTGGGCGACACGTAGCCCTCGGCGCCGCGGAACACGACCATTACCTCGGCGCCGTCGCCGATGTCCGACCACAGCGGATTGGCGCGCGCGACGTGCGCGACCAGCGTGCCGTGCGCGCCGCGGTCGGCGTCGAACTCGAAGGGGAGGTGGTCGGCGTCGATGCCCTTGGCCGAGTGCGTCACCAGCATGCCGAGCGGATACGTCCGGACGATGCGGTGGAGCTCCTCGACGCGGGTCTCTGCGAAGTGCGCGGGCAGGTACATGGCGGGTGTCTCGGTGGGAGCCGCGATGTTAGCGTGGCGTCGCGGCGGCGGGCGGACGGGCCCGCTCGATCATCGCGATCATCGCGACCATCGGGCCATAGCCGAGGCTCCGGGCGAGCTGGGCCGGCAGTACGCCCTGCCGGTCGCCGATGCGCGTGTCCGCGCCCGCGTCCAGCAGCGCGCGGACGCAGGCCTGGTGGCGCGGGCCGCCGTCGCCGAGCACGATCGCCTCGATCAGCGCGGTCCAGTGCAGCGTGTTGACGTGGTCGAGCGGCGCGCCGGCGGCGATGAGGCGGCGCACCACGCCGTCGTGGCCGAGGTGCGCGGCCGCGATCAGCGCCGTGCCGTCCCAGCGGCTGGTGACGAGCGTCGCGCTCGCGCCGAGCGACAGCAGCAGCGCGAGCGTCGGCTCGTCGTCGGCGACCGCGGCGATGGTGACCGCGTCGTAGCGGTCCGCGTCGAGCGCGGCGGTGTCGGCACCGGCGGCGACCAGCGCGCGGATCGCGTCGTGCTTCGCCGCGAAGGCGGCGACGTGCAGCGGCGTGCGGCCGTTGCCGTCGCGCGCCTCGAGGCCGCGGCGGTCCGTGGCGGCCAGGCGGGTGATCGTGGCGGCGTCGCCCCGGTGGGCGGCGGCGTGCAGGCCGGTGTAGGCGGCGGCTTCGACGGGCGAAGGGGCGGTCTGTGCGCTCGCGTGGAGCGGCGAGGTGAGCGCGGCCGCGAGTATCAGGCCGAGCAGGGCGGCGCGCGCGGGTGCCCTGGACGCGGGGTGTGTCGGTCGGGTCATGTCCGGGATCGCAGCGGCATGGTGGGGCAGACGGATGACAGGTCGCCGAAGTCTGCGATGGCTCAGCGTGCCCGACATCCGACGCATGGTTTAAGCCAGTCGTCGTCGCCGACTGCGCGGGCAGGCCTGCCCCGCCTACTGCTGCCCCTGCACCCTGCGCTCCGTCCCCAGCGCTTCCCGCCGCTCGGTCTTGGGCGTCCTCGGCGCGATGTCGAACACCACCCGCCGGATGCGCCCCTCGAACTCGAAGGGCGGCGCGTAGTCGTGGCACACCGGCGCGGTCGAGCGGCCGATGTCCATGCCGGTCGACGACACCATCGCGGCCATCGCGGGGATCGTCACCGAGCCGATCTCGGCGCCGTCGAGCAGCAGGGTCGCGGTGCCGGACTTGCCTTCGCGCGCCATGCGCAGCCCGACGGTGCACGGTCCCGACGGCAGCTCGACGCTCGAGGCCACGCTCGTGTGCGCGTGGAAGTGGTTGTAGTCGAAGACGAGCCTGCGCTCGCGCACGTACAGCGCGAAGCCGCCGTT
>Ga0105105_10001044_pt1 | contig 11914 bp, 10 predicted proteins | sample PPLLaktember2015_4_FD_79108 | JGI IMG/M metagenome (GOLD analysis project Ga0105105, IMG submission 79108) | Freshwater sediment microbial communities from Prairie Pothole Lake near Jamestown, North Dakota, USA - PPLs Lake P8 Core (1) Depth... | ecosystem: Environmental > Aquatic > Freshwater >... | reverse complement strand
TAGGTTTTTCATTGAAAGGATTATCAAAAAAAGAACAAGCATTATTTGAAGGCACCGGAAAAACAATGAAACATATCAAGGTTTATTCTTTGAAAGAAATAGATGAAAAAAAGATAATTAATTTAATGAAATTGGTAAAATAGTTGCCATCACAGCCGAATTAACACCGGCCTCTTTCTAAATAAGAAACCTAGAAAAAATTTATTATTTATTCTCACATTGAGACTAAACAACCATGCAGATAGAACTAAAACCAATCCTTAACGAACCTGCTCTTCTGATAAACAAAAAAATACTATTAGCAGCAGATCTGCACATAGGAATAGAAAGCGAACTAAAAGAACAAGGCATTAACACCGCATCTCAAACACAAACCATGACAAACCGTTTAATCACTTTATGTAAAAAATACAAACCAAAAGAAATCATACTATTAGGCGACATAAAACACAACATACCATCATCAACAATACAAGAGAGAAGAGACGTAATAAACTTCCTAGAAACAATACAAAAACATGGCATAATTCATATAATACCTGGCAACCACGATGGCAATATACAAAGAATAACGCCAACAAGCATAACAATCCACCCATCAGATGGCTTCTTCCTTGAAAATATTGGTTTCGTGCACGGACACAGATGGCCTAGCGAAGAAATCATGCAATGCGAACAAATAATAATGGCACACACACATCCAACTATAATGCTCACGGACAGACTAGAATATAAAACATTTGAACCATGCTGGCTAAAAGCAAAAACCATAAAAGAAAAAATAAAAGAAAAATATCCAGATTCAAATGATCCGCAGATATTGATAACACCTGCTTTCAACCCATTATGCGGAGGCATATCAGCAAACAGAGAAGGCATAATGGGACCGATAGGAAAAACAATAGACGTTGAAAACACAGAGGTTTATCTGCTTGATGGTTCTGCTCTTGGAAAAGTGAAAGATATCAAATAGTCAAGTTAAACTTAAATAACCCATTCCCAATAATGGGAGACGAAAACCAAAAGATGTTGGTGAAATATGGACTTAAATCTATCAGAAAACATTAGAAAAACCATAACAGCCTTCCTACTAATCCTGTTGCCATGGATTATAATAGGCCTAGGTCTCGTTCTAAATATCGAATTTGTATGGTACTATGTACTCTCAATAATGTGGTTTGGTATGGGTTTCATCTTCTACGGTGCACTAAACTAGAGAAGAAAACAATAAATATCGGACCGTGTTGCATTTTTGATTAGATGAAATCGGTTTTTTCAATTTTAAATACAAATATTCAAGAACATCTTGCTTCAAAAAACATACAAGAGCCTACTGAACCCCAGACAAAGGCCATACCGGAGATAATAGACGGGAAAAACGTTCTATTGATAGCACCAACAGGTCTTGGAAAAACAGAGGCAGCACTATTACCAATATTTCACAATTTTTTAAAAGAAAAAACCGCTGAACAAGATAAAAAAAGCAAGGGCATCTCAATCCTCTACGTAACACCACTTAGGGCACTAAACCGTGACATGCTAAGAAGAACAATCCTATGGGGAAAAGAATTAGACATAGAAATAGCGGTACGACACGGTGACACATCGCAGGCTGAAAGAGCAAGACAATCAACACACCCACCAGATATGCTAATCACAACACCGGAGACCCTGCAAATCCTTTTCATTGGTAGAAGATTAAGAAAGCACCTGGAAAAAACCAAGTGGGTTGTTGTTGACGAGATACATGAGCTAGCAGGTGATGAGAGAGGAGCGCAACTATCTGTCGCCCTGGAAAGACTATACGAGTTAACCAAAGAGGAGAACCACGATTTCCAGAGGATAGGGTTATCAGCAACTGTGGGCTCACCCGGTGAAGTAGCAAAATATCTTGGCGGGCTGGAAAACAACAAACACCGACATGTAACAATATTGGAGGTTGATGCAACAAAACACATAGACATAAACGTGGAGTTGCCAACAACACAAAAAAACGATTACAGCAACGCAAAAAACCTGTCTATGGAACCGATATCCTTTGCCTCGCTACGTAGATGTAAAGAACTCTTAGATAAGCATGTGAAAACACTGCTTTTCATAAACACTCGCGATGGAGCAGAAATCCTGGCATCACGTTTTAACTTGTGGGAAAAAGACATGCCTATAGGAGTTCATCACGGCTCGCTATCAAAAAATGCCAGGGTTGAAGCTGAGGATGATTTCAAAAGCGGTAAACTAAAATCACTCATATGCACATCATCACTGGAACTTGGCATAGATGTGGGTGATACAGATTTTGTTATACAATACAACTCACCTAGAGAAGTAACTAGGATAGTACAAAGAATAGGCAGATCAGGCCATAGCATAGGAAAAACATCAAAGGGCACAATCATAGCAACCCACGCAGAAGACCTAGCAGAAAGCCTTGTTATAGCAAGAAAAACACTAAAAGGTGAGTTAGAAGAACTAAGAGTAAGACAAAACCCATTATCGGTTTTAACAAACCAAATCACATCGATAGCCCTGGAATATGGTAGAATCAAATCAGAAAAGATGTACAACATAATACGAAGAGCTTATCCGTTTCACAACCTAAAACTTGATATTTTCAACAAAACCCTGCAACAACTGAAAAACCAGCGGACAATATGGTTGGAACAAGATTTTGTTGTAAAACGCTCAAACTCAAGAAACTATTTTTTAGAAAACATATCTATGATACCAGACGAAAAAACATTCACTGTAATAGACATAAGCACGAGAAACAAAATAGGAACACTTGATGAGAGTTTCATTCTAAGCTATGGTTTCGATGGAGCAAGATTTATACTGAAAGGCAGACCATGGATAATAGTCAAGAGAGACGAAAAAGGCATACTGGTCTCACAGTCAAAAGAGATGGGGACTATACCATCTTGGACAGGCGAGGACATACCGGTACCATATGAGGTAGCAAGAGAAGTAGGACAGATGAGACGACTAGTATCAGACGGAAAAGATCTAGGCGAATATCCTTGCAATAAAGAAACATTAAATAAAATTCTAAAGCAGATAGATGAACAAAAAAGACAAGGATTCAAAGTACCAGATGATCAAAACATAACAATAGAGGTAGAAGACAAAACAATCATCATAAACGCCTGCTTCGGAACCAAGATAAACGAAACACTTGGTCGTCTGATATCAGCTTTACTCGCACAATCAATAGGAGAAAGTGTGGGGATAAACAGCGACGCATACAGAATAAGCTTAGAGCTACCAGGACGCATACCGATAGATAGAATAAAAGAGATACTATTGAAAACAAAACCGGAGACATTAGACTACTTACTGGAAACCATACTGAAAAACTCTACGTATATTAGATGGCAACTAGTACACGTTGCAAGAAAATTCGGTGCGATAAGCAAAAACTTCGACTATAAGAACGTCGGAGCAAAAAAGATACTAACACTTTTTGACAATAGTCTCATATACGAAGAATCAGTGGACAAACTACTGTGGGAAAGGATGGATGCAGAAAACACACAAAAAATACTGAAAATGATACAAAACAACGAGATAAACATCCACATACAAAGACTGTCACCAATCGCACTAGCAGGTTTCGAGACCATACGTGGACTAATGGTACCACAACGAGCAGACAGATCAATACTAATGGCCCTGAAAAACAGATTAGAAAATACCGATATAACACTTTTGTGCACAAACTGTAATCACACATGGACAACCACAGTGCACAGAGCAGATACAAAACCAAGGTGCCCAAAATGCGGTGCAATAAAAATCGCTGTACTGAACAGATACCGGGGGGACACAGCAAAACTACTCAGCAAAAAAAACAGGACGAAAGAAGAAGAAAAAGAGTTAAAAAGGATACATAAAAACGCTAGTCTAGTCCTAAGTCACGGAAAATATGCCATGTTAGCACTAATGGCCAGAGGAGTAGGACCAGATACAGCAACTAGAATACTAGGCAGATACAACAAAACCAGCCTGGGTAGATCAGAGGAGCTGCAAATCAAACTATTGCAAGATATTCTAAAAGCAGAACTCACCTACGCAAGAACACGAGGCTTCTGGGACAACAATTCCTAGGCAAGAGAAGTTTTAATAACATAATAACATATTGATATATTTGTATAATAAGAACAGAGGGTGTGGATGCCACCTTTAGAAAATAGAGAGTTAACCATAGGTCTATTAAAAACCGTGGTAGATGTTATAGGTAGAAGAACCTCCGAAGTTTATGCGGTTGTAGTAATAGACAGAATAATTGGTGAACTAAGAAAAAAATATGATTTCTTAAAATATATACAGATAAAAGTTGCACAGTACTGGGAATCAGTTGAAATAGTAAACGTAGAACCAGATATAAACAAAGTTGACCAAGAAAAATTAAACATTTTTATAATAGAATTTTTCAAAAAACTAACAACATCAATGGACAAAAGCACCGGATATTATTTTATAAGAGAAATCAAAGAAAACTTGCCATTGAACTTCGAATCTATAATGAAAAAATCAGGCATAGACTTAGACTTGTTACAACTAGAGTATATAACAGAAGTGAAAGTGTTGAACAAACTAAAAATAGAAAACTCCGAGATGCTGAAAATTGTACTAAAAATACTCTTTGACATAATGGATATAGAAAGCGACAGAAAAAACGCAATCCAAACACTAAACTACATAGTAACAAGGCTAAAAATGGAATACGATTTTTTAGAACACGTTGAAATAAACGATGTAATGTACATGCAAAGCACAGACGTAATCGTTGTATCAAAAAACATAGACACGATAGAACCAAAAAAAATAGGAGATCTAATCCAAAGAGTCTTACAGGAAACAAACAGATCCCTAAAAGAAAAAGGTGGTTACCAGTTTATAGAAAGATTCAGAAACAGGCTCACAGATGACTATCTCATTAAACTAGAAGAGATAGGTGTAAACCTGGACATAATACAGTTAACACACGAAGCATTAGTTAAACATGTGATTAAATCACTGGTTGATGTACTAAGCGAGGCTAGCGCACAGAGCTATGCAGTACTTGCAGTTGATAACGTTCTTAAAAAAATGGATGATAGATACGGCTACTTGAAATACGTGAAAATAGACGATACACGCTACTCAGAAGGCATCAACGCAATAAGCATACCGGCTGGCCTTAATACTATACGATCATCAGAAATTGGTAGAGCCATACAAAAAATCATAGAAAGCATAGCTGTCTCACTAGGAGACGAAGCAGGTCAATATTTCATAGAAAGATTCTCACAACGCCTAGGAAAAACCTACCTTATGAGAATGGAGGAGATGGGCGTAAATCTGCATATGATACAGCTGAAACAAAACCTGCTGTGGTAAACCTATTTTAGTCCTTATTTCTCGATAGTTTTAAATATAAAAAAAGCCGTATTTATTAATTAGAATGAAGTTTCTACATAAAATAGCGCTAGTCTTAGTAATATCCATACTGCTGATTTCCTCGGTTTACATGGTTTTTTTCACAGAAACAAAACAAACAGACAATAACACAAATGACAATAACAATAATAATCAAAACAATTCTAACGATAATACTGATAATAATGATGATAATAACCAAGATTTCACACACATAGTTTTGGTGGAAGAAGCCACGGCAACGTGGTGTTCAAACTGTCCCATAGTTGCAGATGTTCTACACAAAAAATTTAACATCTCAGGAGAAACTGACTTTTACTACGTTAGCATGGTGGAAGATAAAAACACAAAGGCACACAACCGGCTCTACAACGACTACAACATACTAGGTTTCCCAACAGTTTTCATAGACGGTGGATACAGGGTAATAATGGGATCGAGTGACTTCGAAAAAACCTTCAACGCAAAACTAAAAGAAGCAAAAAACAGACAAACACCAAAAATACTTCTAAGCCTAAAAGCCAAATGGGATGAAAGCAGAAAAGAGGTGACAGTCACAGCAACAATAGAAAACAAAGAAAGTACAACATACAAAGGACACGTAAGAGTATATGTGACAGAGATAAACAGCCAGTGGTCAGACTGGGATGGTAAACCCTACCATCTAGCGTTCATAGACTACGCGATAGATGATGACATAGAGATACAGAGCGACAAAAACCAAACAATAACAAAAATATGGGATGCAGACCAAAATATTTACCCTGAAAATCTATGGATCTTAGCAACAGTTTTCAACCAAAAATCAACAAAAGCATACTCCGACCCGCCGGAAAACGAAAAGCAATTCAACTCATACTATGCTGATGCCACAACAGCAACAAGAGTAGTGGAAGGATCGCTACCACCAGTTATAGGAATCAGTTCACCAAGGAAATGGGAATTGTATATACTAGGTAAAGAAATAGGTAAAACACTGAAAGGAAGAACCCTCATAATAGGCAAAACAACAATAAAAACCAACTACCAAGCCGAGGCAGGCGTAGAAAAAGTAGAGTTCATAATAAAAGGCGGATTCAGACAAATAAAAGAAACAATAACAAAGGAACCGTATGAACTAAAATGGAGTACATTTGCATTTGGTAGATACACAATAGAAGTAAAACTATACGACAAAGAAGGAAAAACAGCAACAGACAGCATAGACGTAGTTGCATTTATTCTCTAAAAAAATTGTTTTTTAAAAAAGATATAATAACGAAATCGTATTAGGAATAAGGAGGTAAAACAATTAATTTTCTACTAATCTACCCACAATCTTATTATTCATACGATAACTCAAACAAAAAAAATATTGCATACAAAGGACTTGCTCCACCACTAGGTTTACTTTATATCGCAAAAATCCTGGAGGAGGATGGAGACAAAGTCACAGTACTTGATTTCTCCGTTGACTCTTTTGAAGAGAAAAAGATAATAGATACAGTAAAAAAATCAGATGTTGTAGGAATAACGGTCTTAAGTTTTGCGCTAGAAAGCGTAATTGATATAATTAAAATTATTAAAAAAAATAAGCCGAAACTTAAAGTGATAATAGGAGGACCGCACTGTACATTATTCCCGGAAAAATCATTAGAAGAAACAGGGGCAGATATAAGTGTTCAAGGAGATGGAGAACTCATAATTAATGACATTAAAAAAGCAATGAATGGAAAAATCTCTTTTTCAGATATACCCGGAATTTATTATAGAGAGGGTAACAAAATAAAAAAAGGACCTGAATTAAAATTAATCGAGGATCTCGACTCAGCCCCATTTCCATCTCGCCATCTTGTAAACAAATACACATATGGGGACCAATTCAACCCAAAAATCAAAAACGGAGATTACACATCAATTATAACAAGCAGAGGATGCCCGTATGCTTGCAGGTTCTGTTCAAGAAACTCCGTTAGCATGAAGAAATATAGAACCAGATCAACAAAAAACATTTTAAAAGAACTAAAACAAATCCAAGCAGAAGGATACAGATACGTTGCAATTGTAGACGACAGTTTCTTATCTAACAAAAAACAAGCCCATGAACTATTGGATGGAATTATAAAAGAAAAAATAAAGTTAAAATTCATTATAACAGCGGCTCGTGTTGATGCAGCAGAAAAAGAACTGTTTCAAAAAATGAAAAAAGCTGGTGTAACACATATACAATATGGCCTGGAATCAGGTAATCAGGATGTCCTTGATTTCTACAACAAAAACATAACATTGGAAAAAATAAGATATGCAGTTAATCTAAGCGACAAAATAGGTTTGTTCAACATGGGCTCATTTATTTTAGGAGCACCCTTCGAAACAAAGGAACATTTTGAAAGAACATTGAACTTTGCGAAATCACTTCCCCTGGACTCAGTTGGATTTGCAACATTAAAGTACATGGTTGGATCTGAACTGTGGTGCAACGCAGTAAAAGATGGAAAAATATCTGAGAACGACTATTTTGTACCAGCAGACTCGAAAAGAGGACTAGGACTATTTACAGAAAGCGAAATCGTACAATATTGCATAAAAGCCCGTGGAGACTACTACGCCAGACCATCTTTTATGCTACGACTTTTCATAAAATCATTAAAAAATGATGATTTCGGATTTGTTAAATCCTATATATCATTGTTTTTTTCAGATATAAGAGACGGATTAAAGTATCTAGGCATGATGAACACAAAAAAGGAATCAACCTATAATAAAAAATAGATTATCAGAAAGATAAGTGCTGACTTTGTAATCAAAATACTTCGATTCTTTATTTTTTCATTGTACTTATAGTCATCCAGTCTATAGATGAGAAGCCAACCATATTGAGAGAGGAAAGCAAAAAGAGCCATACAAATTACTCTAAGCCACACCATATAATCTAGATCAAGTGTTCCTGCTTGAACATAAAAACTGCCAATTACCAAAAACATTGCACCAAAAGCCATCTGGGATTCATGATGCAAAAGACCTTCCGCATACATACTAACTATCGCACCAATAACTGAAAAAACTAGCACAGGCCATCCGCGCTGTGATGCAAGATATAAAGCTATAGAAAGCAAGATTGAAAGAGATAAAACAAACAATATCTTCAAAGTTTTCTTAGAAAAAGTGACTCTTTTCTCTATTTTCATATGATAAATATCATGGATTGTATGTGCAAGAATCCATTGGGCAAGGAAGCCGCCGATAACAACCAAAATGATACCATCGATGTAGAACTCATCTATAACCCCAAGATTAAGTGCAATAAAAGATCCCAATAAAGGAAAGCACATGCCTGTAAATAATGATGTCAAAATAGTGTAAGGTGCCAGCATTCCTTTTTTTTCTAACCTCATCATTCCTCTAAAATGATTTAGTGGTTAATAAAACTCGTTATTTTACTTTGAATACTCCAATAACCTCATCTGCATGCGAGCACTAACATTTCGTTCCAACATAAGGAAAAATGGATACAACCCCAACTTTAAACAATTCAAGACTCTTCTTACTGCATAAGCAGTGGAGTAAAATTCGCTGTACATTTTTCTGATACCAAAAAGCAAATCTTTGGAAGCCATATTTTTGGGTTTAAAAACAACATTTTTCATGTTATATTTTGACCAATCCTTAGTTAAAATACGACATTCTTTCTCCAGCGTATCGAAAAGAGGAGTGCCGGGGAATGGCGTAAAAACTAAGAAATCCACAATGTCTATCTTCATATCCTTTATCATGGACATAGTACTATCAAAAACATCTTTCGTATCTGTATCAAAACCAAATACAAAACAACCAATGGCAATCATCCCCGCATCATGTATATTCTGCACTGCTTTTTTATATTCTTCAACCGTGTTTGTTTTTTTACCAATTTCATTTAGTGTTTTCTGCGAAACCGATTCAAACCCAATAAGCCAAGATACACAACCAGCTTCTTTAGAAAGTCTCACCAGTTCTTTATCACTAGCTATAACATCGACGTTGCCGTTGCAAGAAAATTTTTTATGCAAACCTTTCATTTTTTTAAACAAAGACTTTGTATAAACTGGGTCTATTGTAAGAGAAGTATCATAAAAAGTGAAGGTTTTCTGCGGTAGATTTTTTATTTCTGATACAACCTCATCAACCGGTCTTTTGTAAAAATGTGAGCCTCCTGGAAGATTGCCCTCGCGACAAAACGTGCACTTATATGGGCATCCGCGGGTTGCCTCAATAGCGCCACTTAATACAAGACCAGGTAGTTTTATGTCTGTTGGTGGGATATGAACTGAATTATCAAAATTTATAGGCTGATATAACGGCTTTAATTTGTTTTTTCCAAGATCATTTAGTAACTTCAACCAGTTTAGTTCACCTTGTCCAAGTAAAACGCTATCTGCATGCTGTTTTGCTTCTTCAGGCAAGGCAGAAGCATGCATGCCACTTAGCACCACTGTTACATTTTTTTTCCTAAATTTATCTGCAATTTCATAGGCTCGGGGAGCGCTAGACGTTGTAAAATTGATATGCACCAAATCATAAGGCTTGTCAAAATCAATAGAAGTGTATCGCTCATTGATTAATTCCACAGAGTTTGTTTTTGGAGTGATAGCTGCGATTCGACGGGCATAAAGGGTTGGTATGACTGAGAACATAGTAAGCAATGTTTTATCAAAAAACCCGTATTTTGCCGCACCTATAGATACATTTTCTATGATCAATATTTTCATTGTAAAAGCTCTAATATAAGGGATACATATTAATCTAATCTACAAAATAAGAGTACTCTTGAAAATTCATGTCGTGAAATAATGAATCCATTCTATAATCCAATATTTCTCTCAAAGATTCTAAAAAGCTATTCGTTTGATATAGATCGGCTCAATAATTTTAACGAAGAAACTTTGAAAAAACATCAGGATAAATGTTTGAAAAACGTAGTCAAATACGCCTACACGGTACCGCTGTATCATGACAGATACAAAAAAGCAAACATTCTTCCAAGCGACATAAAGGGAATAGAAGATATCACAAAATTACCCACTATTTCTAAAGATGATATAAAGGCCCATTATCCGGATGGTATTATTCCACCAAAAATCAGAAAAGATAAACTTATAGAAATTACAACTTCCGGTACAACCGGCAAATCTTTGACACTTTATGGTGATATGTACGATGCAACTCTATGGTTCTTTTGGTACATTCGCGTACTTAAAAATCATGGGATTAACTGGAGGAAAAACAGATTAACAATTATTGCAGATTTTGCACCTCATACCATTGGAAGCGGCTATATAAAAAGAGGATTACTTAACAACCTCAACAGCAGACATTTTTTTGCTAATATGCAATGGTTGAACACTAATGACGAACCAATGAAAGTAATCAAAGAAATAAATAAGTTTAAACCAGATTTTATAGGTGGATACGTTGGCATGCTTGGTCATCTAGCGCTATTAAAAGAAAAAGGATATGGAGATGATGTAAATCCTAGCCACATCGCGACGATAGGATCGATACTTACACCGCCGCTTAGAAGTCTGCTAGAAAAAACATTTAATGCAAAAGTATTCGAAGTCTATGGCGCAACTGAATCTGGAACTATAGCTTTTCAATGCAGTCATGGACGATATCACATAATGTCTGATCTTATTTATCCTGAATTTTTAAAAGATGGCAAATCTGCTGGATCAAAGGAAGCAGGAAAACTAGTAATCACAAAGCTATATGGCCGTGGTACCCCCATTATACGCTACGATGCAGTAAATGATATTGTTGCACCGCTTTATGAAAAATGTGACTGTGGACTAGCTGGCGGACTAATAGAGAAAATTTATGGTCGAGATGATTTATCTTTATATTTTTCTGGTGGGCGGGTACTTCTCCCGTCATCACAAGCAGAGATATATGGAAAAATATTATATGAACTTAAAACAAACAAGATTAGAGAGACGCGTATAACACAGCATAGTTTAACAGAACTAGAGATAAAAATTATTATTGACGAAAAACTTAGGAATGATGGTCCATCTGTTGACGAAATATTTTCTGTAATCAAAAAAGGGTATCGGGAAAAGGTCGGTCCAGAAGTTGACATCTGTATAAAGGAAGTCGATAAGGTGAATGAAAAGGGACCTCGAATTGTTTCAAAGGTAGATGGAAGTAATTTCAAAATAAAAAAATATGTTTAAATCCTTAAATGGACTCGTTTGACAAAAGGTATTTAAAATATCAAAAGATACTTGTTTAACATTTGTTAAGCGGAGGTAAAAAATATGAAAATTGTTCTTTGCACAGATAGTGTATGTAACCCACCGAAATGTCCTGTTGTAGACGTTCGTGAGGATAAAGTAATAATTGGTGAAAAAAACAACACTTGTACACTAACAAAAAAGCAGTTTGACATACTCAGACAAAAAATAAAAAACAATGAAATATAATTAAAAAAATCTTTTCTTAATTCTTTTTTTTCTTAAGTTTTTCTTAATGATGATTT
>Ga0105105_10001041_pt1 | contig 11933 bp, 10 predicted proteins | sample PPLLaktember2015_4_FD_79108 | JGI IMG/M metagenome (GOLD analysis project Ga0105105, IMG submission 79108) | Freshwater sediment microbial communities from Prairie Pothole Lake near Jamestown, North Dakota, USA - PPLs Lake P8 Core (1) Depth... | ecosystem: Environmental > Aquatic > Freshwater >... | reverse complement strand
TGATTTAATATCTTTTGCGTCTGAAGCAGCCTTGTCAGATTTCGCTTGGGCTCTGGCTGCTTTTATTGCTTGATCACGTTTTGCAATACATACATCTTTACAAGCTCTTTGTTTTGATGTTACTACAATTCTTCCACATTTTTTAGCACAATCGCCAAATACTCTTTGAATTCTTCCAAAAAGAAATGTTTTTTCTCTATCTGTTAGTGCTTCTGTTATTACCTCATCAAGATCAATTGAATTTTCTAATAAACTTTTTGCATCTTGTCTTATTGCAGTTCGCCAAGCCTCATCAAGATTATCTTCTGTTTCATCATCATCATCATCATCATCATCATCATCATCGGCGTCATCTTCAACTTCTTCCTTGAAGATATTAAAAGCTTCTGCATAATATTTCTCGTCGTCTTCCCAATCTTCTCCTGTTTTCTTTGGTGAAGGACCACCAGGAACACCTGATTCTTTAGCTACTTCTTTATCAATATCTAAATCTTTTTCAACTTCTTCATCCTCTTCTTCTTCATCATCATCATCAGCCATCTCAGCTTCAAGAGCTGCTAATGCTTCTTCAATTTTTTTATTTTCATCTGCATATTTCTTTGGTTTTGTAAAGTCATCATGCAAATCTTTACGATCTGGAATTTGTCCTTCGTCATCACCTGTTCCAGCTTGCTCTGTCCCAGCACCTGTTGCGTGTTGTTCAGGACCTTCAGACTCATTAATATCATCATCATCATCATCATCATCATCATCTGTATCTTCGTCTTCCATTTCAGAAATCAATTTCTCAATGATGGCATTTTCCATTGTCAAACTTTCTTCTGCCATTTCTTTGTCATCATCTTCATCATCTGTTTCTACATCTTCAACTTCTTCTGCTTCTTTTGCGATTTCTTTTTCTTTTTCATCCATTCCACCTTTAACAGTCCCAGCATCGCTTGTACCGGCTTGCTCTGTACCATCACCTTTTGCATTTTTCATTGAAGGCCCTGATGCAGGATTACCATTGTCATTTTCATAATCAGCTTCATCTAGAGTTCTGATTTTAGCATCTTTTCCTTCATCAAAATAATATCTCTCAAGAATACTAGCTGCATCTTTGTAAACAGGTAGTTCCCCATTTCCATCCCAAGAAAGAATTGGATCTAACATTGGGCCTTTTACTTCTACGTTATCACTGGTATCAAACTCAGCAATAGCTTCTTTTAATAAACTCATATAAGATTTTTTAGTCATTTCTAAAATCCTCCACAATATTTGTTTTTTACACATCACGATGTATCTCGTAATTTGCTTTTTGTTCTAAGTTTTTATTACAATCATTCTGAGTTCGCTTCTCAAAATCTTGGACCTAATCCTTCGAATTTAGATAGCAAACATGAAGACGAATTTCCAGTCCCGTCATCTTTACTTTTATTTGCACAAAAGTTTGCATCAAGGAATTTAAATCTAGAAAAATCTACAGTAAAATCAATATTAATATCACTTTCTCCAGATCTGTTTTTTCCTATTTGAGCATGAATTATATCTTTAGTTGATTTATCTTTTGCAAGTAACCCAATGAAATCTGCATGTTCAACTTTCTTGATTGATTCAGACATTTGATCAAGACTCAATTCTTTTGAATTTTGAATTGAATAAACTTTTCTTCCTAATTGAGACCCTGTAATAACAGGAATATTATACTGAACAGCAATAGTTTTTAAACATAATGTTATATATCCAAGTTCCAGTCTATAAATGTCATATTTTATATCTGTTTTCAAAAGGTCTAAATAATCAATATATAATCCTGCAATTGCTTCTTTACCATAAATTTCAATAACCTCATCAACAACCCCCATCAAATCTACAGGACTAACAGACGTTCCAGGGAAATATTTCATAACTATTGTTGACCCTGATTTTGATAACTTATTTTTTATCTCTTTTGCAATATCTACTCTACTTGTTGAAATATCTGCTAACATTTCCTGACTTGTTTTATTAAATAATGCCTGATAAGTTCTCATTAGAGATTCTTCAATAGTATTTTCCATTGTTACATAAATATAAACTCTTGTTGTCTTTCCTGCTATATATTTTGAAGCAACTGTTGTATCCATCATTGGGTCAAGTGTTGCGGACCTTATTATCATGTTATTTAAAATTGTTGACTTCCCTGATCCTGAACCTCCACCCCATATATACAACCTTGATGGTTCATAACCACCCATTAATATTTTATCATCTAACAATTTGAATCCTGTTGGAGTTTTGTTCGTTCTCTCATATTTCTTTTTTATCATATCAATAACATGAACATAATCATCAGTTAACAAGTCTAATGATGCAGAAGCTTCAATTGTGATATTTCTCTGTGATTCCATCATGTTTGAATACAGAGCTTTAATTGTACCTTCATAATCTTCCACAAGATCATCAAGAGAATCAAAAGTTCCATCTTTTACAGAATTTAAAACCCTAACTAATTCATCATAATTTTGGAATAGACCAACGAATTTCTTTCTAACTCTTACTTGCCGCAAATAATCTTGAAACACAAGTTCTGTTAATTCCTCATTTATTAATAAATCTATAAATGGTAAATGGTCTTTATATCTTTCTGTTAAAGAGATACTATCTTGAATACTGTTAATTGTCTTATCATCAATTAACATTCTTGCTATTTTTTTCAAACACTCCAGTTTACTCTTTATATTAACAGGAATTTCATATGTTGTTCCTTTTTCACTAAATTCTAAAATTTCAATAATATCTCTATAAAGAGCTTTGGATTTCTTTATTTTAGATTTTTGGTTCAAAATAATAGAAAAACAAGAATTTATAAACGATTCTGTTATCATAAAATCTCCTTTTATTTTTTAAATTTTGTTCCAAATCAAGGTTAATTGGTCTCTGTTTCAATTACTATATTTCTCTTTTTCGTTGTAATCTTTTCAACCCAATCAATCTTGCCTTCTCCTAAACATTCACTACATTCAAGTGTCATTCTAAATCCTGGATTAGCCTTTAAAGGCACCCTGCCTTTTCCATTACATTTTTTACATATAGTTTCTCCTTCAGATAAAAAAATATATTTTCTTAGATTTGTATTATATACTTTCATTTTATTTTTAATACCTTTTGTGTAGAATCTAAATCTGTAAATTCATCTTTCGAAAGAAACTTATCAACTAAATACTTACATAAATCTTCATCTAGATTTTCTAACATATCTATTGACTTTGGAATACTATAAGCTTTAACTCTTTGTTTTTTTGTTAATTTTCCCTGATTCAAATGGCGTGTAACATCAAAACATTCTTTATAGAACAATTCTAAATCACCAGATTCATAAATATCATAAGCTCTTTCTGCAAAAACTCTCATTTCTTCTTGAATAATTGGGAATAAACTCAAAGAATACATTATTGAATATGCTTTAACTTCATGATGAAATGTTTCTCTTAAAACATTTGATCTATCTAAATACATCCCATATATGTTATCAGTATCAATTCTTTTAAAATCATTTGCATCTGCTAAAGAGTTTAGAATTTCTTCATATTTTTCCATTACAGTTTTTTCTCTTGAAAACTTTTTATCAAGGGCTGAACTTTTTACATTCATTTTCTTTAAATACCCATTTTCATCTCTTACATGTAAAAATCTTGCTTGCATAACCTGTTTAAAAGGTCCAGAAGAATCATATGTAATGTTCAAATCAATATTATGTTTCTTTTTTACAACAACCTTAAATAGTTCATAAAACAATACATCCCTAAAGTTCGCTCCTCCAAGAATGTGAAAATTCAAAAATGTTCTACCATATTTCTTGGCTTCATTTAATAAAGGTATAAGAGGAAGAACATAAATAATACATGGAATTACCATATCACTGGCCATATTTGCAACAATACCACCAGTCCCATGATATTGAAATGAATCAAACATTTCACCTTCTCTCATAATTTTTGTATAAATTTCCCAAAGTTTAGGAGTTCTGAAATGGTGAATATAAATCATTTTATTTCTAACTTCATCAGGAAGGTTTTTTGCTTTTTGATATGACATCATATTAAGGTTATAAACATCATCAAAATTATGAAAGATTTCACACCCTGGTCCAGGAGGAACGTCTAAAATAAATGATCTGTTGTATGAATCCTTATGATTAACTAAAAAATCATAATACATATTGTTTAAAAGTAAATCAGATTCTTTTCTTGTCATTCTTCCAACAGAAATCTGAAACCCGCCACTATCTATAATAAAATTACAATTATCGAAAATACCCAAGTCTCTACAATATTGAAACATATCAGCTTCAACTTGATTGTATTTACCATACTTCTTTTTATTGGAAAAATTCTGACCGTAAGAATGTAAATATCCTTCACATGTTTCTGATAAAAACTTTGATACAGTCTCTTTACTAAAATTATCAATAAACCTTCCTCTTCTTCCATCCATAAACATAGCAAGAATAGTCGCAAGTGTTTCAAATCCTGCTAATACAAATCCAGATCTGGCCATACATAAAATCCTTTCATATTTATTTTACATTATGTTCCAACTATTATATTTTTCATCCAAAAAATAAGGCGGGAACAAAAGAAGTCCCCGCCTTATTAATACTACGATTTTTACAGTTTTTCAATTACAATGGGTGGCCCTGTCGATGAATCATACTCAATTGCTGCTTTTAAAGCCAGAGTAATTCTTTCAATTGGAGTTATTTTACACCCCCCTTCTTCAATTAACATTTTAGTTGTAATCAAAGACCCAAATGCATAATGTGATCCAGATCCAACAGATGTAAAAGATTCAATTTGATTTAATTGGAAGTCACATAATATTTCATATAATCTTCCCTGTGTAGCAATTATATAGTTACATCCATGTGCGTCAGTATTATTTTCACTAACCCCTAAACATCCTTTGTTTTTAAATTGTTCTCTTATATAATCAGGTACTAAATATACATGTTTTGGAAATTTAAAATAATAAGGAAGTAAAACCTGACCACCTCTAACACTACCAGTAAAACCAACTAAATATTTACCATTTCTTAATATTTTATTACAGATAATTGGTCTTATATCACCATCCTCAGTACTTGCACGACTATCTGCTCCAATATAAACATCTTTCCCATCAATTAACCCAACAACTGTTGACATTAACTATTCCCCTTTCAATTTCATGTCATCTTTCATTCTTAAACATTTTGCTAAATCAAATGTATAATCATAAAGATGCAGACCTTTACTTGTTGCTATAAGTTCACCATCTTCAACTCCAATTTCTGATGCACAATACTCTTTTAATAGTTGAATTCCAGCTAAATTAGCAGGAAATCCTCCCCATAAATCCCAACTTCTAAAATAAACCATAAAGTGAAGTTTGCCATCTTGAATCCTTGTATCAATATGTCTTAAACAAGGAGGGTCTTGAAGTAACATATCTGTTGGCTCTCCAACTTGTAAAATCATTTGATTATTACGATACCCTTTATTCTTATAAGTCCATATCATTAAATCAATTTGACTAATATAATACTCTATAATATTCCCAGGTTTTCTTTTAATAAATTCTTCACTCCATACTTCTTTATCCTGAATTAGAATATCCTGATATGATTCTGTGTGATATGCCAGCCATTTAATTGGTATTTTTGCAGCGGTCATTCTTGATCCATATGTATATGATTCTCCCGGTTTTAACTCATCTGTCATTAAGTAAGGCATATATTCATCTAAATAACTTCCAGAAACAGGATTAGGAATATTATGATGTGGTTCTATTTGAGGTAGAAGAGGTTTTGCTCCTGGATATTTGACATGTACTGTAACCCAATCAAATTCCAATCTCTTTTGTCCTGCATAAGAACCACGATCAATTTTAAAAACTGTTCCTTCCTCCAACATTCTGAATAATGTTTGAAACCATGCATCACTCAAATTTGTTGCATTTATCATTTGTAAATTAAGCATTTTATATCACCTCAATGAATTATTTTTGATGTCTCAGCACTCTTACCCACATTCAAGGGTTTCAATGATGATTTTATTTCTTGATCAGTTAGTATACCATAAACTTCATCATATTTCAAAACTTTTAAAATTTTACCATCCATTAACATATCCATACCAGCTCTTGGATGAAATACTAAATATGCACCAATTTCTATTTTTTCACTGACCTCTTCACCAAGTGATAATACTTCCCCATACCCTTGTGGGTCTGTTACTTGATCAGGAAGATACAATCCTCCCTTAGTCTTTGTCGCTCTCATAAATTGAACTATAATCTTGTCCCCTGTCGCCTGAATCATAACTATTTTCCTTTCTATTTTTAAATTTTACACTTCTTCTTTTGTTTTTACTCTTTTCATATTTAATTTGCATCTCTTCTATTTTTTCTTGTTCTCTTTCAAGCATTCGAATTGATTGCATTTTCTTTCGTTTCTTTTTCTCGCTTGGTTTTTCATAATACATTCTATCTCTCAATTCTCTTGCAATTCCGCTTTTTGTATATTTCTTTCTGAATCTTTTCAATAGGTCCTCATCTGATTCACCTTTACGACGAACAACACATATTCCTGCTCTTTCATCTGGCTGATAATAATTTTGATAACTTGTCACTTGTGAAACACCCCCATTTCTTTTTTTAAACGAAACCAAACATTATGTGGTTTCTTGATGAAAAATTTAAATTATACTTCTCACATATATCAAATACTTCTGGTGCATTACTCAATAATTCCTTCTTTGTCACCCCCTCCGGCATTAGCCATATTCTTTGTTCCCAATTCAAGTTTGGATACTCTAAAAATATCTTTTCTATAAAATTTTCTATTAAACCACCTCCATCCCAAACAATTTTAATATGAACATTTTTATGCAAATAAATTAAATCAGTCATTTTTAGTGCTTCTTCCATATCCTCTTTAGAGAATATTTTAGGTGAGTATATAAAATTGACATTTTTAGAAGGTATAGTTTCAGTTATTAGTTTGTATAGATTATAACCATTAGATTCAACATTTGCAATTGGGTAAAGTAATCCATTCAACAATGATAGAGTATCGTTGTAATGTCTGTCTACTGTTGGTTCACCTCCCGTAATCAATATTCCACAAGATTTTTTCTCTATTGTTTTTTGAATATCAACCATCCTGTGTTCTGCTTCAGCTGTTATTCTCATTTTTACAGATGTATCACACCAAGGACATTTTAAATTGCAGGTTTTAAATCTTAATATAATCATTGATTTACCTGAATCTGGTCCTTCTCCTTGCCACGTTACAAAATTCTCTATAAGTTTTACAGTTCTATCCATTATTATTACAGGTTTGTCCATCTTTAAATCCTTTCTTTTTATTCTACTATTTTGTTCTAATTAAAACGTTAGTAAACCCGAGTTTTTCTGCTTGACCTTTATGAGTGGTTTCATCATTAATTCATATCTATCTTTAAATGAAAATTTTAAAGCTGCATCTTTATTACATGTAAAATATGAAGGTAAGAATTGCTCTTCATCTGGAAGAGCAATAACTTCCAATTTATTTCCGTTTTGCAAAAATTTATGATAATTCTCTCTAACTTCTTTCGGAGCATTTGATATATCAATACTGGAAACCCAAAACATATATGCTTTTGCCCCTGGTTGATGAACATCATACATTATAGAATTCCAAGCTTCCATTGCCTTTACACCTTGGGGTATTACTTTATAATCTTCCAGTTTTTTTCCATAACTAATTGGTCTTGCAACACTTTTATCACCCTTTAATATAAGATCCATAAATTCTTTTTCTTTTTTGTTAATATAATCCATCAATTTTGGGACTGAAACTTTTTTCGATTTTAATAACAAGTCCAACAACTCTGAAAGAAATTCCTTTGTTTTACTTGGATAATCTGATCTTTTAATTTCAAGCCCCATATAATTGATCTTATCTACATCTTTTCCTTCATTGCTAATAACTCTAATTGCATATCTCTTTTTTGCAAGAAATAGTCCACGAGAAATTACTAACTCATTCTTTAATTTTAATCTATTGAAATTCAAATCAACTCTATGTTTTTTAACCATTTCTATAATCTTATCTTCATTTAAAAACTTTTCTATTTGTGAACACCACTGTTGAACATCTTTTACTTGTATGTTTTCTCCAAAATCTTCAAAACAACAAAAAATTGAATCTGTGTCTCCTGTAACAATGTATTCATTTGTTCTGTCTGGCATCTCATCTGAATACATTTCCTTTTTTGTCAATTGAGGTGGAGATATATAAGGAGAATTTGTTTTTAAATGTCTCATGAATGCATCACCTTCAATAATAGAAGTTTTCAATGCTTCCTGACCAGATAATGTGATTGCTGCTGCTAAAGAATTATCATAAAATCTAAAAACTTTATTTGCAACAACTCCGTATAATGTATTCGCCAATACTTTATAAACCAACTGTCTGATATAATAGAAAGTTTCTTTTGTTTGGTCTTTTTCAACTATAGCTTTGAACATGCTGGTTTTGTATTCTTTTCTTTTTGTCATTAACATGTCCACAACTTCACCAAAAACAGAAAATTCCTTTTCATGTGGTAAAAAGAAACATCCGTTGATTGTAAATACAAGATTACAATCATTAATTTTCTGCAATAATTGATCCCTTGTTACAGTCATCTTTTTGTTTTCATTTAACGGATCAAATATAATATTTATGTTTTCTGGTAATTTCTCAGGACAATATGTAAGTTCATATCCAAGCTCTGCATCTTCCAATTTCATTATATAACTGTTAATACCAATATTGTATGTAATCATAATACTTGGGTACAGAGATGCAAAGTCAAAATCTGTAATCCAATCATATGTTCCTGGGATTGGCTCAAATACAAATGCTCCTGGGTATTTTTCTTTTTCAATATGTGGATTACTATTCTTTGATGCAAACCCTTTATTTTTTAAATATGAAACCATCAACGAATCAATTTGACCCATTGAAGAAACTGAATCAAAACTTGTATTACAAATGATTCTTAATTCATTTAACAGATTGATATGTTTCAGTTTATTCTCTAATTTTTCGAGCAATTCTGTATCTCTAATGTTGTATTCAATTGTAGTGTTTAACATCTTCCAATACATTTCATTAAACGCTAAAGGTAATTGAATTTTTGTTTCACCTAATTCATGTTGAGCAATAAATCCCAATTTATAATTTTCCATTTTTGTAAATGTAAATGTTCGATACAAGAAGTCCTGATCTATAGCCACGCATCCAGGAATGTTACAAATATATTTTTCACCATCAACATAAAATTCGCCAAATTGAGTCATACTTGACTGTTGAAGTCCAATTTGAGGAAGACGATTATATATGTATTCAAGGTCAAATGATATACAATTCCATCCAGATACGAAATCAGGATCATTTCTCTTAAAATCTTTGATAAATGCAACCATCATTGATTTCTCGTTATCGAAAATTTTTAATTCATCAACTTCCTTTTTTGTAATAGCTTCTGCTTTATTATCAACAACATAACACACTTTATGACCATTGAAAATTGCTGTAAACATATTTATAGGGAATTTTGCTTCGGTGGGTTTTGGGAAAACTCTTTCTTTCCCTGTATCAATTTCAATATCGAAAAACATTACATTGGAAAAAACTCTTTCTGGTTCTCCTTGATTGAAATGATAATAATCCATAGCATGTTTTGTTGTTATTTTTAAATCACCTTCATATATAATTTCAGGATCTAAATCGTATCTTTCTTTGTATTTTATTTCAACTTGCTTCATAATATCATAAGGTAACATTTTCTTTGCAGGAGTACCTTTTGGGGATTGATAACAAACATATTTATCATTCTCTTTATGAAATACTTTTTTGTTATCTTTATCTCTGAAGATATATAATACCTGTTGAGTTTTATTTAAAAATTGAATATCAACCAATCTATAATCTTCAGTGTAGAATTTCTCAGGAATTTTGTATCTAAAAACACCTGTACCGATTTCTCTTACATGAGAATTATCTGTAATTTCAATATGTTTTGCCCCCATTAACTCAGCAATATCTGCCATTGCATGTGCAAATTTTGGTTCCCATGTTGCTAAATTTCTATTAACAAAAGATGGGTGAACAATTACTCTAACTTTATAACCTTCCCAATTTAACACCTCTCCTTTTTCATGCAATACTGTGATTCCTGATTTTCCTAAATTGAATGCTGTCATCGGGCTTGCACCCATTAAAACAATCAATTTTGGATCACATATTTTAATAATATTCATGCAATTATCTTTGCATAAATCGATAACATTTTTTTCAGGATTCCCTGTTGTTCCATCTTGATTTAATGTTTGACATAGAACAACATTTGTTAACATATAATTCATTTTATCTAAACCATATTGTTGAAAATATTTTCTAAACATTTTTCCTGCTTTTCCAACTAATGGTCTTCCTTCTTTAACTTCATCTTTTCCTGGATTTTCTGCAACAAAAATAATATCAACTTTACTTAAATCATCTTCGCAGTTTGTTTCCAAAATGCAAGATGGACACTCCAATAAATCACATGATGAACAATTTGCAAAAGATTTTTTTATAGAAAACAAATATTGCCTCCTTTTTTTATATTATGTTCCCATTTAAAAGATTATCATCTATATATATTAATATCTGAAATGTAACCTCCAACTATTTATTTTTTTAAACAAAACAGAAAGGAAAACAAGATGGAAATCAACGCTGCATTGAACATGTTGGGTTTGAATCAACTTCCTACCATCAACAATCTCCTGGAGGCCATGCATGAGTTGTTTATTGACAAACAACTTCGGCAGGAGATCACGGAAGCAAGAGACGTTATTCTTCGGAAAATCGTCGAAACTCAAATGGCGGAAAAGAGATATTTCGTGATCCCCCCAATTGAGCATGCTTGCGAACGATGTCATGGAGCTGGTGAAATTTACCAGTTTCACATCAAAGAAGTTTCAGTCCGGTGCCACATCTGCGGTGGTCGCGGAATTCAACGTGTAAAGTGCCAGGTTTGTGAAAATGGCAGATACATTCGCAAGATGAATTCCGGTGGTGTCATCATCAACGTTCAGTGTAAGAAGTGCAATGGCACTGGATTGGTCTGGGTAAAATGTTCCAGCTGTCTCGGCAAAGGGGAACTCAAGAAGGTTGTTCTCTCTGAGAAAATCAAGAGCACAACGTTCTGCAAGAGTTGCCTTGGTTTTGGATTTAAGGCGCCGGTTGCCCCTGAACCTCCAAAAGTCGAGCAAACACCTATGGAAATCGTGGAAAAAGAGGCTGAGCGGTTGATCAAAAAAGAGAATGAAAAGAAAAGCCTCTTGAACACCGTCATCGATCAGGAAATGAGGGACAAGTTGATGTCTCTTGTGGTTTAACCTTCACCTGGCCTGGAGGAACACTTCTATGTTTTCATTACAGAGAAGTGTTCCTCCAGCAGTTTCTTTAAAGACATATTACTTTTTTTATCTGTTTTATTTTTTCCTATTTTTATTTTTTGTTTTTTTGGAGGTTTACCCAAACCCAATGTTTCATATATCAAATCTTTTTCTTCTGATCTATCAATAATTTCACATAGTAAGGATATATCATTATTTTTTAATTCTGGAACTCTCTGTCTTAATATGCTATATAATTTATCTTGATGTCTAAAAGGATAAAAAACAATATCTCTTCTATTGACTCTAAAATCTATTACACACTTTTTTATAAAATAAAATAATTCTTCTTTTGTTAAATATCTCAATCCAATGTTATTAAAGACTTCATTCAAATAATGATTGAGTGAACCATTCCTCAAAAACAATTGCAAAACAAATGTATGTGTAATAGGAGAATTGTATTTCAAAATATCGATATTTTCATGGGCTTTGGGAATATCTGTTGATAATAT
>Ga0105105_10001040_pt1 | contig 11939 bp, 15 predicted proteins | sample PPLLaktember2015_4_FD_79108 | JGI IMG/M metagenome (GOLD analysis project Ga0105105, IMG submission 79108) | Freshwater sediment microbial communities from Prairie Pothole Lake near Jamestown, North Dakota, USA - PPLs Lake P8 Core (1) Depth... | ecosystem: Environmental > Aquatic > Freshwater >... | reverse complement strand
TTGGCTTTGGAGTGATAAGACCCCAGTTCTCCAGGTAGGGGAAATCGTTAGGTGCTACTGATCTGAACCGATTCCACCTGTAGATATCAGAAACATGAATCCACGCGGCGTCTGTAGTTCGTTCTAGATAATGGCAGCGCACCAGTCTACTGGCCATACCAGAGTGAAGTTTTCGCCGATACAGTTTTGCAAATCGATGACAGCATGGGCATTTGACCCCTTGCTCCAGATTCTTTCTGACAATCGCCCGTGCCTGCGCCAGTGAGATATTATCGGTCTCGCTTAACCACAACCCATCCAAACCTTGCTTTGGTAGTGTCGCTACAGCCTCCTCTGCGGGTTCATCGTCAAAGGCTTCGTACAGAATAGTTGGCATCACCCACCTCAATGTAATTTGTCAGAGACATAAGGGATCACTACGCTATCAGTCTCGTTTTCTAATGCCTTCAACATGACGTTATCTGGGATCATGTCGTCGAGAGTTTCAAGGATAAATTCACGCCCCTCACCGACAATAACAGCAAGCTTAGTTAAAATAGTGGATAACGCAGCAATAATCAGAACAGGTGTCGCACCATCTTCAGGGCGGTCCTCTACGGCTGCCGCGATAACATCATCTATTTTTTCACTGAGTCTGTTTGCCTCACGATTTAAGCCGTCTGCAAAATCGTCATTGTTCTCTCGCATCATCCATCCCTAGTAGAGTCCGCGCCACCTCCCGGCACGCATATACGTCTGCTTTCGCACTATGCATGTGCGAAGCGTCAATGCCCAACTCCTGTGCCACTGCACCTAAGTTAGCCTTCTCCGTCTTAAGCCTTCCGCTGTACTGCATCCATCTACATAGCATTAACGTATCTAGAAAAATATACTTATTGAATTTATCTAAAAACAGCTTAGCTTCTTCTTCCCCTAATACGCGCTTCGACCACCATGTCAAAACTTCGTAGTCATATTTGATGTTATGCCCAGCCAATACCCAACGGCCAGGAACACTACTTTGCTTCTCCAATGCATCGATAAGGGTAGATAAAGCACGCTGCGCGGTGACAATATCCTTCCCGATTAGCCAATCAGTTGGGTTAATGATCTGAGGTGGGGGGAGGTTAAAAGTAAGGGCGGCTCGCGAATGAAAAAATAAAAGAGGATGATCTGGAAATCCAAATGTCGTTAAACAATCGGGGTCTGAGGGATGACCGATACGTTTGTTATAATCCGCACAGAACCGCGTGATATCAATGTGGCCATACAGTTTATCCTCAGCATGTAACACCGGCTGGACTTTCATAGCCTGAAGCTCACCTACTGGCTTTCCATCAATTTCTATTGAAAAGGCAAGCTCACGCACGCTTGCCACTTTGGGATCTAAGGCAAAAGTTTCACAATCACAATACAGTATCTTTCGAATTGCCATGCTTACTTCCCGTATCAAGAGGTTGTTGTGGTAGGGCGGTAGTAGCCGCTTTAGTAGCAAGTAACTTCTTAAGTAAAGCGGAATTACTATCCCCCCAGAGTCGATCAACTTCTGCTTTAAGCATAAGCTCCTGAGCCTGTCCAGTAAGACCTATCAATTCTGCATACTTAAGGGATAATGCAAGCTTTGAAATCCTGCTCAAATTTTTCATCAAGATCTCACCGGAGAACTCAGGAGGCTCAATCTGGCGCTCCTGGGCCAGATATTCCAGCGTAGCCCCTACTTCATCCATAGCATTGGCTACACCAAAATCCTGGATAAGATCCTGGAGAATCAAGGCTACCAATTTATCCCTAAGCTCCTTCTCATCGCCATCAATCTCAGTCACTCGCGGCTTAAGATGCGGATATAGCTCATCTCCAGGACGATCAGAGAGGATTTTATTTATTTCATCGCTAGTTGGTAAACTCATTGGGAAGCCTCTTTGCCAACAACGCTCTTACCTATTTCCACAAATGGATCTCCGGACTTCACCGTGGCTATGAGTTCATCCAATGTTTTTCTGTACTCATCGCGAGGCGCGGCGGTTGTAGCAGAGTTATTACGCATCAGATCACCAAGATTGGCTGCCGACGCAGTGGCAGCAAATGCCCCTTGATTGGCCATTATATCTGAAACAAATGAGATAGAGCGCGATAGATTAGTGTAGGTGGTTGTGGTATCCACAGACTTATAAGTATAGGTGTTGTTCGATGATATCCCCAACTGCTCTGCCTGGAAAGCGTTTTGATCTGCACCTAAAAAGACGAACTGCCAGCTATATCTGTTTGTTTGATGTTTGATCATCTCCTTAACCTGATCAAGCTTAAACTCCTTACTTGCATTCTCCTGACCATCCGTTAGGATCACAAAAACAACCAAAGAGGGGCGCTCAATTTCAGGCATAGAGGCTAACCTGCTCCCCAGATTATTTATGGTCTTTCCTGTGGCATCTAGAAGTGCGGTCATCCCACGGGGAACAAAAGTCTTGTCAGTAAGTGGCGGCACATCTTTTATATCTTTGCCTTCGTATACAACATCGTATTTATCATCAAATTGGTAAAGAGATAGTTTGACCTCCCCCAGAGCATTGGCTTTTTGTTCTGCCACAAATGCATTAAAGCCGCCTATGGTATCCGAGCAAACAGATTGCATGGAGCCACTACGGTCTAGCACAACAACGATTTCAATGAAATTAGGTTTGGTCATTTTTAGCGCCTTTCTGGTAGGGATCTCTATCTCGAACGCGGGCAATATCAGCGTATCTGATCTTTTGTCCACACATTGTACACACATCGTTTTCATCAAGCAGTTCAGTTATGGGATCTCTCTTGGCAATGAAAATCCCCTTATCACAAAACGGACAGCGGCTCTCGTAGTAAGAAGCCGCGATGGGCAAAAGATTCTCGTGAAACACGGGGATTACAGTATCTAACATCAGACCTCCGCATCCACAGGAACACGCACGGAGGAGCCAAATTTATACATAGACAGGAAATCCTGGATAATTGTGTTGGACTCTTTGATATTAAAGTTGGTTGCCGTAAGATGCTTATGGGTTGTTTCGCTTAACTCAATCAGAGTTTGAATCCGGTCAAGCCCTTGCTGGATTGGCTCCAGCGCGACTGACATTACAATCTTTCTCATCCCATCCTTAAGCTGATTCAACTCTTCAAAATAGTTAAGAAGAATTACTCGTGTTGCGGAGTTAAGTAATTCCTTATACCGCGATTGGATAATATATAAATCGGTGATTATACTATGCGTATGATCCAGCATATCCTGAATCAAACTTAGAAGCTTAAGCTGCACTTGGTAATCGTGAGGACTGGTAACCTTAGAAACTAGCACACCCTTATCCGTAGCCTTAAGCCCGCGTAGCTTTTTGATTTGCTCCTCATACTGATCGGGAATTTTAAATTGTGGCTCCTTAAGCCTAGAAAATACGTTCTTTATAAGTGTGGGATCAGACGAAACCCTCACCACTAGATTATCGCCCACCTTTTCTGTCATAAAATAATATCCTCAAGTTTATAGCCATTACCGTCAATTTCTATAGTTTTATTGTCGTCTAATTCGTAAATACGCTGCTCAATCTCCATTTTGGCATTTGCATAATAGACCGCACCAACAGAAAGAAATGTCCGAAGATCCTTGGGCGGCACTACCTTTTCTCGTCTTGCATACACCTTTCTATCGTATATATAAAGACGAAACCCGTTATTATAATCCCGATACAGGATCTTGCTGAGCGGCGTTGCTCCTACTAAAACAGGCTCGTGGGTATCATGGAGAATAAGGATTCCTGGCGGAGTAGTGCCGACAGTCGTCCTGTAACGCAGGATAAGAGCTAACATAGCACCCCCGTGTTGTTAACGAGTCCATATAGTATTGACATTGTTATCATAATGCTGCTGTCGTAACACCGCCAGAAAGGAGCTTTTATCTGCCCACTCGTGCAGTGATAGATAGCGATCACGGTAATGGTATTTCACACTGGAGGATTGACCACCCTCATGACCAAAACTCCAGAATAGACAATATGGCGCAGGCTTAAGAAGGATTCGCTCCGGAAACCCCTCAGTAAAGAGAAGCCTATAAAGCATCTCTTGGCGAATAGGACCATAGTATACATGAAGAAGAACGCCAAAACCCAACCTGACCTCTAAAGGATCAAGGTTTTGATGAAAAACAACTTCCTCCGCGATTGGCTGAAGCCAAGCATAATACACATTAGGCTCTTTCGAGATGCCCCATGCGTAGCTCCCAAGCCGCAGTGCAGGATCTGTTTTCAGTGGGTTTTTGAACTCAAACATCAAATAGACCTTTGCTGATCTCTCACCCTAGAAATCCAATAATAGTTACTTCCGCGCTTCAGGCAGAGCGTCTTTCCTTTTGTCGGAGCGGTAGTGTCTTTGTAAGACCACCACATCAAAACCAAAGGTTCTTTTTCCTTAACTGTCTTTTCTTTATCCTTGGCGACAGCTGCCTTATCTTCCATGCTTACCAAAGCTGTTACGCATTCACTGAGGTATTTGAAATTGAGGTTAAGCATATCCGTAGGATCGTAAGTTAAAGATCCTGCATTGAATTCAATATTTTCTATCTCAACAACAACGTCTTTGGCTTTGGAAGTGTTAACAGTGAAAAAGCCAGAACCGTTGTCTGCCGTCAGACGAATAATAGGCATATCGTCCTTAGTAAAAAGATGGGAAGATGAAGTGAATGGAGCAATCTCGGATAAAGCCTTTTGCAGCGTTTCTGGTGACGTTTTGATTGAATAGCAGGGGAATGTGTTTACTACTGACACCAGCTCTTCCAAATCGAAATTGACCTCTTGAACTATGTTCGGAAACCAAACGTCAATTTGACCATGATTTAATCTCCAATAATCCTTAGAGATTCCGAAGTGAAACACCGGGCTGTTATCCTGGGAGAGGGCATTCAAGACGGCCTGAAGAGGCTTCGGAAGCACGTAATAGCTAAAGGCTTCGGTGAACGGCGTAGTCATGGGCTTAACGAAACTGGCCGCCGCGATTTTATCTTTTGATACAAATAGGATTTGATCCGGGGTACTACCATCCTCAGCACCCTGCTTGTTGTAAATTCTCACCGGTCTTTTTGCCGCCTCTTGGGCATTATGGTGAGTACCATAGCTATGAGCAGAGAGGGCGGAAAGGAAATCAGATACAGCAAACTGTTGGTTGAGTTCGATCAAGTTTGGCGTAGGGCGAATGCTCTCCACTTCTTTTTCTATGTCAGCGTGGGATAGAATAAGTTTACCTTTCATTGTCCCGCTGGAAAATCCCAAAGCGTTACCATCTTTGTTCTTACTCAATGTGATCGTGACGGTGCTACCAGGAAACTTCAAAGAAGCCAGAGAACTAAGATCCACCGAGCGGCGCATCTCAGCCTCGCCACCTGCATCCCCTAAGATCGTGACTTCGTCGAACGTGTATGTCAGAAAGGAGCCGTTCAAGCTGAAATCCAGCTTCAGCTGCTTTTCATTGGGATAGGCACGAAGAAGGCAAATGCTATGGGCGGTAATTCTGGCATTGGCAGAGCTATCCGCGACGGTTTTGACCAAGTGCATAACATTTTTGAATTCTTTAGTTTTTACAGTGAATTGCATTAAACAGTATCCTCATACAAAGAGTCGTTAGTTAATAGGGAAACAGGGCTGGCTTTCACTTCTAGCTTCGAAAAATCCACCGGAATTGCATCCTCGGAAGAAAAAAGTAAGCTGGCCGCTGGTGCAGCCCGTTCCTCGTCATCAAGTCGCAATGGCTCTTGGCCGTCTGCTTCCGAAATAATCTCTACGTCTATACTATTTACAGATTGTTTTGCTTCGATTGCCTTTTTCTTATCAAACTCTTTTGACGCGGTAGGCTCCAGCTTCAATCCCAACGATTGACAGCGAAGCTCTAACATCATTAGTTCATCCGGGGTGGGCCACTCTATCCGGTCTTGTTGGTCAGGATCTCTAAACTGAGCTATGTCAAAACGCTCTACAAGGGTGAAGTTATAAAGCGGTGCGTTACGCGCTTTCATCTGGTTGATTTCGATGGTGCGATTGTTCTTGGAAAGCTCGTCGCGAATAAAGCCCATGACAAAGTTAGCGTGATCCTTAATCCCTTTTGAGTATCTTAGATTGTAAGTATCGTCGATCTGAGCAAGAAGAATCACCACACAGTTCAATTTATTAGCCAGAAGCTTAGACTCGCGGGAAATATCCCCCAGCTTTTGCCATTGGGCGGTCTCTGACGTAGCTGATGACGCTGTGGTCAGAAGGTTAATGTAATCCAAAATCACAACATCTGGCTTCATCCCACGAACGCGAAAACCAATCTCTGATACTGTCGTTTCGCGCCGGGGGCAGATAAGACTATAGTAGTTCCTTTTCTCGTGACCAAGCAGGTTAAATTCACGCCAAGCAGCATTGAGACGAGTCATCTCTTCTGGCGTTGTACGATTGTTCTGAATTGCTGTCATGGGTACTTCAGAGATGTTGGATAAAAGGCGGATAAGGCACTCATCCTCTACCATCTCATAGCTGGCGAGGACCACATTATAGCCTAGCGCATACTGACGCCTTAGAAGGTTAAGAGCCAATAGCGACTTACCATGGCCGCTTCCTGCGCCAATGATCACAAGGTTGGTTCGGTGAAATCCTCCGGTCCTTTCGTCAAACTCCTGAAATCCTGTTTTAACTCTAATTCCGTCAAAAGAACCATTAACGATACGGTTAAAGGTATCTTCAGCTGCCTGATTATAGCCCGTTCCCATCATCACTTGGGTCAGGCTATCCTCGTTATCCTCAATCTTGAATAACGACGCTCCTAGTTGGTTGGTAACCTGCATGATTAAAGAAGACGGCTCTTCCGAATCAAGCAGTTCCGTAGCTGCCGAATGCGTTGCGTCGTAAAGGGCTCTTGTCTTTGCTAATGAGGATAGTTCTTGAATTATAAGATCGTAATCCCCCTGACTTCCTACAATCGCAATCGGATGCTCTTCGTCGTCAAAAGCATCGCGGAGCGTTTGGCGAATTGCCGGGGAGATCTTGGGATCAGCTAAAACAAAATCCAAGGTCGGAAGCGCAAACGATTTTGACGCCCCCATAACAGTCTGCAGACGCTTGAACACAGCCTTCGTAGTGGATTGATGAAAGTATTCAGGTTTGCAAACTGCGTAAACCTTGGTAGCCCACTCTGATGAGGGGGTCAGCATGGTCTTTATCGCCTGTAACTCCAGGTCAAGATTCCAAAACCCACCGCCCGCTTTTGTCTTTGTGGATTTTTGTCGCTGCCGCGAACCACCAGCTTCATCATCTTCAGGGTTTGCACCCTTATTTATTACAGTTAAAACCACGGCAACTCCAAGTGTTAAAGCGAACGATGTAGTGCGACAGGATCTTTCTTTTTTCTTCCTACTCTACTTTTCTGAGTGTGCGATGGTTTTACTTCTTCTTTACAGGCACTGAAATTAAAAAAATATGAAACGCGATCAATATTAACTTTCAGCTTCGCCAGTAGCTCTCCAATATCTGGCGTACAGGTCAAAAGGATGCGGGTGTGATGCCGAAAGGTATAAAGAAATTGAACTGTTTTATTGTACTCAAACGAATTAAAGTGGTCGGTGATCGGACCCCAAATTAAAACCTGACGCTCTTCCATTTTATATCCCTTGTTATGGTCAAGAGCCATGGTCTCCAGGTAGTTAACCTCCACTCTGGGGCATTTTCTTGTTATAGCGCGGTATGCTAATGAGCATAGCAAATGCGCCAAAAACCCATCCACACCTCTGACAGCATCTTTGGCTCGACCTTCCAGCAGATAGTCTTGAGAATTGAGAACAATAATACTGGCGGGGTCACACCACAGATGGCCGCTACCTAAAAGCTCCAGCGCGTTTTTGAATTGTGTCTCATGATCTACAAGAAGTTTGGCATGAGCATTCGTCGCGTGGAGCGTTTTATAGTTGTGAATTCCGTACTGCTCATCTTGAGCTTCAAGATATTCTTTGCTGGCAAGATAAAGGAACTGCTTTTCCACCCCCCAATACAGCGAATGACGTTCCGTTGGGCTCAAGGTACTCAGATACGCATCGGAGTAGGTAACTTTTCCTACATTAGGGAGCGGCAAACTCATACGAAACGCCTCATGGAGCTAGATGAAGTTTCGAATATAATTTTAGCGATGCACTCTTATATTCCTCTGCTTCTTCCTGGTCAATATTTTTAACCAGAACACCACGAATAGTCCGTGTATCAATCTGAACCAAACTGTCCTTGCCTGACGTGGGAACACGAATCCATTTGGACGCATTGGTCTTGGCATCTAACACTTTCAATAGTGCCTTTTTAAAAACAAGACGGTTTCGTTCTGTATCTTCGGCATCATAATAAAGCTCACCAAAATACATCAGCGGCGATCCCTCAACTATAAAAACACAAATGTCCGTCGATTCCGGTTCCAGGTCATTGACTTCAACCATTACAAATCTCCTAAGTTAATGTTTCTGGCTTCTCCTGAGATGCCAGCTTTATGATCTCTATGGGAAACTCTTGATTTTTATATGCTTTATATCTTTTCTTATACGATGCATAACACATCGAATTGGTATCTACATAATCGCGGATAAGGCCAACTGTCTTTACTGTCCCGTCTTCATATTGAAAGGGAGTCCTGATCCTGGAAAACTCCTGATAAAAGTTTCCGCTCAGCTGTCCTTCCTCATTAAAGACAATGTTTGAGGTTGGGAACGCGGAATAAAATGTGTTCCAGCGGGGAATATCAATCCCTGTAAGCATTTGGCTATTGCACACAAGAACCTGAATCTCTCCGGATCTGGCGCGACGAAGAACCCCCTCGCTATCCTTACACTGGCCGTAAAACGCCTCTGCCCTAATCCCAAGCAGTTGCAGTTTTTTTGTCCAGGCACTTAGCTGCGCGATGGAGCACCGATGAAAGGAAAAACAGATCCAGCGCCCCTCAGCCACATCCTTTTCCAAATCTCTAAGGATGATGTTCATCCTGGCTTCGTTGTTATAAAGACGTTTGTATAGATTGGGCAGGGGCTCCACAAAGGTATACTTAATGGGGATACCTGTGTGCTTAATAACGACTTTGCAGGGGATGGTCGCTACGCGCCCCTCGGCTACGACTGGGCCAATAATGTCTTTAAGAAGAAACTCCCTTCCATCACAACGCTCCACTGTTCCGGTAAGTCCCAGACGATGACGCGCCATAAGACGGTTGATCGTTTTGGCGTACACTACGCCACCTGTGCGGTGACACTCATCTACAATAGTTAAGCCCCAATTGGTAGCATACAGTGCCATCCGCTCAGGGCCATACTTGCTTGCGAAGGTTTGCCAGCACAGGAGACATACGTCTAAGCATTCGGGGTTATCATAGTCATCGAAGAAGCCTACAATCCTACCCGTAGCGTCTTTCTTTTTTTGTTTGGGAGCAATTCGCTGCAGATCCTTAACATTTGTGAAGGCCATAAAGGACGAGTAAAACTGCTCAAGAAGATCGACCTGATGCGTTATGATTACTGTCTTTAAGCGCATCTGAGTCAAAACATAAATAGCGGAAATCGTCTTTCCAAATCTTGGGGGGGCTTTAATCACCCCTCCTTTTTGCCGTAACCACGCATCGACCGCTTCTTGCTGCCCTATTTGCTTCGTTTCCCACGTATGAAGCTGCCCTTTGAATTGAAGGTTAGCACGCATCTTTGGTGCGCTGGTTTTATCTACCCAAGGAAGATCCCCAAATAGACGACCGAGCTTTGCGATGTTGCCACGCGAGAATGCGTAATACGGCTCTCCGCCCATCCTCACTTTACCAAACGTGCGTATACTACCCGTAACCGTTTCAAACGGACCAAAGTCGTACACGTTCTCGTGGACTTCTATCTCATATACAAATGCATTCAGATGCTCCGGAGTAACATACGCCTCAGGAACATAAAGCCTGTCTGCTAAAATGCATTCCAACGTCATGCTAGACTCTGCTCTCAAAATCTTTAAGGATTCTGACTACACATTCATCGCGCTCTGCTTTAGTCAGTTCCTTACCGTTGTCGAGGATCCATTGTTCAATGAGTGGCTGATAGTACGCGATCTGTGACTGATCATCAATTTCTTCTACCTTAACCACCTTCGTAGTTTCTTCGTCAACAATATGATCCCAGGAAGTCTGCTGAGATTCGAATAGCTCTGGCAGCTGCCGAGACACAACCGCGTACACCTCTGCAGAAACACTAAATTGTAAATATTGATTTTTATAATTAGCCAATGTGTCTATGGGGATTCGACTAGGATCGCTAATTACCCCAAGCTGTGTGTGGAACTTAAGCTCTGGCGAGTAGGGCAGTAGAGAGCGGAGTTCTGGCTCTCCCTCGCGTTTCCAGCCATCTTCATCTTTGAACCTGTGAATCAGAACACCTTTTGGCATTTTGTGACCATGATCTAATGTAATGGGAGATCCTGCGTACCAGCAAATCCCCTGCGCATCCAACTTCTGATATCTATGGATATCACCTAAGAACACAGCAACTAGGGATGGCTCCCCGGCAAGTAAAGCGCCAGCATCAATATAATGATCCTGATCTCGCGGAGGCTTCCAACCTATATCGGTAGTAATCCCAGCACAACACTCGTGCATTACCAGAAACTTTGACGGATACTTTTTCAGCAACTCTAGAAGTGACGTGACCGTGTGCTGCCCAAAAGGAACCAACAGCAGCTCATGCTCTTTTATCCATTTGGGAGCGTTCACAGCAAAATGATCTTCGGCCATCCTGACCATGGGAGAAACTACTGACACGAGGGCATTGGCGTCCGTAGGGTCATATGGCTGCCTATCATGATTGCCATCGATAAACCAAAAATTAAAATTTCTATGCTGTTTTTTAAGTTCAATAAGAGGATAAAGAATTGTTAGGATGGGGAGGATAAACTCCTCGCGGTCTGTGTCCTCATTGCGGTCAAAGATATCCCCAGCCACAATGAGCCAGACATCATCGTCCTGGTGTTGATTGAGTGTTTCAATCACAATAGACAGGATTGCAGTGAGCATTAGCCGCTGCTGCTCAAGGTAGTCGGAATACTTCCGATTTTTCCCCAAATGCCAATCTGCAGTGTGGATAACAACCCGCCGTTTCATAGATGCCGCTCCCTTTATTGGTCGTGGTATCTATTAACAGGTTACTTTCAAAAGATCGGATTTGGGCTTAGGATATCCTACGTGACGCACTTACAAACCAATCAACCCACAAGGACAAGATCTCATGCATCTCGTCGGTGACATCGTCGCGGAAAGCAGAAGACGCCAAAGATGGCTCGGCGGTGTTTTGCTCTGCGGCTAAAATGAAAACATCAGACACATACCAGATGCTCTCTGCCTCTTGGGCAGAGATAACGTGCTTGTGCAGCATGTCTTTAACGAACAGGTTCAGTTTTTCTTGTGTGCTCATACCTATTCCTATTTTTCGCCGGGTATTAATGATCGTCAATATCTGCACTCATTATGGTCGTCATGACGCTATCTGGCGTCTCCTGCAACAAATAGGTTAAAAAAAGCTCTCTAACTTTCAATTCTTGATCTGTTGTATTAGCAAAAAGCTGCTGGAATCTGCTTAAAAGGTTCTCTGCTTCTTTATTGATCTCTGCACACTGCTGCTCAAGTTTCTGGCGAAACTCCGCTTTTTCTTGGATAACCTCATGAATTAAAGCATCATATTCCGCTTTGAAGGCATCCCAAGTTTTTTTCACTTTCCAATCTTGATTCAGCTGCTGATGCTCACGCATCATCTCCGTGTAATCAACTTGTAATTCGTTTAATTTGCTTTGGTAAAACTTATCCAAAGTATCCACTTTGGCTAAAAAAGTGTTTTTAACTCTTCGAGTGAAAGTGTCCACACCTTCTGAAGTTATGTGATATTTAGATACTGCCTGATATTTTAAACTATTAAGTTCTGA
>Ga0105105_10001038_pt1 | contig 11960 bp, 11 predicted proteins | sample PPLLaktember2015_4_FD_79108 | JGI IMG/M metagenome (GOLD analysis project Ga0105105, IMG submission 79108) | Freshwater sediment microbial communities from Prairie Pothole Lake near Jamestown, North Dakota, USA - PPLs Lake P8 Core (1) Depth... | ecosystem: Environmental > Aquatic > Freshwater >... | reverse complement strand
AGGTAGGAATCCTCGGCGGGATCGTATACTTCAGGATGCAGTGCAATGGCTAAGTCTCCATAATGAAACATCTGAGGATTTGTAGATGGTGCTTTTATCTTGGATCTCATAATATGTTGGTGAAAGAACAATGCTATTAAAATATAGCTACGGAAGGAATCGAATATTACTCAGTAATACTGTAAAATTTTTTCCTTGGGGGGTTTTTTATGAGACGTAGAGAATTAAAAGATTAAAAACAATGTGAACTATAATTGTTCAGGTGTGAAAGATGCCTCATGTGGTGCTAAATGGTATTGTAACTGTTGATGAGATCTTCAATGCATGGAATGGTGTATTTATCCGCAATGAGAGTGGAATTCTAAAAACTGATAATATCTACGAAAGTCGCGATAAGATGACTATTCTTCTAGAAGCATTAACTATTGAAGGTGGTATGAAAAGAAGTTTTTTTGCGATGATTGGGAGAAGGGATGATGGTGTGGTTGTAAGGATCTACCAAGGCAGCGAAATTGAAAAGACTGTGGGGGTTAAGAGTATTTTATCTGAAATAGCAAAGCAACTGCTTGTCACATTCCCCCAATTGACAATTGGGGAAACGAACCTTTTGGAATTTTTAAGATAATCTTGGTTGTGATAAATACAAGGCGCAATTTGTTTTAACCCTAGATTCGCGGAACATGACGTTGATAGGAGTTCCTTTTCAAACCCATAGATTCTAACTGGTGAACCGTAAAGGCTTTGAATCGAGTGATGAGGGAGATCAGCAGAGTCGTTGCTATAAAGAGATATCCTACGATGTTTGCGACCCCCTCGTGGAACATTGAACCATATCGGGATTCTTTCATGGTGGTCACAAATCCAAAGCGACCGTTCTGTAAGGATTCGGAATCGAGTACATGGAACGATGTCACTGGTATTCCTTCCATGGTGTACAGAATGTAATGTGTTGCTTCATGGACGAACACGGTAACGGGGAAGAACACGGTGAGTATGATGATACTTGCAATGAGGAGTTTGAAGAATCCTTTCAGGAACTTCATAGTTATTAAGTTCTTTTAATAATTAATATATTTTTCTTTAAATAAAATAATGCGTTGGTTTACTGAAGAATAAGTATTATTGTCTCACACCATGCATCAATTGGTCAGAGAAAAAAAATTCAAACCAAATGGTTTTATACCAAAAAATGTTTACTTTTTCATACTCATACGGATGGGATGTCGATGGGTACTCTGTACTCATCTACCGTTACAGCTCAATCTATATCAGAGTTAGGACTAAAAACAGAAAGAGGAAGGAATCCAGGAGGAAGAATATGAAAAAAGAAGACCCTGAAATCATAAAAACATTACGACAAGAGGAACGACTAGGAACACTGCATGCTCAATCCTCCGGAAAACATACCATCGTCATCCCAAGGGAATTGGAAGAAGAACCTCTGGATTCGATTTTCACTTTCCTGCGACATCGGAAGGACCAGGACATAAAAACCATTGACCTTGGCGACCCTATCCAGAAATACCGAATCATTTTTGATAATTCAGCGGTCGCTATCATGCTGACTGACGAAAACGAACGGATTGTCCATTGGAACAAATACACAGAAAAACTCCTCGGGATGAACCGAGAAGAACTCATGATGAGGCCAGTCAAATACCTCTACCCACCGGAAGAATGGAAGAAAATACGATTAGAAAACATCAGACAGAAAGGCATCCAGTACCACATGGAAACAAAAATGGTACGAAACGACAACGAACATATCGATGTAGACATCTCCCTAAGCGTCCTAAAAGACCGCATCGGTAACGTCATCGGTTCGATCGGGATTGTAAAAGACAACTCACAAAATAAACAGATGAAACAGGCATTACGTGCATCTGAAGAACAATTTAAACAACTCTATGAAAAAGCACCTATCCCGTACCATACATTATCATCAGATGGGAAGATTACCGATGTCAACGAAAAATGGTGCAAATTGTTCGGATATATAAAAGAAGAAGTCATTGGAAATTCTATTTTTGATTATATCCATGGGGACGAACAAGAAGCAGCAAAAGCCTCTTTTCAAGAAAAAATCAACAGTAAGAAATCATACACCGGTGGCCATGAACGAACCTATATAACGAAAAACGGGGAACCTCGCGTGTTTGTCATTCATGATTTCCTCAGTTTTAATGAGACAGGTGATATGCTTTCTGTCTATTCTACCATGGAGGATATCACAGGAAGGAAAAAAATTGATGAAGAACTCCACAAAGCCCACTATTGGTTAGAAAAAAAGGTCCAAGAACGAACCGTTGAGTTATCAAAAGAAAATTTGTTATTAAAAAAGAGAAACAACGAATATAAACGGTCCATCGGAGAGCTGCACATCCAGCTTGAAAAACTCCAGAAATCACAGAAGAAAATTGAACAGCAGAACGTCCGGCTGAAAAAACTCGACCATATCAAATCCAATTTCCTAAACGTGACCTCCCATGAACTGCGAACCTCAATGGCGACCATCAGAGGATATGTCGAAATTCTCCTTATGAAAAGCCTTGGCCCCATCGCAGAAGAACAACGAAAGGGACTTGAGGTCATTTTGACAAACACAGATCGCTTGGATCAACTTATCCAGGATACTCTTGATGTTTCCCGACTTGAGTCAGGCACCATGAAATTTATCCCGGAGAAAACAGACATAGGCAAGTTAATACAATACGCAACAGGTACGATACAGCCGGTTGCAGATGGGAAGCAAATAAAAATCATGAAAGAAATCGATGAAAAAATCCCAGAGTTGAATATCGATCAGGAACGCATCAAACAGGTTCTTGTCCATCTCCTGCACAATGCGATAAGTGCATCACCAGAAGGATCGAAAATCTCAGTCAGAGTCAATAGAGAGCCTGAAGAGGTCTTATTTGAGATACAAGATTTTGGCCAAGGGATACCAAAGAATAAACAGAAGAAGATTTTTGATATTGTGTACCAAATCGATTCAGGTATCGAAGGTCTTGGATTTACTATTGCACGAGGTGTTGTGCTTTCCCATGGCGGAAAAATATGGGTGGACAGCGAACAGGGTCAGGGGAGTATCTTCCGGTTCACCTTACCAATCTCACCAATACAAGATCAAGAGGGAAAATTCAAAAAAGTTGATATCTTTTGATTCGAGTACCAGCGGCATTTAAGAGATGACTAAAACCATGAAAAAAGATACGACAAAAAATCCAGGCGCTAAGCATCTCTTTGAATATCGGTATGTTGAACAAAAAAAAATCATGATTTCACTTTCCATCACCTTAGTTGCGATGGTCCTTGAGCTCGTGGGCGGGTATTTGACCAACAGCATGGCATTGCTCAGCGATGCCGGTCATATGTTCACCCATGCGTTTGCATTGATTATCGGGCTTGCTGCGATTCTTATCGCCCGGAAACCACCCTGTCATCATCAAACATTTGGATTATATCGTGCTGAGGTGCTTGCTGCGTTTGTCAACGGATTATTTCTTCTTGTTTTTGTTGGGATTATCATCTATGAAGCAATCCTCAGGCTCCTGTATCCAATTGAAATCCTTGGTTTAGAAATGTTACTTATTGCATTCATCGGTTTAGTTGTAAACATCTCAAGCATTATTATCCTCAGAGGAGCACACAAGAAGGATCTGAATATACGAGGTGTGTTTTACCATATGTTCGCTGATGCGATTTCCTCAGTCGGAATTGTCATCGCCGCCCTCTTGATTATGTATACGAACTGGATTTTCATCGACCCTGTTATCAGTATCGGCATTTCGATAATTATTTTGTTCTGGGCATGGGGGGTGCTAAAGGATTCGACAAGGATTCTTCTGGAAACAGCACCAAAAGGTCTGAACATCGATATGATTTCTAAGGATCTGAAAAAGAATTTCCCAGAGATAAGAGAACTCCATAACATTCATCTTTGGTCAATCACCCCAGATATGCTTGTGTTTTCTGCTCATATGCAGTTCGATCCAAGCAAGATCCATGAGAAACAAGAGGAGAGTATCTCAAAAATAAATGATTATCTTTTGAAGAAATATAATATCATCGAATGTACGATTCAGATATGTACAGATGAGGGTTCCGAGGTTTGTAATATCCCAAAATAACTACTCGTCCCGATAGCCCTTTTTAGGTCTTTATAAATTGCCCAAGACTCTCTGCAAAAGATGCCATGAAGGGATATCCAAGGCTCAGATTACAAACCTTCGTATATCCCTTGCAAGGAAGTTCTTTTGATTCTGCTTTACATTGGTCTGAGCGTCCCAGCAAACACCTGCCAGGCGAGAGCGGATTTTGCAACCAGACTTAGGACGATATACATACGCTCACCATACAAATAATCCTTCCATTTCCCAATTTTTTTATACTGGAGGAACATGTTGATGGCAAACAGATTGAAGAACACTGCAATCGTGATAAAAATCGCAATAACAAAATCTGGAACAGATGCTGCTGTAACAAGAGGAATGAAGATGACAACCCAGGGGATAAAACCTGCGATGCACCCAATATTAAACGATGTCCATTTCGTTTTTGTCGTCGTTTGATTGTGCAGCTCCATCATCAAACCCATGAGGTTCATCACAGCAGTTAAGGTGAATAATGCAAGTAAGGTTCCAAAATCATAAATGGTGACTAGCATAGCTATGAGGAAAATCATAAGGGATGCGCTCATTGAATATTCATACCAGCGGGCTGGATTGATATGGTTTTTGAGGTTTTTTACATACCATTTGTACAGAACGGTTGAGAGAAGGATATGTGCTGTTGCTGACATGAAAAGAAATAACGCGACAAGCGGTCCGATTTGTATATTAAAAAAGGTTTCTGAAACAGGAGAAATCGTATTCGTCACAGCATTATACTCAGGATGAATATAGGTCAACGGAAGAGTAAAGGCGTTGCTCAGCAGCAACATCAAGATCCCTTGAATCATATGAATAACACCCATCACCGCGTTGAAGATCCGTAATTTCCTAAAACGGGAGTCCCCACTATCAGTGAAACATACTACTTTATTCGGATCACCGGTTCCGGAAGGAACGGTAAACGTTCCGTAGGTCTTGCACGAAGGACAGGTCACATAAATTTTTTCAGTTGGTTCACCTTTGGCGGTGAATTGATGACGGCATTTCGGACACATGATTTTCATTTCAGACATTTGTTCATTCTCCCCACGTTTTTGTTACAACGAAATCATTTTGACTTTATCTGCTTTTTGGAATCGTGTTAAATACGACGAAAGATGTGAAAAAAATATTTATATAGCAGAGTCTAGTTAGGTAAACATATGAAAAGAAATAGCATGTTATTGTTTGTTTTTATGTGTGCGTTTCTTTTTTTTATCCCGACCGCCCTTGCCCATGTACCCTATTTGGAGCGTCGTGACTCCTCTGCAGAACAACCATTTCAGGTGAGAAGATCCATCACCCAATCGATAGCGGTGTATTCCTGGTTGAAAACAGATTGGGTAAAACCATCAACCGACATCGATGTGTATAGTTTTACGATAAATGATCAACCGTTACGGATTTTCCTTGAGGTCATCGTTCCAGTCTGTGAAGGTTATTATGCGAATTTTACTCCGTGGTTTGCCTTGGTCGGCCCTGGGTTACCACCACCGAACCAAACACTTCCCTTCAACATTCCTGAAGGATACGGCGTAATAGTAAAACAGGATGCTCCACCAGGGAGCCCTCGAGAACAGTTCTATGAGCCGTTCGGTGGAAAATCATACTACCAAGGACCCCGTTTTGATGAGACAATAAATATCTCAGGGACGTATTCTGTGTATTATTGGGATCCCTACCAAAAAGGGGGAGACTACGTGGCAGTACTAGGCTATAAAGAACAATTTCCGCCTATCGACTTCCTGCGTGCTTTAATCAATACTCCCCTTATTCGTCGTGATTATGAACTGCATGTTCCTTAAATGAAAAAATTCTCTGCGAAGATAATTAGGATTTCTCAACATAGTTTTTCATATTAAATTTTCTTGTTAATCCTGCATCGTTCATATAGCGGACTTTACCAAAAATTGGTCGTTCTTTCCACGCTCGATCATGTTTTCCAAAGCACCAAGCAATACCGGTAAATCCATTCGGGTCTCTTCCATCAAGTTCATACTTATTGTTTAATGATAATGCGATTTGAAATGCATTTTGTGGTGATTTGGTCCATTCCAGTATTTTCTTCCCCCAGTACATCCGCATATACCCATGCATTTTTCCTGTGTGTTTCATTTCAAGTTGTGCAGCATTCCAAAACGGATCATGAGTTTTTGCCTGTTCAAGCTCATCTTTTGTGTAGATGTACTGGCGTTTATCCTGTGTATGTCGAAGCAGTGTTGTTTTGGCCCATGAAGGAAGACCGTCAAAAGAATCATACCTTAAATTGTAGTACACATAATTCATGCTCAGTTCCCTTCGCACTATGAGCTCTTCAAGATAGGCACCTATGTTAGAGCAGCCTGATGCTTGGATTTTCAATGCAATGGTCAGAGGTGATATCTGACCGAAATGAAGGTACGGACTCATATAGGAGCAATATTCTTTGCTTGGATCATTTCGCAGCTCAGTGAAGAAGGGGAGTTTCTGTTGCATGAACTGATGAAGCAATCGCAGCCCATGAGAAGTCCCCCCATGAAACAAAGACGATGGTTTCACGGTATGATCTAGATGAAGGGTAGAGACGATGCTTGAGATGTTTGAAAGATCGAGTGACTCAAAATGATGCTTCATATAAGTACGCTGAAGCGGCTCTGAGGTAAGAGGTAATAAAAACGTCTCAAGGTGTTTATGTATCTTTGGTCGAATGGTTGCTGCTGCATATTCTTCCTTCTGCGATACTGTTTCGATTGGTACAACCACATCACTTTCGACCTGAATCAGTGGACAGCGCAGGTGTGCCGCTGCGTACTGTCGCCATTGCTTTTGGATTCGCAGATATCCTCTGTCGGTGACAGTAAGGGAGGCGTTTTTTGAAATTGAGAGAACACCTTTCTCTGGAGAGATTTGCTGGATTACAAAAGGAATCTTTCTTTTCTCCAATTCGTTCGCAGTCTCTTGAAGACCTTGGAGCATAAACAGGTAATGCCGTTCATTTGCCTCAGGAAATGATGAGGTGAGACCAAAAAAAACAACAAGTGGTTTGTTCAGTTCATTTGCTTTTAAAACCGCATACTCTAATGCATGGTTATCAAAAGCCCGTTGTGATGCTTGCATCCAATAGACTACATAGTCTCCAGAATGAACTCCCTCTGCGTTAAGCTGCTGGATCCTAGTAGGATGAATCATTCTCTCATATCTGCCATTGTAATAAACTGAATGTGCTCAAACTTCTGTACAATCTGATAGGTATGTACCGTGACGTCGATTATCACACACGAAGGATCAGAAACAAATGTAGATAAATCAGGATGTTTTTGTAGCAATAATCTGACGGCGGCATCCCTGTCCTGTTTGAGAACCTGGGCATTTCCAATCGCGGTAATAGTAATTGCCTTTGACAAATCGGAAGGTGCGTTTTCTCTGTTATCGATAAGAACCGCGACATGGCTATTTTCGGAGATGTTCAAAAACTTCTGGGTCTCTTTTTTCGTTGGAAAAAAAAGATGATGAAAATCAGAGGAACAGACAAACGAAACCAGATTGGTATACGGTTGTTTTTTTGATTCGGTGGCGATGACAGCGAAATGCTGCGATGTCAGAAGATTCGAGAGGGGGTCAGAGGGGTTTTGTTGAGTCATAATTTCAGTAACCCTTGTTGTTTATTTGAAGGAATCGTTTATCTGTTGAGATGATAGCGATCGCCTCCAATGCGCTTTTTTCTTTATCCTTTATTTCAAGCATGACATCGAAATCAAATGGTTTTGTCTCATCGATGAACTTGCTGAAGTTCTTCCTGTCGATATGATCTGCATGTCGACCTGGTTTTTCATGCGGCTTTTGTGAGCTGTAATCAACCATGGGCATCCCATCATTGCTTGCCCAGGTAGCTGAAACATCAGCAAGGACATCAACAACCGCCTCGTGGTGATGGAGTAAGCAGTGATGGAAGGAATCAAATAAAACCGGGACGTCGATTTTTTTATTCACGGTTAGACAATCCGACACGCGATAGCTGCGATCATCGTTTTCAACGACGAGGCGTCGTTTCACCGAATCATCAAGGGAGACATAGACGTCAATGAACCGCTGCATACTTTCAGTTTTATCACCATATACTCCACCAAGATGCAGCTGTATCTTTGCCGAAGAATCAAGTCCGAGCAGATTAAGAACCTCAGCATGATACATCAACTCAGTGATGCTGCGCTCCACGACCTCCTTTCTTGGAGAATTAAGTACAATAAATTGGTCAGGATGCATAGAAATTCGCATCTGATTCTTTTTTATGAAGCTTCCCAGTTTTTCAAAGGATGACCGATAGGTTTTTTGCCAGGGAAAAGTACAAATCGGGTGAGAGGCAAAGGGGATCAAATCGGAGGTGATACGAAAAAATAGCATGTCATGTTGCTGGTTGAACTCAAGGATGCGCTGTAGACAGTTCAGATTGTTTTCAACGGTCCAATGAAAACGTTCTTCTGAATATGATTTTAAACGGAATGTCCGATCGCTTTTACAGTCAAGAGATCTGTTAATGCAGGGATAGCCTACTTTCATTTCCAGAAATCCCTCAGGCCACATGACGTCAAAGCTTCAGCATCCAACAACTCATCAGGATATGGTTGGAAAAAGGTCTGTGGCAGAAGATACGGTTGTTGTGTGCGGATAACCCACGATCTCATGAGGTTCACAGGGGCGCTTATCGGGATTTTCCCTTGCCGAAATTGCTCAAGAAGTGAGAGGAAAAAATGTTTTTCATCTTTTGTTATCTGGCCGGAGACATATCCCATCATATGATGTAACACGTTGATGGCAGAGGTACATCGAGGTGCCTTGGCAAAGAGTTCAGCTAACAGGTGCTCATAACTTGAAAACACATCACTTGTTTGGTATGAAGCCTGGTTTGCGATCAATTTTCCCATTTCTTTAAGGTGCTTTTGACTATAGGACATAAAAAGTAACTTGTTTTCGCTATGGAACTGAATTAACTGTGGAATCGACTGAGTTTTTCGTGTGGAACGAAACGAGGCAAAGGTAAAGATTTTTCGTAAGAAGTGCTCCCGTATAATCGAATTTTTCAATCGCATTTCATCCTCGATAGCAAGCAGAGGGAATCGTTGGAGGACTCGTTCACCAAAGAACCCGGAAGACCGCATGATAGGCGCAACGTTTTTTTCAGCAGGGAAGATTTTGACGTCTCGCAATCCACAGGAGGGGGATTGTGATTTTAGGATAAAACCATCGATATCAACCAGGGAATCCAGGAAGGTTTTCGAAAATTTTTCCATCACCTCAGTAACATTTTTACCTGTGGAAGGTTGGACAAGGTGTTTTCCTGTTTTATCATGAACGATTCGTATGGGATCTCGTGGTATGCCAAGTCCGATTTCTACCTCTGCGCAGACCGGTAAAAATTCAACGAATGGTCTCATCTGGGAAACAAAATCGCTGCGTATAATCTGGCTGTTGAACCGGCAGAATTCAAATTCGATGCATTTGCTGCTAACGATCCGGGGTTTTACAAACGTTTTCATATATATCATTTCGTGGAATGGTCAGATTCGTTGGGCACCTGTTGGCAGAAAGAGGTGCTGAATTTTGTACCCATGGTATTGACGAGATTAGAAATAACTGTGAGTAATATCTTTGATATCATCGGTTTTACTTTGACGTCATATACGATGAACGGATGATGTGCGATTTGTTCTGCGGTCCAGTGGTACATCTCTGATGCGGTTTTTATGGAAATCAAGTAGCGCTTCGGGATGAAATGATATCCTTCTTCTGCGTGTTCCTGCCACTGGCAATACCGATCAAGCTGTGTTTGAAGAAATGCTTTAAATTGTTCAGGATGTTTTTTTACATAGTCATGAGTGAGATTCTCTAAATCGTGTCTCTGGAGATCTGTTTGAGGGAAATACACTCGTTCTAGCTCTAAATCCTCTGCGATATCACGGATGAAATTAATGTATTGCATCGCACGTCCGAGGTATTTCGAATGCTCAAAGGATTCTTTTGGTAACCCGATGATTTTTGCCATCATCAGACCGATTACCTCAGCAGATCCATAGATATATTCAAGAACCTCTTCAAGAGTTTCATAGCGTTTCTTGGTCAGATCAAGTTCCATGGAATGCAAGAATGCTTCAACCCATTCGTCCTGGAAGCCTTTACGTTTTGCTAAGCGGACAAACGAATCAATGACGATGTCTCCGGTTTCTTTGCCATTTTTTGCTTGGTAGTATTTCTCTTTAAACTCGTAGAATCCTTCTTTGTTCTGTGGTATGACATCGACATAGTTATCGGTCTTGCGGACAAATCCATATAAGATGAAGACCTCCTGTCGTATGTGCATTGGGAAAAAAAGGCTGCTGTAGAAGTATGTTCGACTTCCTTTTCGAAAGATGGAAAAAATCGTTTTATCGACGACCATGGGAATTCCTTATTTGATTAGCGATGATTTGTGAGGAGATGACTACCATTGGTACACCAATCCCCGGGTGCGTATAATGCCCAGTGTAGTACAGTCCCGCGATTTTTTTACTCTGATGCGAGCAGCGGAAAATCGCAGTCTGGCCTAAGGTATGTGCGAGTCCAAGTGCAGTTCCTTTGTACGCATTGTACTGAGCGGTAAAATCATTATGGGCGAACAACCGTTTCACCACCAGGCGATCTTTAATGTTTTCACCGGTGAGTTCCTCGAGATGGTCCATGACCTTGGTGAAGTACTTTTCCCGTGTTTTTTCCGTGTCCTGTAAGCCTGCTGCGACCGGTACAAGAACGAAAAGGTTTTCGTCCTGTGGTGGCGCTACGGACGCATCGGTTTTCGATGGGCAGCTGACATAATAGGAAGGGTCATCTGGCCATTTTGGTTGACGGAAGATGGTATTGAAGTGATCCTCCCATTGCGGTGCAAAATAAAGATTATGATGTGCGAACGCCTTGATTTTTCCTTTCACGCCAAGATACATCAGTAGAGCGGAGGGCGCGATTGCTTTTTTGTTCCAATATTGCTCAGAATAGGTTTGATGCTGCGGGTCTAGCAACTGGGTCTCCACATGATGATAATCAGCATTGGCGACCACAACATCAGCGTTCATGGTTCCTTTTGATGTGTGTACGCCAGTGACTTTTTTATCCGTCACCTCAATTTTTTGTACCTCGCTGTTGAACTCAAAAGTGACACCTTGATCGGCAGCAAGACGTTGGAAACCACGTGCGAGCGCCCCAAACCCTCCATCAGGATACCAGACGCCCAGGTTGAAGTCCACATGGGACATCAAGGCATAAAGAGCAGGGGTATCAAACGGTGTTCCCCCCAGAAACACCATGGTGTATTCCAGGATTTTTCGCATCTTAGGATCGGTGATGTATCGTTTCGCGTACTCATCCAGACTGGTAAAGATATGCAGTTTGCTTCCCTTCAGCAAGAGTCGGAGGCTGAAGAAATCCCAGAGGTGACGATATTCTTTGTAGATGAACTCGCTCATTGCTATCTGATATTGATATTGTGCTGCAGCAAGATATTTCTGTAGTTGTTCGCGTCCCCCTTTTTGGTAGCGTTCAAAGAGCTGCAGGTTCTGCTCAAGATCCGGTGAGATATCAACGATTTCGTCCTTGCTGAAAAACACGCGGTACGCGGGGTCCAACCGCATAAGCTTGTAATAGTCGTCTGGTTTTTTTCCAAATTCCGCGAAGAATTTTTCAAACACATCAGGCATGAGATACCATGATGGCCCCATGTCAAAGACAAAGCCTTTCTCTTTCCAAACGATCGCACGCCCACCAGGTTGGTCGTTTTTTTCAACAATGGTTACGGAATGTCCGTCT
>Ga0105105_10001037_pt1 | contig 11969 bp, 11 predicted proteins | sample PPLLaktember2015_4_FD_79108 | JGI IMG/M metagenome (GOLD analysis project Ga0105105, IMG submission 79108) | Freshwater sediment microbial communities from Prairie Pothole Lake near Jamestown, North Dakota, USA - PPLs Lake P8 Core (1) Depth... | ecosystem: Environmental > Aquatic > Freshwater >... | reverse complement strand
GTTGTCAGGGAGGAAAGAAATGGTCGACACATTCCCGAAAGTCAAGGTCGCGGTTGTGCAGGCCGCTCCAGTTCTTTTCGATCGCGAGGCCAGCGTTGAAAAGGCCTGTCGCCTGGCGGGTGAAGCTGCCGCACAGGGCGCAAAAATCATCCTCTTCCCCGAGGCCTTTGTCCCAGCCTACCCGCGCGGGCTGACCTTTGGTACTACAGTGGGCAGCCGCAGCCCGCAAGGGCGACTCACATGGCAGACCTACTGGGCCAATGCGGTGGACATCCCCAGCCCCGCGACCGAGGCGCTGGGAGAGGCAGCCGCTCAATCAAAAGCCTATTTGATCATCGGGGCTATCGAACGGGATACTCAGTTCAGCCGGGGCACTCTTTATTGCACGATCCTCTACTTCGGCCCTGACGGACAACTCCTCGGCAAGCACCGTAAGCTCAAGCCGACTGCCGGGGAGCGCCTCATCTGGGGAGAGGGTGACGGCAGCACATTGACCGTTATAGACACCGAGTTCGGTAAGTTAGGAGGATTGATCTGCTGGGAAAATTACATGCCCCTGGCGCGAATGGCGATGTACAGCAAAGGGGTCGAACTCTATTTGGCTCCCACTGCCGATGCCCGCGATACCTGGCAGTCCACCTTGCGCCACATCGCTTGCGAGGGGCGCTGTTTCGTCCTCGGCTGCAACCAGTTCGTGACCAAAGCCATGTACCCCAGCGACTTAGAGGGTGTGGACGACTTAGCCCACCAACCCGATATCGTGTGTCGGGGAGGAAGTGTCATCTTTTCCCCCTTGGGTGAAGTTCTGGCTGGCCCTCTTTATGATCAGGAAGGCACTTTGTATGCAGACCTCGATCTGGCTGAGATCGCCCGAAGCAGGTTCGACTTTGACGTGACCGGCCACTATGCCCGACCGGACGTATTCAAACTGACGATTAATGAAAAACCTGCTTTACCGGTAGTCTACCAGACAACGGATGAGCCATAGGCATGAGACTTGTTAGGTCTTCGCACGCTCCGCCCTTTTGAAGAGGGGAAAACCCATGGTTTCTCTTGAAACGCTGGAGATCGAGGGTTACGGGAACGAACCTGTTCCAAACACGTTTTTCTGGCAAACGGAAAAGACGCGGCACTTGGCAATCCTTTTCCCCGGGCTCGGTTACTCTTCCCACATGCCTTTGCTCTACTATCCGGGCCGCTTGCTGGTTCTTCATGGTGCGGATGTCCTCAGAGTAGAATACGCCTATGACAGGAATCCGGACTTTCACTCCCTTTCGGCAGAGGAGAGAAGCCGCTGGTTGCACGCGGACGCGGAGGCCGCCTTGAGCACGGCCTGGAGCCAGAGAGAGTATGATCAGATTACCCTTGTCGGGAAGTCCATCGGAACGCTCGCCTTAGGCCACCTCATCCCCACGCAACCCAAAGTGAGAGAGCCCCGATGTGTGTGGCTCACGCCTCTGCTCCGTAACGATGCACTCAAAGCCCAGATCAGCAGCACAAGGCATCGATCCCTATTCGTTATCGGCACAGCGGATCCTCACTATGACCCCGTGACCCTTGCCGGGGTCCTGAAAGCCACAGGAGGGGAGAGCATTGTCATAGACCATGCGGATCACAGTATGGAGATCCAGGGGGATCTCCAGGAATCCATCCGGGTGCTCCAGAGGATCATGCTGGGCATTCAGGGGTTTCTGACTGGAGGAGTGAGATGAATTCCTGGGTGTGGTGGTCGGGCCTTGCACTGGTGACTCGGGGTTTCTGGGTTTCTTGCCGAGACTCGCGACGCAACACATGGCCCCTCCCAGCATCATCCTCTACGAGGTTCTGGCCGGGATGTCCGTCGCTTTGGTCTGCCTGTACCTCACGGGCTTCAGGCCTGAGATCCACCCCAAGGGGATACTTTATTCATCTCTGACAGGGGTCGCAGGGTTGTTGGGCAGGCGGTTCTACATCATGGCTGTCGCTCGGGGCAAGGTTTCCGTGATTGTAACCATGACAGCCCTTTATCCCATCATCACGATCATCCTCACTGCAACATTCCTGAAAGAGCCGATCCCCCTCCCGCAAGGGTGTGGAATGGTTCTGGCGGTCCTCTCCATCTTATTGCTGGCTTCTCCCTAGCGCAAGACTCCGGTTCCAGTCTTAGCACGCTTTTGCCCCTGAGCTCCAATTTCTTGACTTTACTGGAACCACAGGCGTATGATGTTTTTGATCCCATCTGGATGCGAAAGCCGATCATACGGTACTTCCTTCGCCTCCTGATCCGCGGTTCTTGAACGGAATCAGAGCGGGTTTCACGCAGTCCTCAGCCTCCACTGAACCTCCTGATCCACAGCAAAGAACAACTCTCTTGATTCTCCACCCGGCCCTCGCGCTCTTTCGGAAAACAGGACCCTTCCGAGACCCACCAAGCGCTTTTTCATCCGGATCGGATGGAGGCTTTTAACCCATTGCTTTCCTGCTCTTTCAGAGGAGCAGGAATCTCCCGGCTTTGGGGTGACCTGTCCGGTTGTCCCGGACAAGCGGCGGGGAGAAAGGAGGGTTTGCCATGTATATCCAGCAGTCAGACGTTTTGCGGGGATTGGGCAAAGATTTTGTGAAGACGGTGATGGATCTCGCCCACAAAGAGGACCACAAAAGAGGCTTCGTTCTCTATCGTGAGGGAGACCGTGCCAGTCACTTTTTCATTCTACTGAAAGGACGTGTGAACATCACCCTCGGTGAGACAGGGCACACCGTTTACGCAGTCGACCATCCTGGGGAGGCTTTCGGCTTGTCAAGCCTGATTGGCCGAGAACGTTACATCGCTTCCGCAGAATGCAAAGAACCCACGAAGCTTTTGAGATTCAGTGCAAAGGAGTTCGAGAAAGCGCTTGAGGCCGACCCGGTGAATAGTCTTGCGTTCTTCAGGCGTCTGTCGGGGACCTTGGGCGGACGGCTGTTCCAAACCTTCCAGATGATTTCAGGCACAGGTCAACCGGAATCATCTGTGTCTTTCGGAACAGGTCAGGTCATGGAATCAGATACCACAGTCTCCTAAATCCCCCTTCCCGCCCTCCTCCCCAGGGGGAGGGTGGGGCAAAGGGGGGATGATCATGTCACCGTCAAAGCACTCTGAGATAAATGACTTTGTCATCTCCGGGGGAGTAGAAGTTCTTAAGGGTTGCGTCCTTGCGATATCCACAGCGGCTGTAAAAAGAACGGGTCGGCTTGTACTGCTCCCGTGAAGAGGTTTCAACATAGATTCGCTTACCGCCTATCTCCCTGATCCTCTCCTCCACCCGTTTCAGGATGTCTGCGCCAAGCCCTGATCCCCTCAACTCTTCCTGAACCGCAATCCAGTAAATGTCATAGCTCTCGACCGTGCAGGGGATGGGGCCGAAGCAGGAGTAGCCGGCAACTTCTCGATCCTTTTCCGCAAAAAGAAAATAGTAGCCGCTCTCGATTCCCTTGTTGAGCCTCTCTTGAACAAGCTCGACGGCGACTTCGATTTCAGCCTCCGAGAAGAACCCGCTTGAGACGACGATTTCCCTGACCCGCTTTCTGTCTGAAGGCCGCGGTTCCTCTCGCCAGGTGATTTGACCGTAAGGTTGAATGGACACCTTTTAGACCCTTGAAACAAGCTGGATTTCCGCTCCCGCCCGCCTGAGGCGGGTTAGAGGGAAGGACACCCCTGGAAAGCGCTGCTCTTACCTCCTCCCCTTTACCCCTGGACCCAAAGGAACATCCTGAAGGATGCGCTCCACAACCTGTCTGTAACTCAGCCCTGCCTGAGAAGCTGCGGCCACAAAACCGGCGTCCGGTGAAAGGCATGGATTGGCATTGATCTCGAGCACCCAGGGCTGATTGCTCTCATCCACTCTGAAATCCACCCGAGCGTAGCCTCGCAAACCGAAAAGATGCCAGCATCTCCTCGCTATGTCCATCAGGTTTTGCAGCAATGGCCTCTCGGACTTGGGAAACTCGAAACTCCGCTGGGTGTGCAAAGACTCGAAGGACGACTCGTCCCACTTGGCCCGGTATCCCACCACTTTCCATTTTTCGGGCGGGTAATCGATGAACCTCATTTCAGCAGGGGGAAGCATTTCGGGGCCTTCTTGAGATGCGAGGCATGAAAGGTTGAACTCTCTTCCGTCGATGAACTGCTCGGCAAAGCAATCCCCCCCAAGCGGATCCCTTCTTTTTTCCATCTCCGCAAGAAGCTGGCCCGAGTTCTTCACAGAAAGGACCGAGCTTTCCTCCAGGCCGACAGAGGCATGCTCCCACACCGACTTGATGATGTAGGGTCCCTTGAGCGGAATGCTTCTCGCTTTGAGATCTCCAGGTGAATAATAGGGAGGGGTTGGAATGGCCGCTCCTGCAAGGATCTTTTTCGTGAGGATTTTGCTGGAAGTCAGGTACAGCGCATCTGCGGGTGCCCCTGTATAAGGGATAGTTAGAAGATCCAGGATGGACGCAGGAAAATGGATTAGCCGGCCATGACCCTCCACGGACTCCACGAGATTGAAGACCAGTTGAGGATACGCTTCCTTGATCTCTTTGAGAAACCCTTTGATGTCCAAGGAAAAGGCCATTTCCACGGACTCATGGCCGAGATCCGACAGGGCGCGGCCGACAGCCTCAGCCTGAACAAGGGCATCGGACTGATCGGGATGGGTTCCTTCTTTCGCAATTCGATCGTATAGGATGATGACTTTCATGGAGTTATGGGAAGATAACTGTCTTACGTTCCCAAACAGTCATTTCGAGGTTTCCATTCATGGTTTGATACCTCACCATGAACGGAACTTTACGCACCTGTTGCCGATTGAAAGCGTTCATCCTGAGGTATCGAAGGGTGAACGCGACTTTTCACGATGGCTTAAATTCCGGCTTTGTTCACTTCTTCACGCGTTTCAGAGCAGAGTCCATGATCCGGCCGAGCAATTCCTGGTAGGACATGCCTGCGAGGTTGCACAGGATGGGAAGATCCGAAATTTCCGGGTTGAGGCCCGCAAGCGGATTCACTTCGAGAAACCTGGGCACTCCCTGAGCGTCTGCCCTCAGATCAATGCGTCCCCCGTCCCTGCATCCCAGACCCCGCCATGCCGCCAACGACACCTCGATTGCCTTTTGGGCCGCCTCATCCTTCACCAACCGATATTCAACGAACTCTTCGAACTTCTTTTTGTTGGTGTAGGAGTAGGACCCGGGCTCCGCATCTTTCTTGAGCAAGACCTCAATCGCGCCGACGGCCAGAGCCTCCTCACCCGTTCCTGTGATTCCTACAGTGAATTCCCTTCCCGGCATAAAGGTTTCCAGTAGCACAGGCTGGTCAAAAGCGGCGAGCAAGCTGCGGCACACCGAGTCCAGATCTTTTCTTGTCATGATTCTTGACGACGCACTGATACCTTTTCCCGTCCCCTCTGCCACAGGCTTCGCAAACAGAGGAAAGGGAATGCGGACGGCATCAATATCAGAGGTCGTCTCCACAACGGTGAATTCGGGGGTGGGGATGCCCAAGTCGTGAATCACGTGCTTGGTCATCCCCTTGTGAAGCGTCAACGAAAGAACGAGCGGATCAGAAAAGGTGTAGGGAATTTCGAAAGCATCCAGTAGAGCCGGGACCTGGGCCTCTCTTCCAAACCCCCTCAGGCCTTCCGCGATATTGAACACCATATCCCATCGGTCGCCTGCGACCAGCCGGGCCGCAAGTTTCCGGATGTTTCCGATGCGATCGGTCGCAAAGCCCAGGCATTGGAGCGTTCCTTCGATCGCCTCGATCGTGTCGAGCCGATCGAACTCAGCCGTTTCCTCGTCTCCATACCCTTCGGCGAGGTAATCCTCCCGGAGATCGTAAGCGATCCCTATTTTCACGCCACAGCCTCTACCCTCTTCCCAGCTCCTGAATGGCCTTTGGAATCCGGGTAGTGGAACACTCGATCCTGGTAGTTTTTGAGCAGGACATCCTCCCCCTCACGGCCCAGGTAGTATTCCGGAAGAAGAGGGATCTTGCCTCCCCCGCCAGGGGCATCGATCACGTAGGTCGGCACCGCATACCCTGTGGTGTGGCCGCGCAACCCCCGTATCATCTCCAGGCCTTTTTCTACCGGGGTCCGGAAGTGAGCCGACCCCAGGATCGGATCACACTGGTACAGGTAGTAGGGTTTAACCCTGATTTTGAGAAGGCCGTGCACCAGCGCTTTCATGGTGGTCACGTCATCGTTAATCCCGGAGAGAAGGACCGTCTGGCTCCCAAGGGGAATTCCTGCATCCGCCAGACGTTCGCACGCCTGGCTCACCTCAGGAGTCAATTCCTCCGGATGGCTGAAATGGATACTCATCCAGAGAGGATGGAATTTTTTCAGCACCCGGGCCAGAGCCGGGGTGATTCGCTGCGGAAGGACCACCGGCGCCTTGGTACCGATCCTCAGAAACTCCACATGGCGGATCTGGCGCAGGCGTGAAAGAAGCCACGCCAGGCTCTCGTCCGAAAGGGTCAGAGGATCGCCTCCTGAAAGAAGCACATCCCGAACCGTGGAGGTTCTCTCAATGTAAGCAATCGCCTCCTCCCAGCGAGCCAGGTTTGTGGAAGCGCCCCCATGATGCCCCACCATTCTCGACCGCGTGCAGTACCGGCAGTAGGTAGAGCAGAAGTCCGTTACGAGGAACAGCACCCTGTCAGGATACCGATGGACTATACCCGGGACAGGACTGTCATGGTCCTCTGCAAGAGGGTCCGCCGCTTCGCCGGGCGAAGAGAGATGTTCGGCCGTGGTCGGCAATACCGTTCGTCGAATGGGCTGGAATGGATTGTTCCTGTCCAAGAGGCTCGCAAAGTAGGGCGTGATCGCCACAGGAAGCTGATGGCCGGCAGGGGTCATGGCCAGTCGCTCCTCTTCCGACGGCGTGAGAATGCGGCTCAGCGCTTCGATGTCGCGGATGCGGGCGCGCAATTGCCATCGCCAGTCGTTCCACTCTGTGGGGCTTGCCTCTGGGAAGAATCGTTTGCGGAAAGCGGCAGTTCGAGGGCTGCAGCGAAACCTCGGGAAATGAGGTGCTTTCTGGATGGATATTATTTTTGGGTTTTCTTTGATTTCCGGTGAAGAATCGGATCCACTCTCCACCTTGTGTTCTCCAAGTCCGGAAACCGGACTCGGAGGCTCAAAATCCTCCGAAGCTAAAATGTCCTTCTTCATCCTTTATCCTTACCCCCAGACCTTTATTTAAAACAGGGAAGATCTCTTCCCTTTCAGGAGAGCTCGCCTTGAGTTCTCCATAAAACTTCCAATTCAATTACTTTTTCATATTCTTTACTTAGCATCATCTATGCCAAAGATTTAAGGCTCTGATAATCCATACCTTTTGATTTTGACCTTAAATTATAGTGAACAACCAGTTCCGATGCAAGAGATAAAAGAGGGTTGAGGCACAAAAAGTTGCCCTCCGAGGCGACTTAATGCTTTGAAACCTATTTGGAAAAGCAGACTGCGACATCCAAGTTCCGATCCTGGGTGGATCGGAACTTCCAATTCCTATCTTCATGAGCCCCTCATTTCCGGGAGGCTTGCCTCTTTGGGTGGGGTTCTCTTCTGATACATCCTGGGTGGGGGATCTTCGCGGCTAAAGCAGTCTAAAGGGGATCATTGCCTTTGTCTGTCGGATACATCGTTGCACTCTCAATCCCCTCGTTTATCGTGTATTTCCTTATCCTGACGATCTTCCTGCCTTCTTCCTCTCGCACCACACCGGCTGCTTCCACCTCCTTACGAATGTGCAAGAGAAGCTCAGGACCCTTTCCTTTAGGGTCCACCTGATACTCGTTCTCATCATGGGAAGAGATGGCAATCCCGGTGACATTCCCCTGATCGTCCCAGGCTGTGGGGATAACCACACCCCGGATCTTGGTCACTTTGCTTGGGCCCTTAGCCAAAAACGCACCGCCTTGTCATTGGGTTAAATCCTTCTGATATGTAAAGCACGAGTTGTGCCAAAATACTCGTATCATCCTCTTCTCACGGAGAACGCAGAGTCGGAGCATAGAGTGGTTTTTATTAACTTATTGAAAATCCAACATATCACGACGAAAACTCTTTTGAGCCGGCACCCACACCCTCTCAAGAGCAACAGCAAATTGAAGATCAAAGAGCACCTCTTTTATCTCTTCATCGGAACCCACGGTTCCGCCTCAACCCTGGGGAACAGGATTAGGCCGAGGAGGATTTGAAATCTTCCTTTCGTATAGCGTACTTCTTCATGAGCTTGTGAAGCTGTCTGGTGGTGATCCCCGCTGCTTTTGCAGAATCCTTGATCTTTCCCTTATGGTGAATCAGCTGTTCTTTGATGTAATTTCTCTCGATGTGTTTCAACCCTTCCTTTCGCACTTCCGAAAGAGTCCACTGGGTGTCCACGGCCACGCTGGGCGTGAGCCCCTCGGCTTCGAAAAGCTCGCTCGGAAAACTTTCGGGGTTCAGGATGGGCGACGTTTCCAGGATGTGGGCCCGCTCGATCAGGTTCTCCAGCTCTCGAATGTTTCCAGGCCAATCGTACTGTTCAAACGCCTCCAGCACCGAGGGGTGGACGTGATGGATGGCTTTGGCGTTGAACTTGTTCATGCGCCGGAGAAAAACATCTACAAAGTGAGGGATGTCCTCCTTTCTTTGTCGCAGGGGTGGAACTTCGATGGGAAACACGTTCAAGCGGTAGTAGAGATCTTTCCGGAAGAGGCCCTGTTCGGACATTTTTTTTAGATCCGTATTGGTCGCAGCGATCACCCTCACATTCGCATCAATCGTCTCCTCCCCCCCCACTCGCTGAAAAATGCCGTCCTGAAGGATCTGGAGAAGTTTGATCTGAGCCGACGGTGTGATCGTGCCGATCTCATCCAGAAAGATGGTCCCTCCTTTTGCTATTTCGAACTTTCCCAGCTTTCTCCTGATCGCTCCGGTGAAGGCCCCTTTTTCGTGGCCGAAGAGCTCGCTCTCCAGTAGGGTGTCCGGGATGGCGCCGCAATGAACGCTGATGAACTGGGCCTCATTTCGGTTGCTGTGCTTGTGAATCAGGCTCGCCAGCACTCCCTTGCCGGTTCCTGTTTCTCCGATCAGGAGAACCGTGCTCTTGGTCGGAGCGACAGAGCGAATCTTGCCGAACACGGCCTTCATGACGTCGCATTTTGTCCGAATGAGCTCCAGGGAGTCCGACTGCCAGAACTGGTCTCTCAGGTAGTCGAGCTCCGACTGCATGAGGGCCGTCTCGTCGATGCTTTCGGTCACATATTTCACTTCAGGGGGATTCAGAGGATAGGTCAGGTAATTGCTCGCTCCGGCCTTCACAGCCATCACCGCTTCCCTGATTTCCTCCTGGGGACACATGACGACGATTTCGATGGTCGGAAACACTTGCCAGAGCGCCTGGAGCGCTGTCGTCAACCCTCCTGGCTGGGAGGATCGAAGAAGGTCAATATCCATGAAAAGGTAGTCGTAGCGCCTGTGATGGAGCATGTTCAGAGCGGTGTCGCTGGTGGGGGCTAAATCTACGCGGTAAGCCGAACGATGGCATTTTCGGATGATGCGGTAGTCATCCTTGTCTTTCGTCACCACAAGAATGGATCTCATGGCCTTCTCCGGATCACCAAGGCTTTTTGCTTTATAAAACAATCTGAATGATTGTCAACAAAATCATGACCCCCCGTTACAAAAAGAGACGGTTGAAATACGCCTCGAGTTTTGTCATAGTGCGTCAGAAAACCTTCGGTTGCCTCTTTTCCTATCAACCCCCTAAGCGCAACCGACCCGGACCGAGACCTCTATGAACCAGAAGAAATACCGTTTCTTTCTTGCGCTTCTTTGCACTTCAATTCTGCTCAGCGGCCAAGTATTCTCCCAGGAGTCGCCGTCATCATCCCCTGCGTCGCGCGCCGAAAGACCAACCCTCGCCCAAGCCGCCATGTGCGCCAGCCTGAAGGAGGGAAGTCCTTGCAACTCCGGAGCCGTGTTCCCTGTCAGCCAGGGGGGAGTCCTTTGTTTTACCTCTTTTGACCCGGTTCCTCGAAAGACGTTTATCTTCCACAGCTGGTTTCACAGGGATGCTTTGATCACCCGACATAAACTCACCCTGAACCCGCCGCGATGGGCTACATACAGCAGCATCCAGCTTCGCGAGACAGACAAGGGTCCCTGGAGAGTGGAGATTACAGACCAGGACGCACAATTCCTCGGAGTTCTCAGGTTCAGTATCACGGACTGATGCCCTATGGATCTCCTTTTGCATTTTTATCAAACGGTCAAGTGGCAGGATCTTCTCGACATTGCCCTGAACAGCTACATTCTCTTCAGACTCTATGTCCTCTTCAGGGGAACGAGCGCGTTTCGGGTATTTGTGGGCGTTGCAGTCTTCTGGATGTTCAACAAAGTTGCGCTCTCACTGGGCCTGGTGGTCACCAGCTGGGTCATTCAGGGAATCACGCTCGTGGCCGCCGTGATCATTGTCGTTATCTTCAGGAACGAGATTCGCTCCGTTCTGCAGGCCAAGAATCTTAAATCCCTCTTCTGGGGATTCCCGCGGAGCGTCGAAGTAGCGCCCGCAGAAGTGGTTGCCGATGCCCTGTTCGAACTGGCTCACAACAGAACCGGAGCGCTTCTCATTCTCCCTGGCAAAGAAGACCTCTCTGAATCCGTCCACAGCGGCCTCCCTTGGAAAGGAGTCCTCTCCAAGGAAATGATCATGACCGTTTTCTGGAGGGACAGCCCGGTGCACGACGGCGCTGCCGTGGTTCGCGGTCTTCAGGTCGACGAGGTGGGAGTCATCCTGCCCCTTTCCCACAGGGATGATCTGCCTTCCTTTTACGGAACCCGTCACAGAGCAGCCCTGGGCCTGGCTGAAAGAACGGACGCCCTGGTCCTTGTGGTCTCTGAGGAAAGAGGAACCGTTTCCGCGGCCAGGAACTCTCAGATGCACGAGGTCAAGAGCAAGCAAGAGCTCCTTGAGATTATAGAAAAGCATGCCGGGGCCACGACCGCCTGGGGTCGCACGAAAAGAGATAAACTGGAGTACGGCTTGGCCGCTGTGCTCTCCGTTTTCCTGATCATCGGGGTTTGGTCCACCTTTACGCGCGGGGTGGATACCGTGATCTCCATGGATATCCCTGTGGAGTACACAAACCGACCAGCGGATATGGAAATTCTGGATACTTCGGTCAATGCAGTTCGTCTGGAGATCACCGGCTCAGGCGCCCTCTTGAGAAGAATCCAACCCGAACAGGTGAGCGTCAAGCTGGACTTGAGCAAGGGGGTTCCGGGACCAAACACGTTCACCATATCTCCTGCGAGCGTTTCCCTGCCGCCGGGCATCCTTCTCAAAGACGTGAAGCCTCCGGTCGTGGAGGTCACTCTGGACAGGACAGTGAAAACGGACCTTCCGGTCCAGGTGGACTGGGTCGGAAAGATTCAGGAACCCTATGTGATCGCGCAGGTCAAAATCGATCCTCCTGCAGTGCAGGTTTCCGGCTCCGCCCGGATCCTTTCCAATATCTCCGCAGTCTACACGGAGAAAATCAGCGTGGATCAAATCAGCCGATCAGGGACCCTTAGCGCCAAACTGGTTGCCTCTCCCGCCTCCCTGAAGCTCGCACCGGACAAAGTCACCATCGAATATATCGTCAAAGAAAGAACCCCCTGATGTGAAACAGAGTTCCCGGGTCCCGCAGGGTACCCGGGGGTACTCTCTTCAAAGCCGCAACATTTCCTCCTCACTCCGTAAGCGCCCCCAGGACTCTGCCAGGGATTCCGAAAAGGCATCGAACTCTTTTCTTTCTCGCACAGGTTCTCCTCTGGGGCTCCTTCGGGGCTGGACCTTTCGGACTCAGTCGAAGGGAGCTGGACCCAGAGCAGACTGGTTGCGGTTCTTCAGAGACCACCCCCAGGTACCCTGCGGGACCAGTTTGCTGAAGCAGTGTTCGTTTTGCAGGGAGATCAGATCAAGCTTCTCTCAGG
>Ga0105105_10001036_pt1 | contig 11970 bp, 14 predicted proteins | sample PPLLaktember2015_4_FD_79108 | JGI IMG/M metagenome (GOLD analysis project Ga0105105, IMG submission 79108) | Freshwater sediment microbial communities from Prairie Pothole Lake near Jamestown, North Dakota, USA - PPLs Lake P8 Core (1) Depth... | ecosystem: Environmental > Aquatic > Freshwater >... | reverse complement strand
AGTCAGTCGCAGTAACACCGGATGCGCCAGTGTTCTGCAGGATGAAGAGATCGGGGGGCTCGAAGCCCAGTTGCCTCAGAGCCTGAACGTTATCTTCAACGTCAGACAGATTGTTATCAACAGCAAGACCGTATTTCTGAGTCATACATTTTCCGTCCGTATGTACAGTATAAGATCGCCGTATTCAACGGGAATACCCCGCATTCCAGACGCCATTACGCCCGAACCGAAAGTATCGCCAGCGCGAAGATCCGACGTAAGCTTGAGTTGGCTGACGTAAATAGGGCTAACGGCGCCCGATGCGGAGAAAGGCGAACCGCCAAGACTGCCGATATTGACGCCATTGGTCCGAACCGCCACGCCGCTCAGAGAACCCTGGCTGAGCTGGTAAAACCCGCTGGAAACCGGGTTATGTTTGTCTAAACGGGTCGTTTCGAGCGAATTTCCACTCGAAACCAGGAAAGAAACGCTGTTTAGGCGAGGCTGAACTGGCGAACTTAAATTACGGAGTTGGAAGAAATCTTCGTTGTTGGCGAAATGAGCGCCACTCAGCTGCGTAATGTCTTCGCCAGTGACGTTAATCGCGTACGAAGTGCCGCTAACTGTAAAAGTTACGTTCGCACCTAAATTATCCCAAGCTTTATCTACGCTCGCGACATCGCTGAGGTTTAGAGCAGCAATTAAACCGTCGGCCATTACTGTTGCTCCTCCCAATCAAGTGTAGCAGTGATATACCCGGAAACATTGCGGGCCGAAGCAGTCACAAACAAGGCGCCGGTGTTCTCAACAGTGCCGGGACGACCGCCGATGAACATGCGATCCGGGCCAAACAGGGGGCTTAAGTCGTACTGAACAGCTTCACCGCTTTGTACGAAGTAGGTCGCCACGCGGTTCGGACTTGCCAGCACCCGGTAACCCTGAGTGTCAATCAAAGCGGCCGAATTAGGGTCATTCGGTGCATTTTCGAACACACTAGGCACGTAGGTGATGCCACCAGCGGAGGTGGACGTCTGGGTAACGCCGCTTGCGGTCCAAGTTGGCAGGGACTCAATCAGACCACTGCCAGGAATCGTGATGTTGGCTTCCTGAGTTGTGGAGTACAGAACATCCTGCACCGATGCGTTGTCCTGAAGCTCAGCGACAATGCGTAGCGGATAAGGGCTGACACCCGAAACCGAAATAGATTGACCGCCTGCCGTAATCGTTGTGTTAGTTGAACCAGTTGCAACAACAAAACTTTGGACTATGTAAGGTTCCAGAGGGAACGGGGTTTCTCCGGTAACCGAACCCAAAGCGTTGTAGCTCAGGCCCGGATATTTAGAAGCAAACCAGCACACCTGCTGAGTTTCAGGATCCCAGTTAGCGGTGTTAGCTTGAGGAACGAGACCCAAGCGCCAGTAACCACCACCAGTACGGTAGAACAGCGACCCAACGGTGACTCCACTGGGGATCGTGCCGCTGCTCATCGCCCACGCGTTGAATCGCGACAGACGGACCGAAGTCACACTGCCGGGGAGTTCTCGGTCGACGGTGATCCGAGACAAAGCAGAATCAAAGCTGGAAACGTGTGTGCGGAAAATTCCAGCGCCCTCGACCTTGACTCGGCGCCCGGTGAGATAATTCAGGTTGCCGACGAGCTCACCCGAGATATTCGGGAAGTTGCCGCTCAGAGTGACGTCATCGAGTCGCGTAACGGGAATACTGGAGCTCGTGCCGCGACTGAGGTTGGTACCAAAACCAGGCGTGTAATTGATGTTGTCGTCGATCGTCTGGAACGCCATGGTGACCTTGGCATCCACGTCGGATCGGAGACCCAGACTGATCGGGTAGATGTTTTGCTGGTTTGCAACTCCGTTAATGGCGGGTTTGAGCTGCAGACCCATGATCGCCCGATCAGTCGCGTCGATCAACTTGGGTGTGTCGAGCGAAGCGCTACCGGTGCGCAGGGTACCGTCATCCCCACCGTCGATATAGACGCTGCTGCCGTACAGATTGATGAAAGCGGGTTGAGTCGTACCGGCGGTCGAGCGGGCCTGGACGAACACCTTCATGAACGGCGACCGAAGACTCGGAACGCTGTATTCGTTCGACGCGGTAATGCTGTGCAGCCGCACCCAGCGGGCATCCCGCAGCCCGTTAGGTACATACGCCAGAAACTCAGCGCCGATTGCACCATACCAACCGAACTGGATGGCGAACATGGTGACCTTGGTGAGGTCAAAACTCCACGCGGCTGGGCTGTTGACTGTGATCGGGTCGCCGTTCCAGCTGTCGCGGGGCACCTTGAGTGTGCCTAGATCCGGCGTCTGGCGAACAACATACAGATCTGTACCACGCTCAAGTTGGAAGTAGTACCCATCGCCAACCGAGTTGCGGACACCCCAGGTGATCACTTCACCCGTGTGCTGGCTGTTGGTCGTCATGTTGACGCCCATGGTGACGCCAGTGATGCGACCAGGCTGGTACCGGAAAGACCGCTTGGTCTCCCAGAACTGGGTCATCACACCATTGGTCTGATCACCAGGAAAACGACCAGTGCCATCATTGAACGGATATTTGAAGCTACGCGGAGGCGGGAACACATACGCCTGCAGCGCACTTTCAGACTTAACTTCGCGCGAGTAATAACCGTAATTACCTGCAAATGTGTAATCAGTTGGGTCGTAATAGTAGGTATAGCTCGACGTACCGCCTTCATTTATACGCCAATTTTGAGGGTCGGCGCCGTAGCTATTGACAACCGAAAACAGGCCTAATTGACGCTCTTCCTTAGGGACACCGAGCAGGGTGAACGAAATCTCAGATTGAACATCGTTGCCATACAGAATCGGAATCTGCGAATCAACGGTGTTTGTGATCACCACGGGGTACGCGGTGCCCGAAGACACAACGACCTCGTTAACGGGCGCTGTTACGGGTACATCAGTGCCCGAAGCGTAAAGAAGCTGACCGTCTAGGTAGTTGAGAAGATCAGCTTCGACTTGAGTGCGACCAGCAGGCGCAGCGTCATCGGGGAGCTGATAAAACCCGCTTAAAGTCGTCATGAGTCACCCGTCAAACTTGTTCTTCCCAGGTCAGGGCACTACTGATACTCATCGTACCGGTAGAACTCTGGGCGACAACATAGAGAGCGTCGCCGGAAGTAGCAGTCAGAGGGTAGGACAAGTAGTCCTTGTTGTAAGCAAAGTAAGGCGAGAGATCTATATCAGTGCCCCCGGCGCCAACGAAGAAGGTCGCCACGGTGACGCCGCCACTCACAGTCGGAGTTGTGCCCGAAGGGACATTGGCGAACTCAATCGGGCTCAAAGCACCAGCACTCGTAAAGGAGGGGAGCGCCGAAACAGAAGTGGGGTTCTTGATCAGTCGAACCGTGCCTCGGGCTCCTGCACCGACACCCAGTCGGGTTGGATAGACTTGCATCCGGTTGCGAACACCATTTACTTCGTTCTTGACCCGAAGAGCCAACAGCGCCTCACCCGCTGTAGTGACGCTGCGGTCCGCAGTGTTGCTCTGGGAGCGGGCAACAACGGTGCCGGTGTCGCCCCCATCGATATAATACGAAGCACCATATTTAAAGACAGCAGATTCGTTGCCGCTATTAAATTTCTGCGCAACGTAGGTAATCGGCAGAGTCGGATTCGAGAGGCTCGGGCTAACGAGCTGGTTTGAAGTGCGAATGTCGTGAACGCGCACCCACGAGGCGTCGCCAGTAGTGGCGGAGCTGGGAACGTAGGCGAAGAAGCGAGCGCCGACAGCACCGTACCAGGAGTAGTCGACCTTAAGCATCGTCACCTTAGTGACGTCAAAGTCCCAGGCAGAGGTGTCGGTCTGAACGTTGCCGTTAGCGTCGGTAACGGTAGTACCGTCGATATAGGAAACTAGAGGAGTATTAGCAGTACCACTAGCGTGCAGTGTAAAGCTAGATTTACCAGGCGTCCGGTCAGAGTAGAACTGGGTCGCAGTCTGAGCATCGAGCCGATCCCCCGAGAAGTAGCGCCGAGGAACACGGTACTCGTAGGTGTACTGATTACCACTAGCGACTGTTAAGAAATTCGACGTAACAGTCGTCGAACCTGTAGACGAAGCGTTGCTACCGATGTTGACGCCGCTCGTTGCATCACGCAGGCTGCGATCATAAAGGGCAGCATGAACATAAGTAAGGCCACCACGGACGATAACGAGATCGCTGCCAGCATTACCAACGTCGCCATCGCTAGCGTCCGGAGTGCGAACGCCAGGGATGTTGGTTTCGAACGCGCTGCTTCGGCGAACGCAGAAAAAGTTGAAGCTCTTGCTGGTGCGGTAGTCGCCGCTGAAGTCCTGACCACCACCTTGAACTTCCCAGTAGTAACCATCCTTCTCGTCGAAAGCACCGGCTTTCTTAACGTCGGTAGCATCGGTCGACTCGGAGAACCGAACACCAAACGTAGCGGAGCTGACGCGGCCCGGCTGGTAGCGGAAGAACCGGCGGCTGCTCAGGACTTGACTAGCGCTGCCACTGGCTGCAGGAACAGCAACCTTGGCGGCACTCTCGCTGGCAAGGTGCTGAGTAACGCCACCGCCTTCGCTCGCCCACTCGCTGGGGTTGATGTCGTAGGTGGTGACGTCAGAGAAAATGCCGAGAGCAGTCTCGACACGAGGGATACCGAGCAGACTCAGGCTAACTTCAGAGATCTGCTGGTTCTGAACACTGACGGGAACAGCAGACTGATCACTAGCGACAACGACCGGGAGGCTTTCCTCCATGGTCTGTTGACCTTTAGGGATCGGCGCTGACCGACCAATAGTGATAACAGTCGCGTTAACGTCAGCCATGTTTTAAGCCCGCCGTTAGGGAAGATTAACGAACACAATCCCTCTTACTAGTGTATCAACTCTGCGCGAATAAAGACCGATACCTGTTGCATAAACACCAGTAGCGGCAACATTGGTGCCAGAAGTAGAAAGTTCAGGAATAGCGAACTGGTAGGGAATCGACGAAGTAATCAGATTCAGGCGATTCTGACCACTAGCGTTAGTTGGGTAGAGGACGTTGTAGACATTAGCCGGCAGACCGGATACCACGGTGCCGCTGATGATAACGGAGTCGTACTGAGAGATTCCGGGGTATGTCGATGTGACAACCGCCAGCGTGCCGGAGGCGCTGTTGGTGAACCCGGAGACAGACGCCGCTAATTCATCGTGCGTGCGCTGAACATCCCAATAAATCTGTTGACCTGACGTAATAGGAAGCTGATTGGTTTGGGCAGACGAGGCCCAGACGCGAATATAACCAGAGCCGGGAGTAACAATGGTGGTGTTGAGATCGGTGATGACATCGTACGTCGAGGTGCGAGCGTACGAATTAACGGTCGAGTTGGAAAGATTGGCGGGAGACCCATCGGCCTCCTGTAAATACATATAGAAACCGTCCCAGGTATCGCCTTTGATCAATTCCAGGTTGATCTCAGGGATGGAGCGGTTAATAAGCTGAGTGGTATCCGGTAAACCCGTTACCGAAGCGCCATCAATAATCGTCAGCGAGCCGCCGCTAGGAACGACAATTCCGCTAGCGGTCAGAGTACCAGTAACAGTATCGCCGTCAGCGTTGACGAAGCGATCGTCGAGTACACCAATTTGTACACGTTTATTTTTATTAGCGTCTAGCGTCTCTGAAATATCGACAACAGGAAAATAATCCCCGCTGGCAACGGTCGTAAGACTATTAAATTGAGAGATCTTTTCAGATGCCACGTTGCTCAGCCCTCTTGTTCAATTATATCGCCGTCTTCAGTAAGAATCGTGTAAATTCCTTCGATAGGAGTATCTTCAGTAACGATGTAGGCGGCTCCAACATCAGCTAGCAACGAAGCTGAAGGTTGGAGAACTACACCAGAGGTTGATATAGCGCGGGCAAAAGGAGAGACGTTCGCGGATCCGTAAAGGGTGTTACTGATGCCGGAAACGATCGGGTAGTAACTGGTGTAGTAACCGCCGGGAGTGTTGCTCAGATATAAAAAATCGCCGGGGACGAGGCCCGAAAAAGTGTGGACCTCGCCATCGACGATGACTTGAAACGGAGCGCTGGGAGCACCGGAGCTAACTGCAACTCCAACTGCCTTGAAACGGGTGGCGTCACCAACAACGGCTTTACGAGCCACGCTGTCCGAAGTAACCGCGACGATATCGCCGACGTTGATACTCTCTCCAGCCCTAAAGATGGTTAACGCCACTTGTCAAAACTATTTTAACTAATTCTACTCACTTACCCTGGCCGCGTCCCTTCTTGCGGCCATGGTTTGGCTTGGAGTGCAGGCCGTTACCTTGCCGGGTTTTCTTCGGTTTGGATGTGATGAGAGATTGACCTTTGGGCTTGGCCATGTCAAGTGATGTAAGACCAGATCAGTTTACACCGAAACCCAGTCGGTGCCGTCCCAAACCTTGAGCGTAGACTCACCTGCGGAGTACCAGAGATCGCCTTCTTTTTCTGGGATCGGAGCACCGGTCGAATACGAGGCTCCTTTATCCCCAGGTGCTGCTTCATACCAGCCACTTGTAACAGCATCGTAAATAAACAGCGAACCCATTTGTGTGTTGTACCACAGGGTGCCGTCTTGGTGCTGTGCTGTGTAGCCGATGCCTGAGGGCGGATAAGCTCCTTTAAGAGCAAAGGAGTCCGAATTGGTCTGGTACCAATCACCAGACGCATAAACAAAGAGACGCCCTTGATTCGTGTCGTACCAAAGTGTGCCTTCGATTCCGACGGGTTCGGTGTCTTGGACGTTTACAGCAACAACGCCGCCGCTTAGGACAGCAGCCGTGTTGATGACGGTTTGCCCAGGTACATATGTAAAGGTGACGTTTGAACCAGCACCTAAGCCGCCTGACGTGATTACACCGTAATTTGCATTTACAACAGAGACCCCTCCGCTCTCGGTGATATAAATACCAGATCCACCTACAACACCGGGAGCGATACCGCTTATCGACGCATTTAAATCTTCTAGAGCACGTACAACCCCTTCAAAGTTCCAAGGGTATCCGTAGGGACACCTAGTATAAGAGATCGTGCCCACGCCGCTAATTGTGTCGATAATGTTTTCGATTACGGTGACGATACCAAAAAAGTTATGCTCGTGTAGAGCACGGGGTAAAGTACCGTGTACAGGGCAGGGAGGATTATTAATTTCCGGCATCAGAAAGTTAGACCCTCCCTCCTAGAGTTAAGTTTAGCTTACCGTTTGGGCTTTTAAACGTTTATTCCGCTTGGCACTCACGCGTTTAACAGCATCAATCGAGATATCTAGAAGTTTAGCTACCTGTGTGCACGAGTTACCTACACTCAACAGATTTTCAATTTCTTTATTTCGCCAGGTATTCGATCTTCTGTTGTCAATCATCTCCTTCAGTTTTTTAAATTCTTCCGTCGTGCACCCTTTATGTAGGATCTGACGAACGCGTTCCCGAGTAATCCCTTCGCGCTGTCCGATCTCCTCGTAAGTCAACCCATCACAGTACAGTTCATAAAGGCGCAGAAAACGCTCTCGGCGCGAGTCAGCGCCTTTCCGATTCATGTTGAACATAATGTAGTGCCGAAGCTCCGGTAGCTTACCGGGAGCGGGGCATCACGTCAACCTCTTCGTGCGTAAAGCCTTCTTCTGCCAGCATCCAGGCTGGAACGTTGGACAGGAACGCTTCCTCCTTACAGCGCTCCCAGAACTCAGGCTTAGGTGCCTTCGGAGCCCTGGCTTCCCATAAGATTTCGAAAGACATAGCTGATTTAGCAGCTTTAGAGTACCCAGATACTAACACAGAGTCTTATTTACTGTCGTCACACGTAAACCCACGTGTGTTCAAACTGCAAACAATTTTCGAAAACTCTTCTCCAAAACAGCTTGACTTAACGTGAATTGCTATCAAATTCGCTGTTGTAAATTGTTTAAAAAATCGTATTAGATAAACTACGCGTCTACACGATCTGCTGGGTCACTGACCCCACAGCCTTTTACGGAATTCAATTCGGTAGAAATTCTCGTTAAATCTGGACCCTTAGAAAAGAATTAACTTGTTAGAGGGGGTCCGACGTGCTATCGTCTGAACAACACTGTGACACTCTGTGTGCTCCATGACCAACCAGACCTTCCTACGCATCTTTGGGCTCCTATTCCCATCAGACCCAGGTGAGCCTCAGGGCGAGATCCTGCAGACCGATTTCCTCGACCACTTCCGCGTCGATACGTACGCCAACGCCGCCGCTCTCAGCTGCAAATGCGGCCGATTTAACGTAATTTGCTTGCATCCTGAGGACTTTAAAAAAATACGTCCGGTATCCGGCCTCTTCGCCTGCCCGGTCTGCCTCGACGAGATCAAGAACGCCCGTACCGACTCGGACCGTGTTGCGATCTGGTTCCGGCAGAACAAGGCGACCCTGCGCCCCGAACCTCACGTCTACATCCCAGAGGCGTTCAGTCGCCTCATGAGCTCATCGGACAGGATCCTGATGAGGCCACGCCGGTTCGTGTACTCGAAGTTTTACGACATCGAGCTCGCTAAAAAAGATAAAATCCTTGTTACTTGTGGCGACCCTAACTGTGTCAACCCGTATCACCTCATGCGGGCCAAGAGCCCTGCTGCTAAGGTGACGCCTGAAATCAGGGAAGACGTTCTCAGTTGGACTCAGAAGCGGTTGTCAAATCAAATGATCCGAGATCTTCTGGAGGAGAAACACAAGAGATCGTTGTCTATACGCACGATTTCCAAGATAAGGAGCTCCGTGCTTGCGTAAGGTTCTACTCCGAAATATTTCATCTGTTAAACTACGCTCAACCGTTGTCAGCAAAGGAACTAACAGCTGAGCTAAGAACATCACGAGATCATGTTTTTAAAAAGCTGAGGCGGCTTAAAAAATACGGTCTGATCAAACAGATTGAATTTGAGTCGCATGTTCTGTACTGTATTGACGGTCGTTTTAACTCCTTAATTCACTCAGTTTTAAACGAATGAGTTTCTCTACTCCGGTCAAGCCCAAACTCTGGGACGACCAGTACGTTATTGATAACCTCCCCACTTGGATTTACACGGACAACAAGCAGCCCACGGGGCTTGACGAGTGCCGGGCCAAGATCTCCTCGATCGAGTACACCATTAAGGACATTGATCTTCAGATCGAAGTCCGTGAGCTCGAACTTAAAACGGGCAGCTCCCGACATACAAACAGCTTCGATTATGAGAAGTGGAAAGCTCAAGCTCTTAGAGCTAAACAGACTCACATGTACTTGCTTAACGCTTACAAGTACTGGCTGATCTTAAATGAACGTAGTGTTAACGAGGAGAAGCTGAACTACAAGTTAACTTCCCTCATTCGTCTGTTAATGGACGAACCTGAAGACTTTGTGACGCAGCTGGGAAACCTCTTGTAGAATGATCCGGTCGCCAGGGCGGTAAGAAAGGCCCGTTCTGGTTTCTCGGGGTATCTCTAGTTTTAGCCTTTTCCTAGGGATCGCAAGTGATCACCGCTGCCTGGTACCGGGGGGCGGTGCAGCCCCATTTAAATACACACACATCATGATTTCACCTGAAATTTCGGATCTTTTAAAAGTTCTACAGAATATCGACACGTCGCTACAGATGCTGGCGAACTCGAAGTCTGGTCGTGTCACCACGGCTTTCATTTCGAAAAAAGCTTTGGCTGCACGTATGAACGTGCCTGGTGTCAAAATAGATAAGTTAATACACCAAGGAATCACATCGGGCGGTACTTCCGGGTTAGTTGAAGGACGCCACTACTGCAAGCTTGATCCTTCGGAAAACAACCCATCGAACTTTCTTTATGACTCGACTAAAGTACTTACCGATGCTTGGAAGAATTTTTCAGGTTATGGCAATGAACAAGTTTCGTGAAATTGGCGAGCAGATGAAAAATCTGCTTTTCGGTAAAAGCGAAGTCAAGAACAGGATTTCTTCTAACACCGTCAAGATGATCCTGGGTGACGTCACCACCCTTTACGCTGAGTTTCGAAAAGCTAAAGGCATCGGCGCGTTGTTCTTCAACCCGTCCAACTCTGAAGCCAGTCAATATCTGACTGTTAACGAGATCGCCACGGATCGCGCTTTAGCTGAAGAGGCGATGAACGAACCTTTGGCCGACTGTCTCAATCGGCTGATCAACATTATCGAGAAAGAGCAGGAGTCCGATGCCCCCGTGGTTGTCATGGTGGATCGTTTAGGTCTCTCTGTTCATGTGATTGATCTGGACAAAGCTAATAAGCTCATTGAGAAGTTTTCAGAAGATGCCCTGCGCCGTTGAAGATTTTGTCTCCCCTGTCAATGTCATAGCGACAACTGCTGCTTTCTTCGGAGGTGAGATCGACTTAGATCCCGCCTCCAGCGAGAATGCAAACAAACTTGTTGGTGCTAATCGTTTTTTTACTCCGGAGAACCAAGGGCTCAAACAACTCTGGAAAGCTAAAAACGTATATCTATATCCTCCTCGGGACGTCTTGTTCTCTAGTGAACAACCTCCAGATTACAGATTGTATGTACGTAAGCGTAGGTTTGTTAAATCCGCTCAACGGATTTGGATGGAGGAGATGCTTCGAAAGTACCGGCACTCCGAATTTGACGAGGGGATTCTTTTTTTAACCTCCGCAGAAGTGGCGTTGCTAGCCACGCAGAAGGTGGATTTAGATTTTCCGGTGTGCATCTTGAAAGAACACCCAAAGCTTCAGTACGACAATCCAGAATTTACAACTGTAAATACGAACAAGTGTTTTGGCTTTATTTATTACTTCCCTAGCTTATTAAACACTGAAGATCGAGTTGGTGAGTTTATCGAGGCATATAGTCCTCTGGGCCGCGTATACTATTAAGCGCGGCAACACTCCTGTAAGTGTTATCGGGTCCGTACTCATCGCGATCAGCGAACCCTAAACCCACGGGGGTATTTTTCATACGCTCACGGGTACGTTCTCGCTGAGCGATTTTTTGTTGTTCTTCGGGGGATTCGCCCCAAATTTTACCCGCTAGCCGAATGATGTCTCGACTGCGAAAACGGTAATCATGTTTAGCGAATGGGGCTTCTGCGTGAAACCCCACGCGGCGTTCATGCGATGAAGCGGGGATCCGCATTAGACGTTATACGTATACAGATCTTTCATCGAACCAACATCAGACCGGATGGTTCTAGGCTTCGTGGCCATCATCATCGCCATCGGGTCTAACTGAAGATTAGTGGCAGCGCTGGACGCAAGGTCTTCGAACACAGCCTTAGGGGCGTCTAGAGTCTGATACAAACGACCACTCACTTCCCCAGCAACATCACTGATGCCCTGCGAGTACTGTTGAGCGCTCTGCATTAAAGATTGACGAAGACGTTGATCTGAAGCAGAGCCAATAAGACCTGGATCAAAATTACTCAGTGCTTGTTGATATTTTTGTTGTGTAGCTTCAATAGTAGGGATGTTACCGAACTGCTGTTTAACAGCCGAAATGTAATTAGGAAGTGTAGTCCCAGAAGCTCCCTCTAGAGTTTCTAACTGACCAAGAGCTTTTTTACTGTAAGTTTGTGAGCGACCTTTGATGTCCTGATACAGTTTCTGTTGTTGAGCCTGAGCTTCCTCAACAGACTGTTTTGCGGCTTCCATGGCCTTTTGCTGAGGAGAAGCGCCCATAAATAAACCAAGTCCTACTAAGAGTATAACAACTAGCCCAGAAGTTTCCTTAGTTGATCAGTGACGCGAACCTTACCGCCAGGAACTGCAAAATGGACGTGCTCGTGATGCCCTCCCACGGGGTCGTAACCAGGGTGAAATACTTCTGCACCCGGAACAGAGGATCGCAAAGCTTCGCCGAGTTGACGAGTTCGTGTTTTCCAATCACCTTCACCCCAATCAGTAATATCTAAAGCGTGGCCTGCGTAGTGATGCGACTTAGGCGCGTGTTGTCCGACTTTACCGAACGCAGGGTGTTCACCAATACGGAACCCTTTTTCCT
>Ga0105105_10001035_pt1 | contig 11978 bp, 14 predicted proteins | sample PPLLaktember2015_4_FD_79108 | JGI IMG/M metagenome (GOLD analysis project Ga0105105, IMG submission 79108) | Freshwater sediment microbial communities from Prairie Pothole Lake near Jamestown, North Dakota, USA - PPLs Lake P8 Core (1) Depth... | ecosystem: Environmental > Aquatic > Freshwater >... | reverse complement strand
TTTCTTTTTCTTTCCTGACGACTCTGGGCACTTCTTGGCTGACGAGTGAGGGCACTGTCATTTGGTCGTCGTGATCCGGGTCCAAGTGACAGGGATGACCTTGTCTAGTGCCTGTTTTTGGCGAAGAAGTAACACAACCACTAGCCCCATTGTCGGAAGTTTCTGCCGAACCTGCTGTATATTATAATTTATAAGTTGACTAGAACCAACCTTAAACATTTCATTTTCGTACTGGTCACATGTAACAACTGGTATGAATTGACTTCATTTTAGTTAAAGAAAGTAACCTCTTTCTTACATTTATTCAATTGCACGTAAACGTACCTCCTGCACCATTGCTGGCGTCACCATTTGCTGATTTACTCGAACCGAGGTCGGGGTTTGCGGCACGTCTCTCATTGTCAACGTACGCAATAACGTCTGGCAGAAGCCATGGTTCAACCTGAGATCCGTCCATCGTCGTCACACTTGACACCACAGGTGCCGTCGTTGCAGTGGCTGTTTCTGCCTCTCCGCAAACCGCACTGTTGTTCAATGTTCTTTGCAATGAAGGCAAAAATTATTTTCAGAGTTATTGGTAAACCTGCATTTGAAACAAAACAAAACAATTCATATACTTCAATAAAATAAGAGCACTAAAAAAAATTGTACACGACGAGGTTAACCTGGACTCTTGTATTTCACAAAGGTTTCAAACCGTCCAAGACTACCGTCCACCCAATACACAACAATACGACTCGTTCGTGGACGGTTACAAAGTTGAATGTATGCCAATGTTCCCCTGAACAATTTTTTTGAATGATTCACATGCAAATGTCGCAATTTGTAGCAAATTTCCATCCACAAACGAAGACCGTCCAGAACAAAGGAAAGTCAGGTTAGACACACTGTAACGATCAGGACGCTTAGGGCAAATGTACAATGTAGCCTGAAATGCATTGACCGTCGTAATGTATGGATCACAATACGTACTTCTTTTGAGAATTTCTTTGCGCATGCAGAACGTTACATTAAATTTTTGCTGAAATGCATGAATATAAAAAAAACATATATAATGATGTTTGGTAATATAGTGATATTGGACGAACCATGGTTCCTAGTATAAACTTCATTGAGGAGAAGTCAGCTAGGTGATAGTTAGAACAAAGGAACTATCGAACGAACGCCTGACACCTACTTTTTCGGTAAATTCAAGAAAAACTTCGACACACAAACAATACCGGTATTCCGGGCAAATACAAACTGTTACAATTTCACTCAAATAACGTAATGTAACACAAAAATCGGAATGAGAGCAACATACAAAGAATATAGTCCGGTTTCAAAGCAACAAACTCGTTTTTGATTTGGGCGGCGGGGATTTGTCTTATCAGATATCATTGCGGTGGTTTTGGTTGAATTCCTTGACCAGATGATACACTATGGGTTGTTGAAGTCTCTGCCTCCTAGATGGATGTGTGTTACTCATCTGGGAGGCGAAGACTTTAACAACTCGACGTGTGAATCATCAATTTCCAGATATTTTTCTTTCCAGATATCCTGCCTTGTCCATTTTATTCCGTACACATTGAGTTCAAGAAGGAAAAGTGGGCTGTAAAAATGCCTGCCGACGTTTCTTCATGAACAAAACGTATTACGAGTAGACGGTGGCGTCGCATTGCAATACTCGGTTGACTCTTGCGGACGGTTTTGGATGGACGGACATCATTGCCCACAATGCTCCGGCGTATTGAATCCTAGTCGATCTTCTGTACACATTGAGTCCACCAGGGAAAAGTTGGCTATAAAAATGCCTGCCAACTTTCCTTGATGAACAAAATGTATTCAGAGTAGACGGTGGCGTCGCATTGCGATCCTGGGTGGACTCTCTGGGATGGTTTGGGATGGACGGACGTCATTGCCCACAATGCTCCGTCGTTTTGAATCCTATAGTCGATCTTCTGTACACATTGAGTCCACCAGGGAAAAGTTGGCTATAAAAATGTCTGCCAACTTTCCTTGATGAAGAAAACGTATTCAGAGTTGACGGTGGCATCGCATTACGATCCTCGGTGGACTCTCTGGGACGGTTTGGGATGGACGGACGTCATTGCCCACAATGCTCCGTCGTTTCGAATGCTATAGTCGATCTTCTGTACACATTGAGTCCAGCAGGGAAAAGTTGGCTATGAAAATGCCTGCCGACTTTCCTTGATGAACAAAACGTATTCAGAGTACACGGTGGCGTCGCATTGCAGTCGTCTGTTGACCTCCAGGTTTTATTTGACATACAAATCCGCCGCGACGCACATCAAAGGACAGACGACACTTGTCACACTTTTTACCACGACACAACAAGCAAAAAACGAAAATGTCAGAACTCGTTAAACGACGATGGTTGTACTGCTGAACCAATTGATTCCTTGATTCATCCACAACGTCCGTGTTTGACCGCAGATTAATCTCCCGAAAGTCATTCACTTATTTTCTGTCGTTTCTTCTTCTTCTGCGGAAAAAGAAAATACTTCCTATTATTAACAACCGAAAAAAATGAATCAAAATAACCGGACTTGTTTTGAAAACTATAAGAAAATAAAGTACATACATGAAAACTCGTTGAATAGAAATAAGTATTATTTCATTCATTCATAGCAAAAAGGACAAAATGTTTTGCTATAGTTCATTTTTAATTCAGGTTGACTTATTTTCTCTCTCTTCCAAAAGGAATTTGTCATGTGCTTTGGTTCTTTTCGCTAACTGTCTCTCCCTTTCGTGAATTGTCTCAACAATTAATTTGCAACGTTTGATCCACACGTCGTATATTAAGGAAAACGTATCGCCGTCTTCATCTTCATAGTACTGGGTAGGACGAGGTGGAAATCGGTTGGCCGGAATAATTTTTCCTGTCAATAAGAAGCGATACTGCATGTTTGATTCCTGAAGCATTCTTGCGTCTCCGACGGATAATTTTGCTGATTCGTATAATGCTTCGTTTTGCGCTTCATGCGATAATTCGAATTCATGGATTGATTTGACGATATCCCTGACACGTTTTCTCCACGTTTTCAACGCAAATGCAAACGTTTCGTGACTTTCAAACTCAAACTGGACTGGAGGATCAGGAAGGATATTCGACGGTATCGGTAAACCGTTGTTCGAAAATCGGTACGGTTTGCCGTGCTCGTCCCTCACTACCCTCGCTGATGCTGACGCTGTTATAAAAAAAATTATGATAGTGAAAAAAATTATGACGTTAGTTGCAGCAGTTGAGAAACGTATTTATGACATGAATGAATTTTCATTATAAACAAAATTTGGCTCACCGTCATATCCAGCCATTCGACTATACATAGCCAACAGGAGAAACAGTGTTCAACTTGTGCTGCTTGTTCGTTGCTGCTGCTGCTGGTGATGTTGCCGTCGTAATTTTAGTCGGACTCGCTCGCAAGAGGTTTTATTGACTTCGTTCCGCGTGCATTTGACTTATTTTAATATTTTTTGAACTTCCACACACATAACAAAGTTCCTGCTATATACAAAAAAAGGACATAAGAACTTTTAACAATGAAACATAATGACTTTAACGTTCACCGACGGGGAAACATTCCAATGAAAATGCAGGTTTATGTCACATTCATTTTAGTGGTCACCAAGATCACAAAAGTTGAAAACTTGAAAATTACACCAGTTGTTCATAAAACTCCTCCACGGTGAGTTCCTCTTTCTCAAAAAGCGAAATAACTTCTTCGACGTGACGCAACTGACATGCACAAAAGGCAATTTTCCACGTAATATCGTCCCTGAATAAGAGGAGGAAACGCAAAACGTGTCAAAATCGGCAATTATTTCGAATTGACGAGGACAATTTCTCTCACCAGATTTCAGAGTTCAACTGCGTTGGTGGACTGTCCCTTAAAACGTGACTACGACATGCATCAGCAGCATCCCTCAAAATGGATGCTTTTTGTCGGACCAATTCGGCATCCATGCGGCAACGTTCTGCCAAAAACACAATGATATTTTTTAAATTTTTATTTTTCGAAAAAAATGAACGGGAACGGAACAAAAGGAATTAACCTTTGAGGGTCATATTCGGTTGACTCAAGAGAGTTGAACAGTCCGCTGGCAAAAGGTCCCGAGCAGACCTCATGAAACGGACGGCATTACGCAATTCCTCCCAGGCATCGTTAAGGTCGTCAAATTTTTGGTACCAGTCTGAGTGCAGCTCGGCAGACAAAATTTGCTCGATTTCATCTTCTGGAGACTCCTCAATGTAATCGTCTTCAAGCTCATCAATTTCGTCCACTTCCCCAAACTCACGTCTTGGACAACTCGGGTTGCACATTTTTGGCTTTCAACTTCAAAAATTTTTCGCGAAAAAAAATGTATTCTGAAAAACAAATACACATGCGAAACTCCCATTAAACTCGTGTTTCAATTAAGCATCAAACAGTTTACCGACGTTCACTGACGGGCAAACATCCCAATTGAACACATAGAAAACACATGTTGCATGTACGGACGCTCTTTAATGAAACCCTCTTTTACAGACGAACCGAAGAATTACCCGAACAATTACAATTGAATACAAACGAAAAGTGAACCTCTAAGAAACGTCGTAAACTTAATTGGTGGAGTCATAACCTGTTTGCTGAATGTCTTCGGACGCTCTTTAATGGAACCCTCTTTTAGCGACCCAAAACATTCGAAAATTGCTCAACAGTCAAAAAAAATGTGTCGCATGCCATCATCCACTTCCTTCACATTCAAACACGACTTGAAAGTGAAAATGAACCAACCGATGTTTATACAATACACATTGTACAATAATCAAAGAAAAACAGCACATTCAAACCTGTGCTTATGTTGGTCAATTTGCTATGAATTTAAAGTACGAGTTCATGAGTTAATGAGTTCGAAAAACTCACAGTACAGGGCAAGGAACCCATCTAACACGTATCGCTAAAAATGAAGTGTCAACCATTTGCCGCGAGCAATTTCAATTAAATACAAATAATCACTGAACCTCGAAGTACACGTCGTATTCAATTGGTGGTCTTGCCGTCTAAGCCGTCTTAATCGTTGATTTCAAAGGCGTTTTTGCCGGTTTCCTGAACGTCTTCCGCAACACACTCGTCCACAGCTGCACCGTCACTACTACACTTCTCATTTTCAAGCGTGGGACGTTTGTTAACGGTGACGCCTCCATCATCAGAATTTTCCACTTCCGCTTTTCGTTCCGTTCCTGATGAACGGTCATTATTTGGCTCGTTAGAGTCGTCTCCCAGTACACTGATGATGCTGACGTCAGTCATCTCGACGTCTGCCAAAAAAATTGAACAAGAAACATTCAAATAACATACCTGTTAATTATAGTCGTCAGTGTTTAGCAGTTTTACCTTCAGTTTTTTTCGTTTGCTGATGCAGCAATGTCTCCGTCTGGAACGAATTGTTGGCGTTGTCGGTCGGAATTGTGTTGCCGTCGGTTACATCGCCTTCCAAAAACGGCCCGTCAACCACAGAACACGAACGGACATCACCTTCATTTTCGGTCACACCTTGTCGTTCTGCAGACATTTTCGAAAAAGAACACAACGCAGACGGTTAAGTATACACTGACAAATTTTAGTTTCAATCAATTCCTTATTATAAATATACACATTTATTGGCATCTAACCGGGTTCGTATTCAGATGGACGTCTGCCTGCTATAACACATCGTCCACAGCTGCTTGGACTTGTACAAGCTGTACTTCGACGTCGATAAGGACGTTGAAACTGGTGACATCCATGATGGGTCCTGATTTGTTGATAAGGAAGTCGAATTCTCGCATGGACGTTTCGACGTCGTCTTCTCGCCGTCACCACGGTTGACAATCCACTGTCCGCGGTGCTGCTGCTGCTGCTAGCAACGTTTCGGCCCCTATTTGCGGCGGCAATGCGAGCCTCGTTCGAACTTCGAACCATGATCGGAGAACGTCTGCTTTCGTGAAGACTCCTGAAAGCGACCACCTCGACACGCTCTGGTCCTAGAAACCAACAGGAAAGTGACACATTAAACAAAAATTTCCCAATCAAAATTGAAATTAAAACACTTGCATCAAATATGCAACTCAACATTATTCACCTCTGCTGTTGTTGTTGGCGTCGCTGGAAGGTGGAAACAAGTTGTAGTACCGACGTGTACTGTTAGCCGCACGTTCCCTCAGCATGGCGTCGAGAATGCCTTCAAGGGGTGTCCGTCGACCATAGTTCCGCACAATTTCAATAATACGCTCCAGTTCGTCAACAAGGGCACGTTCGAGTCTTGCCCTCACAAATCGAATTAATGGTTCCCACGACGGACCTTGCGCACGTTCGCGTGAACACTGGTGGTTGTCCAGGATATCCTGGACCCAGTTTCGTTCGTTTGACATTGCCGCAAGTCAAGTTCTTTTCACAAAACACCAATTGTGATTAAAATTAAAGTGTCAGAAAATTAACAACGCCGCTTTATACACACGAAACCTGTAACAAATTAGGCACATGTGTGAATTTTTGGACGGTTCAAGTTCATTAGTGGGAACAAAAAATTGTTCAAAAATGTAATCATTAATGCAACGTCTATCATAGAAATTTGTATTTTCCACAAAAAATAAAAACCACAAAATATGACCGTCCGGTTCAAAAAAAAGCAAAAATAAAAACTACGTATTAAGGTTCTCCGAGAACAAGGTCGATGAAACGTTGTTGATGATCTTTTTCGCTAGCGTTAATTCCCATTTTCCCACCAAAAAGTACTTGTCGAACTTTTCCGCAACGGCTAACCTGCGGGCAAATGAAGGAAATATTAGTTTTAAGAATGAGTCATAACAGTTTGGTTCATTTCACAATAAACGAAAAAATGATGTTCGGAAAAATGATTTCTCACCAAACGTCCAGCATCGCTTCCGACGGAGGACTGTGTTCCAAGAGCTTTGAACGACCGTCCTGCACGGCAAGTAGGAGTCGTTCTGCTTTGTAATGCAGAATGACGGCGTCACGGACGTGTGTCTCCTCTGCAAGAAACATTCATTATAGTGTAAAACAGCTTGCTTATTTTTGGTGTAACCTCGAATTTCTTGTTAACAATATAGTTACCTTCTGAATCCGGATGGTGACTCTCCTTGAACCAAGTTCGCATCTCTTCCAAATCTAGCCAACGATCGCGTATGACGTCCAACTTGTGTCTCCACGAATTCCAAATCGCTTCCAAGTCTAGAGTGTCTTCAGATTCAGAGTCCGATTCAGATTCAGACTCATCATCAGAATCAGACACAGGTGCATACTGCTGCAGATAGAAAAAGTCGCCCAAGTCGAAACCGTCTTCATCGCTGTCATTATCGTCTACGAGCGCAAATGCTCGCTTGCGTTGATTCACGACGCCCATATTTTTTGCTAATCACTTCAAAAATCACTGTCAAAAAAACAACACGATAACAAGTATTGACGTTCGACTGTTTCCTGGAAAAAAAAAAAAAAACCATTTCTTGAGAATTGAAATACTGCTTGGTTTCTAATTGCCAAAACAATGTTAGAGAAAAAACACAAGACACCCGTCACAAAGCATTGCCAGTCAGGACAATCCTCTTCATTTTCATGCATGTCACTCCCCACAATGGTCAGGCGTCCAGCGTCCTAGTCGATTTTCCGTACACATGGACTCCAAGAGGGAAAGGTTGGCGAAAAAAATCCTGCCGACCTTCCTTCGTGAAGAAAGGAGTATACGGCCATTCTAATTCCGTTTCCGCAGTTCCAATTCGAACGTGTTGTGCTGACGTAGCGTCCGTTCACAATTCAGACGTTACGCGACAAACAACACATTCAAAGCTCATCCGCTGAAGGAGTCACTTACACTGACTTAGCGTCGGTTCCCAATTCAGACGTACCGTGACAAACGACAAATGTCAACTCAATTCGGTGAAACAATTCAATGAAAATTGAAATATGGCATGTCATTTCAAAAACAATGTTACACGGGCAACAAATACACAAATGGATGCAATATATAAAAAAAAAGTCCATCAAGCGGACAGGGAGGAAAACAAAGGGCAACAAAAAATTAGCTCGTCGGACTGTCTTATCCCTTAACACGCAAAATGTTACGACAAAGGATACACCCATGGATGCATAAACATTACACAACATGAAGTCAGACGGCAATTCGACTACTTCAAAGTACCTGATTCCAACAACATTGGTCAGCAACAAACCGTCTCCATAATCACGACAAAAGGGTGTCCGACGGTGTGTCGTCCTCTCCAAACAGTCCGATGCGTCCAGGCCAACTGGTTCGAACAAACGGAGTCTTTGAACATCACATGGGCTAACAATAACACGCCACTGCGCCTGTGCAAAGACTACATTTAATCCGACGGACTTTAGAATGTATGAACCACAATCAGTGCAGACGTCACCTTCTACAGAATTAATTAACATTAGATTACCGTTGGTTCGCTGTTGACACGTTTCGCGAAAAACAACACATTTAGACCTCATCCGCTAAAGGAGTCATTGACACTGAATTAGCGTCGGTTCCCGATTCAGACGTTACGCGAAAAAACACGGTTAGAGCTCATCCGCATAAGGATTCATTTGCACATACTAAGCGTCGGTTCATAATGACAGACGTAAAGCGATAAACGACAATTTCGAACTCATTTCAATGTGTTGTAGTCGTCTTTCAGTTTCGAAACTTGACGAAGTAACCAAAAATATGGACGGTAACATTGTTCCTGAAAAAAAAAAAAAGCAAATCAAAATTGACAGACGGCATGGTTTGTCGTTTCCAAAACAACGATCGAATACCAAACAAATAAAACCAATAATTTGAAATTGCCCGGACAGATATTACTTTTCTTATTTCACGTCAACACACATCAAGGCACAAAAAGGTTGTTAACCGCAATTAAATGTCCGCGACGATTCTTCTCTTGTCAAGAAGTGACTGTAAGGTTCCGTCCAACGTCTTCAGATCTTCAAGCAAATCCGATCGCCTTTTCCGATCTTTGCGAAGTCTCTCTGTCATATCTCGTTCAGACGATTCAGCGGCTTGCAATTGAACCGACAGATTTCTAGCAGTAACGTCTTTGAATTTTCCGTCGTGTTCAGAGGTGTGAATTTCGTCCTTGTACAAGGCCGTCTTGGTCAACAGACGATCAACTTCCAGTTCCAGCTGTTGTTCAACCGGCACTGGCACCGGTTTCAAGGTGATGACCAATTTCGGCAAACGAACACTTCCTGAAAACATACAATAATGAAGGTGTGAAAAGTCATTTAAGGAATGGATCATTATATTACAACCGGACAGTTGATTTGAAGAGCCGTACCTTTTTCTCCGTCGAACATACAGTCATTTCTTATCAACTGATTGTCTATTTCCTGAATCGAAGCCATGTGCTCCTTCCGTTTTTTGATAAGTCCCGCAATTAACACATTCTGTCCGTCGGCCATTTCGAAAAAAAATTGACGGTGCGTCCGACAAAAATTCCAAACAATGCACCGAACTCAATCTGCGGGTGGAAAAAATGATGCTAAGAATTAGTCATGAGCCTCCGAAACCGCTGGTACCGAATACGGGAGATTCAAAAAGAATAAAGCAGAAGACTGACAATAAGTTCATTCACATTCATTTCATCAAAAACATACACTCACTGTCAACACATCCGATCGAACAATTTGCAAAAATTTATTACATTCCAACCAAAAATATAAAAACATGTACGGTACGCTTAACCATCGACAATAAACAAAATCATAACAAAAAGCAACACTTCTAAGACCTCTTTTTCTTTGTCAACTTGAGCTTATTAACTTTCAAAGTCCTGACGGCTAACGTCGTCTTATCCAAGGCGGCCGCGAAGAGATTCGGAACGCCCCTACTGGACGGATCCATGATCTTTTTGGACAAAGGCGGCGTTGCACCCTTCTTCCTTTTGTTATCTTTGTCGACGTTCGACGTTCCAGGCGAATCGTTTTTCCTTTTTCTTAACGAACTCGCCATGTTACAGCTTTCTCCTGACGGTTTCGTCTTGGGATTCTTGGATGTCCGTGGTTTCGTCGACTTTTCTGGTGCTGGTGCTGGTGGCGTTCGGACATGTCCAATGTCGTCGCTCCCGCCGTCGTCGTCGTCTCCCTTCTCGCTGTCGCCGTCGGTGTCGTCATCATCGCCGTTGTCGTCATCATCAATGTCGTTGACGCTGCTGCTGCTGCGTGAATCGACGTTAATCGTGGGCACAACGTACCCAGGGGTTATTTGCGCCAACTTCTTGCACATTTCCAACTCTTTCTTGTTTTTCGGCATCAATGGCCACTCCTTCTTGAAGTTGTTCAAGGTCGTGCCATTGATGATCTTGTTCGCGTCCTGGAAAAGAAAAAAAAAATTGAACACCGAAATTATGAAAGTCGCACAATTTCAAAGAATTCAAAGTAATTTAATGAATTGGGAATGTTCAACTTACCTTAAACCAAGTGATGAAGTCCTTTGATACGGCAAGGTCCTTGAACATCTTGCCATATCTGTCCGCCCGACGGTGCCGCCCAGCAGCAAACAACTTGTCGCGGAACAACGCCGCGATGTCCGAAACGAACTTCTCATCTTCAGTCGCGTCTTCAAAAGAACGCTTCGCCGAAGAAACATGACGGACTTTCAACCCCCGGAAACTTCTCCCGACGGTGAAACGCTGGGGAAACTTTTGTGCCAACTTGTGCAGCAAAAAGTTAACGCACGCGTCGGCACGCTTGTCGTGATATTGCCGTTCCCTGCAAAACACAAATAAAAGCAAACACAAGTGTAAATACGATAATTAAGGATCACAATTTAATTGGCTTTTTTTTTTTAATTTTTGTTAAAAAATTTTATTTATAAATTGCTGAATGCAAACAACTCACATAATGTGACGTCTTCCGCCGATCACATCCCTAGCCGGTTTCGGCCACAAATACTCCAACACCCGTTTAATGAATGTCGTCATCTCTTGCGCAAAACAGGCGTTTGCACTGGGAGTGAACTTGAATTTTTGCGACGAAAAGAATTTTAGGAGTTTCGCCGTGACCGCCTCCAAGTTTTTCCACCCGTTCTCTGGGATCAGGAAGCCGCGACCAAAGTAGCGGCAAACCTGCGTCGACTGGAAAGAATGACATCAACATTAGTTCAAATTTATCAATTTGGCAATCTCATCAACATATCGTCGACTCGAAAAAACGACATCAAGATAAGTTCAAATTTATCAATTTTAGAGTATCGTCTATGCACTAAAAACAACACATCTGTGAACAGAAAAAGGAAACTCACCACGTCACAGTGATATTTATCGCCAATGTTGATCACGCCACACTCTTCCTGGTCCACCAAATGATGGTACGCCGGAGCAGGGACAACACTGTCGTCATGCGTCGACCTCTCGTACCAGTTTTGGAGACCGACGTAAAACTCCTGCTCCTCAGCGTCCGCGACCGTCGGGATGACGGTCATATCGTTGTCAACGACATTGCAGAAATGGCGCCTTGCCATCTCGAACGTAGCCGGCGTCAATCCGTCGATTGTCGCCTTGTTAACTGACATTTCTGAAAAAAAAATAATTGTTCAAAACAGTCCAAGCAAAATTGTGTTCAAAAATTTCAAAAATTGAACATAAAATGTTACTCACTTTCCTTCATTAAACCTGACAGGTGTTGCAATTTTTCCGTGAGGTTCGCTATTTCCTCATACTGGCCTTTGCAGATATCAATCCGGGCTATCGCGTCCTCTCGCGAGTTCAAAGCGCCAGAATATTTGATTTTCATCTCCGCTACTAAGCCGTCCTTAATTTCGTTTTGGATCTTCGACTCTTTTAGACGCTTCTTCAAATCTTCGATCGTCGCCTCATAACGTTGAAATTGTTCTCGGAGTTTATCACGCTCGTCGTGAGTCATAGTCAGAGGCAGTTCTCCGTCGTCTTGGGAACCCGACTGAAAAAACATCAACACAAGATTATAGCATCA
>Ga0105105_10001033_pt1 | contig 12001 bp, 13 predicted proteins | sample PPLLaktember2015_4_FD_79108 | JGI IMG/M metagenome (GOLD analysis project Ga0105105, IMG submission 79108) | Freshwater sediment microbial communities from Prairie Pothole Lake near Jamestown, North Dakota, USA - PPLs Lake P8 Core (1) Depth... | ecosystem: Environmental > Aquatic > Freshwater >... | reverse complement strand
GCTCGGGGTCATCATCTATATCCTGCTCACCCTGTTCGGGCTGCCGGTGATGCTGGTCTACGGCCTGGTGCGCGGCCTGGGCCAGAGTACGCCCCACGGGCTCCTGCTGGAAGTGGTCGGAGCGCTGCTCGGCCGCTATTTTTTCCGGCGGCGGTACGGCGCCATGTGGGGGCAGTACAGCCCGGTGTTGCTGGCCGGCTTTTCCTGCGGCATGGGCTTGATGGGCATGTTCGCCATGGGTCTGACGCTCATCCTGAAGTCCCTCGCACGGCTGCCCTATTGACGGGATTGCATTTGCGCGGTTGGCGCGTTAGCTTGTAAGTGGATCTTCCACTTTTCCCGGCACATGCCACGAGGAACGGATATGTACAAGCTGATGTTGGCAGTAATATGGGCGGCGGCTGTGGCGGCGGTTCCCGGCCTGGCCGCAGAGGTTCCGCGGTCGGTCGCCGGTTTCACTCTGGGGCGTCCGATCGAATCGGTCGCAGGCCGCGTGATCATGGAAACCGCTCTGCCGGTGCGCTACATGGAGAACCTGCACGAGGTGGAAATTCTGCCGACGCAGGGCTTCAAGAGCGGACTGGTCGCCTTCGGCACCTGCCGTGAACCGCGCTCCATCCTCCGTATCAAACTCAAATATGAGGACGGCCGCATCGAGTTTTTCGAGGAACTGCTGCGGCAGTTCAAGTCCCGCTTCGGCGATCCGACTGAATACCAGGGCGATCCCTTCCGGGTCTTCATCAGCTGGAAGTGGTCTTTTTCCGACGCGCACGCGAACCGCATCAGCCTCACCCTGCAGCATAACGCCCAGGACGAGGAGGAGAAGATCGGCAACGCCGTCAAGCTCACCCTGCACAATGGGCTGGAGGAGGATGCCCGCTGTTTCAAGGAGAATCAGCCGGAGCGGCGCGAAGCCCTGCGGCAGGGCCGGGCTACGGCCGATCGGCCCGGAGCGCCGGCATGGGACCTGTTTGTTCCGAAGTAAATCCGGTCGGTGTGCGGTGAGCGCGAGGGCCTGGAAAACCATTGCATGGAACGGCGTGCGTTTCGCGGTTCCCGGCGACTGGGATCCGGCTCGGGTCGGCCGTCGCCATCTGCTGCTGGAGTCCGCGCCGGGGCCGATGATGGAAGTCAAATGGGCAGCGGTGCCAGGGCGATTTTCGGCCGGCCGCCACCTGCGGAAGCTGGCCCGCCAAGTAAGGCGAAACGGCGGGATGTTCCGGGAAACGGCGCTGGCGGCCCAATGGCGACCATGCGTCGCGGGATTTGACTCCACCGGCTTTCAGTGGGATGCCGGCGCCGAGCGGGCGGCAGGGATTCTGCTTTATTGCCCGATCTGTCGTACGGCCAGCATGATCCAGTTTCTGGAACGGCCCGGAGCGGACATCGCCATCGCCGCGCGCGTCCTCGCCTCGTTCCGGGACCACCGCAGCGACGGCCGGATCGCATGGGCGCTTTATGACGTGGCGGCTAACCTGCCCGATCGGTTCATTCTCGATCGCTGCCGGTTCGAGGCCGGCCGATTTGTCCTGGAGTTCAAGGGGCCGGGTCGCCGGCTGACCCTCTACCGATGGGCACCTGCCGACGTGCTGCTCCAGAACCAGGGCCTCGCCGAATTCGCGCAGACGGCCGCGGGTGGAAATGGACTGGTCTTCCGGTCGTCAACGGTCGACGGCCATCCGGCCGTCGATGGCACCGATCCGATGCCGGCCGGCTGCGCAGGGCGGTGGCGGGCACGGCTGGGATTGGCCCGTTTCCGCCGGCTGCGCCTGTGGCGCATGGCGGGGCGCAACCGCATCCTCGGCGTTCGGCTGGAGAGCCTCCGGCCGATCGAAGACCCGGAAATGCAGGTTGTGAGCGACACTTATGGGATGGCTGACAAGGGACCATACGACACCGCTCGCCCCGACCCGCCGTGAGGCGCTGGACTGCATTCCGGTGAAGAACCGGACCGTGCAGGAGGAGCGCCTGGAAAACGGCGATGTGCTGGTTCTCTACCCAGTGACGGTGCGGCCCTGGATGACGGCGTTGGCGCGCTGGCTCGGGGCCGGTGACGCACCGCCGCGAACGGCCAAATTGCAGCTCGATCGGCTGGGATCCGGTGTCTGGGCCATGTTGGATGGCCAAACCCCCCTGCGGCGGATTGCCGCGGCGTTTGCCGAGACTCACCGGCTGGAGCGGAAAGAAGCCGAAGTTGCGGTGACGCAGTTTATCCGCGAATTGGGCCGGCGCGGCCTGATCGGATTGCGGCGGAATCCGGCGCCCGGATGCCGGCCGGACGGTTCGCCGCCGGGCGGCCGGTCGCCGGCCCGCCGTGAGGAGCGGCGTCCGCCAGTCAAAAGGCCTTGACGGCGTCGTCCAGGCTGGGGACGATCGGAAGGAAGGAATCGAAGCCCGCGATCTCGAACACCTCCTTGACGTAATCCTGCATCGAGCAGAGCATAATCTTGCCGTCCTGTCGTTTCAGGGTCTTGGTGGCCTTCAGGATGACGCGCAACCCGGCGCTGGAGATGTAGTCGAGCTCCTTGAAGTCGATGATTACATTCTTGGTGCCGTCGGAAATAGCGTCCAAGAGCCGTTTTTCAAAAGACTGGGACGTGTTGGAATCCAGCCGCCCCTGAAGTTTAAAGGTGCTAACCCCGCCCTGTTTGACTTCGACGATGTCCATGAAGAACCTCCCGTTTCACTAATGCAAACCAAGCCGTTCAGCTCTTTTCAATTGCTTTCTTGAGCGTCAGCACGTTCGTGCCCGCGCGACGTTCGTAGACGATTTCATCCATGAGATTCTTGACCAAATGAATGCCCAGCCCGCCCACCTTGCATTCATCCAGCGTGCAGGGCAATTCAGGCGGGATGCGATCGACCGGATTGAAGGCCATGCCGTCGTCTTCCAACACCACGGTCAACACGTCGTGATCCGCAGATATATTCACGCGGATGAAATGCTCGGACTGATCCTGAAACCCGTAGGAGAGGATGTTGGTGAAGAGCTCATCCAGCGCCAGGTTCATCTCGAATAAGCATCTTCGCGACAGGTTCAACGCCTGGCCGACGCTCTCCATTTTTTCGGATAGGGTCGCCAACTCGGACAGATTGTTCCGCAACTCGAACGAAACCGAACCTGTCGTGTTCATGCCCCTTGCGTCCTTGGCGGCTCGATCCGCGGAATGTTCACAGTAGACTGACCCCCAGCTTCGACGTGCACCCCCCGCATGCCTCCGCCATGCCCTCCAGGAAGCGCTCTTCCCAACCATTGATGGCGGCGACCACGGCCCTGAAGATCCGGGGACGTTGCCCGGGGAACTGATCGAGCGTTTTGGTGAACTTATCCCGGCTCAGAACCAAGCAGACCGTTGGCTGCAAGGCCCGCAGCGAATACAAACGCCGGGTTTCGCCGATCAGGGTCAGGCCGCCGATGAACTCTCCTGGCTCGCAAGAGCGGATCGGAAGTGTGGCGCCCTGCACGGTTCGTTCCAGCTGCGTCCTCCCGGTAAGGATGCAGAACGCCTCCCCGTCATCCTCGCCCTGGCGAAACAGAAACTCGCCCTCTCCGAATTTTTCCCGTGTGCAAAGATAGGCGAAAATTTTTAGCGATTCAAGGGGAAGCCCTGAAAAAAAATAGGTCTGACGCAGCGTGTCCAGGTTCTCCTGGTATTCGCACGAGGGCGTCGGGCTACTTTCGTCCAACGAGTTCATACAAGGCTCCTTTCCGGGCGATCAGCTCATCGTAGCGGCCCATTTCGATGATCCGCCCGGCCTTCATGACCGCAATCCGGTCGAAGTTGCGGACGGTGTCCAGGCGGTGAGCCACAGCCACCAGGGTGCTCTTGCGCTTCCAGCGCGTCTCTAGCAGGTTTTGGATCCGCGCCTGGGACGTGTTGTCCAGGGCCGAGGTCGCCTCGTCCATGATCAGCAGCCGCGGGGCTTTCAGGAAAACACGAGCGATGGCCAGCTTTTGGCGCTGGCCTCCCGAGAGCTTCTCGCCCTTGGTGCCGACATTGTAATGCATGCCGATGTCTACGATGGTCTCCAGCAGATCCCTTTCGATCAGCACCTGGATGATGTTCTGAGCGATAGCCTCCTGGGCCTGGGGAGTGGCGGCTTTGGCTTTGCCGAAAAGGATGTTGTTCAGGATGGTCTGTGAGAAAATATAATCGTTCTTGTTGTAGAAAGTGAAAACCCCCGGCAGGTCGCGCGAGATAATCTCTCGGAATCTGGTGCGGGCCTCCAACAGCAGGCGCTGCAGATCGGCGGGCAACGCCGCCATCTTGTGCACGCCGGGTGTAAAGCGCAAGGCCAGGTTGAGGAGACGATGCCGGTCTGGCAGCGGGAGATCATCAAGCCCGCGGCGGCGCAGGTGGTCCACTACGATCTTATAGCCCGGCAGCTCGTCGGCGTTCATGGGGCTTTGTTCGAAAAAAACCGCCTCCGGCGGCAGATTGCCCAGGATGTCGACCGTCTGGCGTACGAGGCGGGCGCCAAGGTTGAGCAACAGCCGGTGCAGGCCCGATTGTTCGAGAAATTTCAGAAAGTACTCGTTGCGGGCCAACGCGATTTGGGCGAAATCGGCGCGGTTGGCTGCTCCGAACGTCACGTTTTCGGCGATGTTCGAATGGAAGAGGTAGGCGTTCTCCTCGAAGAACTCCACGTGGTCAGTCAGTTTTTCACCGTGTTTCTCCTGGAACTTCCGTCGGACGCGGATGATGTCCTTCACCAAGTCCGCATGCGTTTCGGCCGTGAGCAGCGTGTTCAGCCCGAAGCGCAGTACATCCACGAAAAGACCGGTCTGGTGCAAAACGGCGATGATGTCATCGAGCGTCGGTCGGCGCTGGCCGTCATCGCCGGTGACGGCCTCGCAGGCGTAAAGCAGGTTTTCCGCGATGGAGCCCTCGAAGATGAAAGGGCTCTGAGACACCATCCCGACGTTGGCGGCCACATCCTGCTTGGTCAGTTGCGAAACCTCCTGGCCGCCGATGAGGACGCTGCCGCCGCTGTATTTGTTGAGCTGGCCGATGCACAGCGCCAGGGTGCTCTTCCCGCTACCGGAGAACCCCACCAGCGCCAGGTGCTCGCCGGGTTCGAGCTGCAGGTTGATATCGTCCAGCAAACGGATGCCGCCGTCAGTGAAGAACGAAAGACTCTGGACTTCCAGTCGGGGCGTTAGATCGAATACCTTCCGGTCGGTGGGGGTCAAGGGATAATCCGGCTCGACGTCGAAAAACTCCATGGTGCGGTCATAAGTTACGTGGCCGTCCTGGTAGACTTGATAGAATTCGATCAACTCCTTCCACGGGTCGTAGAGTTTCTCCTGAGCCGACAGAAAAGCCACCAGAGACCCCAGCTCCAGCTGCCCCTTGATGGTCAGATAGCCGCCGAGAATGAATACCAGAAAGGGCCCGAGGCTGGTGAAGAAATTGTTCGTGGATTTGACCGCAAACCGGTACAGACTCCAGACCACGCGGATTTTGCGTAGCTGTTCCACGAGCCGGCTGAACTTGGCCATTTCGATGCGGTAGGCGCCGTTGCCGTGGATTTCATGGACACCGTCGATGGACTCGGCGATCCGGCCGGCGAAGGTGCGCGCCAGGTCGACCCGCTGCTGGTTGGCGGTGTTGGCGCGCTTCTGCAGGAACGGCAGCACGATCATGGCCGCCGGATAGATGCTGAGGGATACCACCGCCAACAAGGGGTTCAACCAGATCAAATAGCCGGCGAAGGCGAGCAGCGTCAGCACGTTCGATACCGGTGTGGAAATGGCCGAGCCCACGAAGTTGGACGGAACGGCCAGTTCGTTGGCAATCGCGTTGACGACCGTCCCGGGCTGCGTGTTGCGGAAGAAACTGAGCGGCAGGGTGATGATGTGATTGTAGAGTGCATTGCGCATGCGGGCGAGCGACTGCTGCGCAATGTGCGTTTCCATAACATTGATCAGGTATTTGCAGGCGCTTGAAAGCAACACGGCGGCGAGGTAGTAGGCGCAGTAGGTCAACAGCAGGTCCACCTTGCGCAGGCTGATGGCTTGGTTGACGATGCGCTTTTGCAATTCCAGAGGAAGGACCCGGGTGAAAACGGTAACGGCAATGATGGCCAGCAGCAGGACCTGCCAGCGCAGGTTGCCGTCGAATACCCATGAAAACAGGGACCGTTTGACGATCGATCGATCCACCCTGTGCATACGGCTCTCACCGCCTCCGGCGGGTTTGCGTTGAGGGTCGGCCTTCCTGCCGGCTCCCCGATGACTATGAAGAATGCCCCATTCGGGTCAGCCTGTCAAACCCTCGACAGCGGCCGGGAATGATTCCGCCGCCGGCCTTGCCGGCTGCAAGTTGCAGCTTGACTCCAAGGTGCAGACATTCTATGGGATTAGCTGCATTTTCAAGCATTGCGGGCCGCTTTCTATCCGTTTCAGCTTCGATGCGTGTGCTTTGAGGCTGCGTTTCATGCACCTTTCCCAACAATCGTTCAGCCGAGAGGAGGTAGCAACCATGAAAAAATGGAGCGTGCTGGGTATTCTTGCCGTCGGGTTGTGCGCGTGGGCGTTCCTGGCTCCAGCCGTTCAGGCCGGAGAGACCATGGACAAGATCGAGAAGACCGGCAAGATCAAGGTCGGTTTCCGCGAGGACTCCACTCCGTTTGCCTTCATCGACCCCAAGGTGGGCAAGCAGGTCGGGTTTTCGGTGGACATGACCGCCCTGCTCGCGGAAAATCTATCCAAGTATTTTGGCAAGAAAATCGAGATCGAGCCCGTGACCATCACCACCAAGACCCGCATCCCGATGCTCTTGAACGGGACGACCGATGCCGAGATGGGCTCCACCACTTACACCCAGGAGCGCGAGGACGTGGTCGACTTCAGTCTGACGTTCTTTTTTTCGGAGACCAGCTTCCTGGTGGCCAAGGACAGCCCCATTAAAACTAAAGCGGACCTGAACGGCAAGCGCCTCGGCGGAGCGCGCGGGACCACCAACCTGAAAGCCATGGAAGACCAGGCTGCCGCCGGTGAATACAAACCGAAAGAAATCGTCACCATTGAAGGCCATGCTCAGGGCTTTTTAGCGCTCAAGACCGGCAAGATCGACGCCTATGCCACCGACCGCAGCCTGCTCGAAGGCCTGCGCATGAAGGACGAGAAACCGGATGCCTGGCGGACGGTGGATTTTGCCATTGCCTATGAACCTTATGGCTACATGATGCGCGAAAACGATTCCGATTTCCGCGATTTCGTCAACAATACCATCTTGTGGGCCATCAAGACCGGAAAGTTTTATGAGCTTTACGACAAGTGGATGGGGCCGAAAGGCATGGTGCCCATCCCCATGTCGCAGGCTTACAAGGATTACCTCCAGCTGATCGTCTATCCCATGGACGAGGGGTGGCTGAAGAAGAAATAGGGTTCAAGGATTCAAGGGTTCAAGGGAAAGGCATACAACACTTTCTGTTTTTCCACTTGAACCCTTGGCCCCTGGATCCCTGGGACCCTTAATGAGCGATAGCGAATGCTAGCTTATAAATTCGACTGGGGCGTATTGTGGCGCCAGCCATACGGTGAGTGGTTGCTGCAGGGCCTGTGGCTGACGATCCAGCTGGGGGCCCTGGCATGGGTCATCGCTCTCTCCCTGGGCATCCTCTTCGGCACGCTCCGTTCGGTCCGGTTCTGGCCCCTGCGGATTCTAGGTGCGCTATACGTCGAGATCTTCCGCAACATCCCTTTCCTGGTCCAGTTGTTTTTCTGGTTCTACGCCGGCCCCATGCTGCTGGGAAAGACCCTGCAGTTCAAGATCAACCAGATTTCCGGGCTCAATTACTACATCGCCATTTTCGGGTTGGGGCTCTACACCGCTTCGCGCGTGGCCGAGCATGTCCGTGCCGGTTTCGCCTCCATCGGGCACGGGCAGTTCGACGCGGTCCTGTCCACGGGCATGACTCGCCTGCAGATGTACTGGTACGTCATGATCCCGCATGCCCTGCGGCTGATCATCCCGCCGCTCACCACCGAATTCCTGACCATCTTCAAGAACTCCGCGGTGGCCATGACCATCGGCGTGGCCGAGACCACCTTTATGAGCTACAAGATCGACGAGCAGACCTTTCATGGTCTTGAGGCCACCACCGGCGCCATGGCCATCTACCTGGTGCTGGGGATGACCGTGGTCAAGCTGATGGATCTGATTGAAACCCGGTTCCGGATTCCCGGGTTGATGAGCCGGTAGCCATGGACGCCGTTCTGAAAAACCTGCCTTACCTGCTCGGCGGGTTTCTCACCAATCTGCAACTGGCGGCGTTTGCGCTGGGGGGGGGGATTTCCCTGGGGGCACTGGTGGGCCTCGGCCGGATTTCAAAGAGACCCTGGGTGTACTACCCCGTCACCCTGTACGTGAATTTTCTGCGCAACATTCCTCTGATCCTGGTCATCTTCTGGTTCTTCTTCGTGATGCCCATTCTGGTTGGAAAAACCATGGACCCATTTGTATCCGCTGCGGTTTCCTTCGTCGTTTTTGAGGCGACTTATTTCGGGGAAATATTCCGCGCCGGGTTTCAATCGATCAGCAAGGACCTGGTGAGCGCGGCTTATTCCACCGGGCTCACCTACCGCCAGACGGCGGCCTACATCCTGGTGCCCATCGCGGTCAAGCGCATGCTGCCCAGCCTGATTACGCAGAGCATCATCACCTTCCAGGACACGAGCTTGGCATACGTTATCGGGCTTCAGGAAATGGTCCGCCGCACCACGATTGTAGACAGCCTGGAGGTGCGCTCCGTACAACTTTACACCTTCGTGGCGATTCTCTTTTTCGTCATCTGTTTCGTCGGCTCGCGCATCAGTCTGCACTACGAGGAGAAGAGCCGAAAAGCCAAGGTCTTGTGATGCCATGATCGAGATCAAAAATGTCAGCAAGTGGTTCGGCGAGTTCCAGGTTCTGGCCGATGTCAACGAGGTGGTCCAGCGGGGACAGAAGGTCGTCATCTGCGGCCCGAGCGGCTCCGGCAAAAGCACACTCCTGCGCTGCATCAACGGACTGGAACCCTATCAAAAGGGGGAGATCATCGTCGACGGCGTCTCGCTCAGCGACCCCAAGACCAATTTATACAAACTACGGGAAAAGCTCGGCATGGTCTTCCAGCGCTTTGAGCTCTACCCGCACATGACGGTCCTGCGTAACATCACGTTGGCGCCCATGAAGGTCCGGAAAAAATCCCGGCAGGAGGCCGAGAAAAAGGCCATGGAACTGCTCGATCGCGTGGGGATTCCGGACAAAGCCGGCGCTTACCCCGCCAATCTTTCGGGAGGCCAGCAGCAGCGGGTGGCCATTGCACGGGCACTCGCCATGGAACCGGCCTGCATGATGTTCGACGAGCCCACGTCGGCTCTGGATCCGGAGATGATCCAGGAGGTTCTGGAGGTCATGATCGGCCTGGCCAAGGAGGGAATGACCATGCTGGTGGTGACCCACGAGATGGGCTTCGCACGGGAAGTCGCCGACGAGATCATCTTTATGGACGCCGGACGGATCATCGAACGCGGCCGGGGCGACGAGTTTTTCAAGAACCCGAAGAGCCAGCGGACGAAAGATTTCCTGGGGCAGATACTGAAATGACGGAAAAGACCATCGGCATATTGGGCGGCATGGGACCGGAGGCCACCCTGGATCTTTTCGGCAAGATCATCGCCAATACCACGGCCGTCAGGGACCAGGACCACCTGCGCGTGGTGATCGATTCCAACCCCCGGGTGCCGGACCGCACGGCCGCCATCTTGGCGGGAGGCGAGTCGCCGGTGCCGGCGATGCAGTCGGGCATCGCGGCTCTCAAGCGGGCCGGCGCGGGCTTCGTGGCCATCCCCTGCGTGTCGGCGCATTTCTTTCTGGATGAACTGCAGCGCGAAGCCGGGCTGCCCATCCTGTCCATGTTCGATGTCACGGCCGAGCACATCCGCCAGCACCACGCGCACATCCGCACGGTCGGCATGCTGGCCACCACCGGAACCATAAAAGGCGGGCGGTTCCGCGCCAAGCTGGAGCAATCGGGAGTCGCCATCCTGACACCGGAGGAGCCGGACCAGGAACGCGTCATGGCGGCCATCTACGCGATCAAGGGAGCGGCGGGCGTCCGGGACCGGGAGGCGATCGGGACCGAGATCCGGGCTGTCGCCGACCGGCTGATCCGGCGCGGCGCTCAGGCGGTGGTGGCCGGGTGCACCGAGATTCCATTGGTGCTGCGGCCGGGCGACCTCGATGTCCCCGTGTTCGATACCCTGCTGCTGCTGGCAAGGGCGGCTATCGTCGCTGCCGGCCGCACCCCGGTTTAAAGCCTCGTCCAAGTCCCAAGGGCTGCGTTGCGTATTTGTTCTTTGTGGGAGTGGCTTCCAGCCACGATAAAATCGCGGCAAGATGCCGCTCCCACAAGAAAAAGAGATCAACTTCCTGAGAAGGAGAACTGACATGAACCTAGCACGCTTTCCACGACGGCGGTATGCCGACGGGCCGACGCCGCTTCAGCCTTTGACACGGCTTTCCGAGGTGCTGGGCGGACCGAACCTCTTCATCAAACGCGACGACCAGCTCGGGTTCGCCGCCGCCGGCAACAAGGTCCGCAAGCTGGAGTTCGTGATGGCGGACGCCCTTGAAAAAGGAGCTGATTTTATCATTACCTGCGGGGCGGTTCAGTCCAACCACTGCCGCCTGACCCTGGCCGCCGCGGTCCGCGAAGGGCTCCGGTGCGGCCTGGTGCTCGAGGAACGCGTGCCGGGCAGCTACAAGCCCCAGGCCAGCGGCAACAATTTTCTCTACCATCTCATGGGCGTGGACCGGGTTCAGGTGGTCCCTGGGGGATCCGACATGATGGGGGCCATGGGCGCCATGGCGGATGAGGTCCGGTCACAGGGCGGCCGCCCCTACCTGATTCCCGGCGGGGCGTCGAACCCCCTGGGTGCGCTGGGGTATGCGGCCTGCGCCCAGGAGATCCTCGCCCAGGCCTTCGACATGGGGCTGCGGATCGACCGGGTGGTGTGCGCCAGCGGCAGCGCCGGAACCCACGCGGGGCTGCTCACCGGATTCTGGGGAACCCGCAGCGGCATCCCGGTGGTCGGGATGAACGTGAGCCGGACCAAGGCCCAGCAGGAGGAACTGGTCTTCAAGCTGGCCAAGGAAACAGCGGCCCTTGCCGGCATTGACGGCGAGCTGCCGCGCGATGCGGTGGTGTGCTTCGGGGATTATGTCGGGCCGGGCTATTCCCTGCCGACCGCCGGCATGGTCGAGGCCGTCAAGCTGCTCGCGCGGACCGAGGCGGTGCTGCTCGACCCGGTCTATACCGGCAAAGCCATGGCCGGCCTCATCGATCAGGTGCGCAAGGGTTTTTTCAGGAGAGGCGAGAACGTGGTATTCGTGCACACCGGCGGCTCGCCGGCGCTGTATGCGTATCTGGAGAGTTTTTGGGAATAAGCAGCTCACAGCAGCTTCACCACCACCAGTGTGACGTCATCCTCCTGGGGCGCTTCCCCGCGAAAGTTTTGCACGGCTTCGATGACGGCGGACTGGATGTCGGCGGCTGACCGGGACGCATTGGCGCGGACGACCTGGCGGACACGCTCGGCCCCGAAAAACGCGCCGGCGGTGTCGCGGGTCTCGGTGATCCCGTCGGTGCCGATGACGATCACCGAGCCGGGCTCCCAGCCCTGCTGGGTGTAGTCCCGGTATTCGGCCGTGTCTACCACCCCCATCGCCATTCCTTCGCCGTTCAGCTCGCGGAAGGTCGCTCGGACCGGGTCATAGGCCATGGCCGGCTCGTGCCCGGCGCGAACCCAGCGCAGCATTTTCGCCCGCGAGTCGATTTCAAGGAAGAACATGCTCATGAAGCGGCCCGTGCGGTCGCTGTCCCGCGTCACGTAGCGGTTGACATCGCGTGCTAGCAGGGCCGGGGTTCTGAAACTCTGAGCCTCGGCGAGCAGAAAGGCTCGTGCGGAGGCCATAAAGAGCGCTGCGTCGATTCCGTGGCCCGAAACATC
>Ga0105105_10001032_pt1 | contig 12003 bp, 9 predicted proteins | sample PPLLaktember2015_4_FD_79108 | JGI IMG/M metagenome (GOLD analysis project Ga0105105, IMG submission 79108) | Freshwater sediment microbial communities from Prairie Pothole Lake near Jamestown, North Dakota, USA - PPLs Lake P8 Core (1) Depth... | ecosystem: Environmental > Aquatic > Freshwater >... | reverse complement strand
CGGCCGCGTCGTCCTTGGCGCTGTTCACGCGCAGGCCGGTCGACAGGCGCTGGATGGCCGTGCTCAGGTCCTTCTGCGTGCCCGCCAGGTTGCCCTGGGCGTTCAGGGACATCAGGTTGGTGTTGATGACTTGCATGTGAAGCTCCGTTCGATCCGTTCGGCTGAGGGTTGGCACGGTTCGATTGCGTGCCTCATGGAACGGTTATCGGGCAGGAGCTCTCGCAACTCGAGCCTAGGGCAATCCCCTAATCACCGATTAACCCGGACGGAAACCGCGCTTATGTCGACGGTCGATGCACGCCGACGGGCGGCCGGTTCCGGGGGACGAAGGGCCTGTGCTTCGTCGACGGGCGGCCGACGGTGCGTCCGTCGGGCCCCGCGGTCCGCGGGGCTCGCAGCGCAATCCGTCCGGCGCCTCCCGGCGCCGCCGATCGCACCGCCACGCGAACGCGCGAACAGCGGTGAGGAACCGGCGCAATCGGAACGGTTCAGGCGGCGGGGGGCACGTAGCCGGCGGCCTGATCGACCGCGCCGCCCCCGAAGAACCATGCCTCCATCTGCTGGGCGAGGTACTTGCGGGCCCGCGCATCCGCGAGGTTCAGCCGGTTCTCGTTGACCAGCATCGTCTGGTGCTTGAGCCAGCCCTGCCAGGCCTCCTTCGAGACGCTCTCCCAGATCCGCTTGCCGAGTTCGCCGGGGTAGGGCGGGAAGTCGAGGCCTTCGGCCTCGCGCTGGAGCTTCACGCATTGAACGGTTCGTGCCATGGATGCCTCTGGAGAGTGTCGGAGCGCGGCCGGCCGGCCGCGGCGGGGGAGAGACGGGGGAGTGGACGCCGGACACGCGCGAGTCGACCGCGCCCGGCGCCTGCGATGCTGCGGATCATCCCAGCGACTTGAACAGGACCTGGGATTTCCTCTGCCAGTTGTAGAGGTTCTTGCGGGCCCGGGGCAGGTCGTCGACCGAACCGACCACGAAGCCGCGCTTCTGGAACCAGTGGGCCGTCCGGGTGGTCAGCACGAACAGACGCCTGAGCCCGGCCGCGCGTGCCCGCTGCTCGATGCGCTGCAGCAGCCGCTCGCCGTCGCCCTGGCCCTGCACCTGGGGGTTGACGGCCAGACAGGCCAGCTCGCCGATGCCGTCCTCGGGAAACGCGTAGAGGGCGGCGCAGCCGAAGATCACCCCGTCGTGCTCGATGACGGTGAAGTTGGCGATCTCGCGCTCCATCAGCGCACGGTCGCGCTTGACCAGGGTGCCGTCGTCCTCGAGGGGGCGGATGATCGAGAGGATGCCGCCGACGTCGTCCAGCGTCGCCTCGCGCAGCGCCTCGAGCGTCTCCTCGACCACCATCGAGCCGACCCCGTCGTGAAGGAACAGTTCGAGCAGCACCGAACCGTCCATGTCGATCGGGACGATGTGCGCGCGTGCCACGCCGCCGTCGCAGGCCTTCAGCGCGAAGCGCAGGTAATCGGCAGCGTCGCGCGGCAGGTAGCCCGCGGCGAGGATCGTCCGAGCCGTGCCCTCGGTGATCTCGGTGAGCTGGACGCCGGCCTCGTCGACGATGCCGCCGGACTCGGAGACGAAGATCAGCTTGTCCGCATCCAGGGCGACCGCGGTCGCGCAGGCGAGGTCCTCCATGCCGAGGTTGAAGGCCTCGCCGGTGGGCGAGAAGCCGAGCGGCGGCAGCAGCACCAGCGCGCCGCTGTTCAGCGCCAGGCGGATCGCCTGCACGTCGACCTTCCTGACCACTCCGGTGTGCTCGAAGTCGACCCCGTCGACGATGCCGACCGGCCGCGCGGTGACGAAGTTGCCCGAGACGACGCGTACGGCGGCGTGCGCCATCGGCGTGTTGGGCAGCCCCTGCGAGAAGGCCGCCTCGATGTCGAGACGGGTCTCGCCGGCCGCTTCCTTGGCGCACTCGAGCGCCACGGAGTCGGTGATGCGCAGCCCGGCGTGGTAGCGGCTGCTGGCGCCGCGCAGCGACATCTGCTCCTCGATCTGGGGGCGCGAGCCGTAGACCAGCACCAGGCGCATGCCCATCGCGTGCAGCAGGCTCAGGTCCTGGACGAGGGCGTTGAGCCGCCCTCGCGTGACCAGCTCGCCCGCGAAGCCGATGACGAGCGTCTTGCCCCGGAAGGCGTGGATGTACGGCGCGACGGCGCGCAGCCAGGCGACGAACTGCTGCGGCTCTGAGTGGTAGGGCATCCCGCCATTATAATTTGCGGGTGCGGCTCGAGTTCCCAGAAGCATTGCCGGTCTCGGGCCGGCGAGACGAGATCGCCGCCGCGATCGCCGCCCATCCGGTGGTCATCGTCGGCGGCGAGACCGGCTCGGGCAAGACCACGCAGCTCCCCAAGATCTGCATCGCGGCCGGCCGGGGCGCGCACGGCCTGATCGGCCACACCCAGCCGCGCCGGCTCGCGGCCACCAGCGTGGCCAAGCGGATCGCCGAGGAGCTCGGCTCGCCGCTCGGCACCGACGTCGGCTACAAGATCCGCTTCAACGAGCGGGTCTCGAAGACCGCGCGCATCAAGCTGATGACCGACGGCATCCTGCTGGCCGAGACGCAGGGCGACCCCCTGCTGCGCCGGTACGACACCCTGATCATCGACGAGGCGCACGAGCGCAGCCTCAACATCGATTTCCTGCTCGGCTACCTCAAGCAGCTCGTCGACGGTCCGCGCCGCGACGACCTCAAGCTGGTGATCACGTCGGCGACCATCGACGCCGAGCGCTTCTCGCAGCACTTCGCGGGGCCGAAGGGGCCGGCGCCGGTCATCGAGGTGTCCGGGCGCACCTATCCGGTCGAGATCCGCTGGCGACCGCCCGGCGAGACCGCGGCGGGCGCGGCCGCCGTCGCCATCGGCGCGCCCGGGGCGGCGGGGCCCTCGGCGACCGCGCCCGGGTCGGCCGGACCCGGAGGCGCCGTGCCGACCGAAAGCGGCGGATCGTCCCCGCCGGCCCCGCCGCCGATCTCCTACGCCCGTGCCTCGAAGCGCGACGACGACGACGAGACCGACCTGCCGGCCGCCATCGAGGATGCCGTCGACGAGCTGTGGGCCGAAGGGCCGGGCGACATCCTGGTGTTCCTGCCCGGCGAGCGCGAGATCCGCGAGACCGCCGACCACCTCCGGCGCGCCTGGACGCGACGGGGCGCTCGCGCGGGCCTGGTCGCCTCGGCGGAGATCCTGCCGCTGTTCTCCCGGCTGTCGGCGGCCGACCAGCAGCGGGTCTTCAGCACGGGGGGCCCGCCGCGCGTGGTGCTCGCCACCAACGTCGCCGAGACCTCCCTGACCGTCCCCGGCATCCGCTACGTCGTCGACACCGGCCTCGCGCGCGTCAAGCGCTACCGCTACCGCGGCAAGGTCGAGCAGCTGCAGATCGAGCCGGTCTCTCGCGCGGCGGCCAACCAGCGGGCGGGTCGCTGCGGGCGCGTGGCCGACGGCATCTGCATCCGGCTCTACGACGAGGCCGATTTCGCGCGCCGGCCGGCCTTCACCGATCCCGAGGTGCTGCGCTCGTCGCTCGCCTCGGTGATCCTGCGGATGAAGTCGCTCAGGCTGGTCGAGATCGACGCGTTCCCGTTCGTCGACCCGCCGCCGCGGCGCGCGATCACCGACGGATTCGATCTGCTGAGGGAGCTCGACGCGGTCGATGCCGACGGACACCTGACGAAGGTCGGTCAGCAGCTCGCGCGGCTGCCGGTCGACCCTCGGATCGGTCGGATGCTGCTGGCGGCCCGCGAGCGCGGGGCGCTGCGCGAGGCGCTGGTGGTGGCCTCGGCGCTGTCGGTGCAGGATCCACGCGAGCGGCCCGTCGAGCGCCAGCAGGCGGCCGACCAGGCGCACGCCCGCTTCACCGATCCCCGCTCGGACTTCGCCTCGCTGGTGAAGCTCTGGGATGCCTGGCAGGCGGGGAAGGGCGCCGGCGAGTCGAACCGGGCCTACGCGGCGCGCCTCGAGCGCGAGTTCCTGTCGATGCGCAAGCTGCGCGAATGGGCCGACGTCCACGCGCAGCTCGCCGATGCCGTGGCGGAGCTGCACTGGGAGCCCAACGCGGAGCCGGCGGCCTACGAGCCGCTGCATCGTGCGCTGCTCGCCGGACTGCTCGGCAATCTCGGCTGCAGGTCGCCCGACGAGCCGTACTACCTCGGCACCCACGCCACGAAGTTCTGGCTGCACCCGGGCTCCGGGCTGTCGAAGCGCAGCTCGGCCCGTCAGCAGCAGACGGCCGACGCCGCGCGTGCCGAGCCGAAGGCCGAGGGCTCGGCCGGCGCGCGCTGGGTGATGGCCGCCGAGATGGTCGACACCGGGCGCCTGTACGGCCGCACGCTCGCCCGCATCGATCCGGCCTGGATCGAGCAGACGGCCGCCCACCTGATCCGCAAGTCGTGGAGCGAGCCCCACTGGGAGAAGCGCGCGGGGCAGGTGGTCGCGATGGAGCGGGGCACGCTGTACGGGCTCGTGATCTACGGCCAGCGACGCGTGCACTATGCGTCGATCGACCCGAAGCTCGCCCGCGAGCTGCTGATCCGCGAGGCGCTGGTCGCCGGCGACTGGGAGAGCGACTGCGCGTTCTTCCGTCACAACCGCAAGGTCGTCGCCGAGGTGGAGCAGCTCGAGGCGAAGATCCGCCGCCCCGACCTGCTGGTCGACGAGCAGTACCTGTACGACTGGTTCGACGCCCAGGTGCCGGCCGAGGTGACCAGCGGCCAGCAGCTCGAGCGGTGGTGGCGGGGCGCGAGCCGGGATCGCCCGGACCTGCTGAAGCTCTCGCGCGAGCAGCTCCTGCGCAAGGACGCCGACGGGGTCGATCACCGCAACTTCCCGAAGCGCGTCGAGATGCGCGGCGTCGGCTTCGAGGCGCTCTACCACTTCGACCCAGGCGCCGACGACGACGGGGTCACCCTGCAGGTGCCGCTGTATGCGCTGAACCAGGTCGATGCCGTGCGCGCGGAGTGGCTGGTACCCGGCATGCTGGCGGACAAGGTGGCGGCGCTGCTGAAGTCCCTGCCGCAGAAGCACCGCCGCCAGCTGCTGCCGCTCGACGCCTGGGCGGCGGGCTTCGTGGCGCGGGCAGGCGAGGCGGGCGCCGCGCGGCCGCTGATCGACGCGCTGATCGACGATCTCCGCGAGCAGGCCGGCATCCGCGTGGGCGCGACGGACTTCCGCCTCGAGACCCTGGCGGCGCACCTGTTCATGAACTTCAGGGTGGCCGACGAGCACGGACGCTTCCTCGCGACCTCGCGCAACCTCGCCACGCTGCGTGCCCAGCTCGGGTCGAGTGCCCAGGGCAGCTTCCAGGCCGCGCTGAAGGCCGCCGGGGTCGGGGCGGCCGACGCGCCGGCGCCGGGTCGCACGGGAGGGCAGGGCGTGCGCAGGGCCGCGGCGCCGGTCTCGGGCTCGGCCGCTGCGGGCTCCGCTGCCTCGGGCGCCCCCGCATCCGGCACCGCTGCATCCGGCGTACCCGCCTCCACCGATCCGCAGGGCGCACGGAACGTCGCGATCGCCGCCGGGACCGACGCGGCCACCCGCGCCACGCTGCGGCGAGCCGGCGAACGCTTCACCGACTGGACCTTCGGTGCGCTGCCCGAACTGCTCGAACTGGCGGTCGGCCCGCGCGGCGAGGAGACGCTGATCGGCTGGCCGGCCCTGGTCGACCGCGGCGATGCGGTCGAACTGCAGGTCTTCGACGAGCCCGAGCGCGCGCTGCGCGAGCACCGGGCCGGCCTGCGACGGCTGTTCGCGATCACGTTGCGCGAGCCGCTGAAGTGGCTCGAGAAGAACCTGCCCGATGCCCAGCGGCTGACGATGCTGTTCATGCCCTTCGGAACCGCCGACGACCTGCGGCGCGAGCTGGTCGCCGCCGTGCTCGATCGGGCCTGCCTCGCCGACCCGCTGCCGACCGAGCGGACCGCATTCGAGCTGCGGGCGGCCGAGGCGCGTCCGCGCCTCGCCCTGATCGGGCAGGAGCTCGCGCGAACGCTCGCCGCCGTGCTCGCCGAGCACGCCACCCTGCAGAAGAAGCTCTCGGCCGCGCGGGGCTTCCCGCAGGCCGCGGCCGACGTCACGCAGCAGCTCGCGGGCCTGCTGCCGCGGGGCTTCGTCTCGCAGATCGACCCCGCGCGACTGCAGCACGTCGCCCGCTACCTGAAGGCGGCGGCCGCCCGCCTGGACAAACTGCGCGCCGATCCCACCCGCGATGTGCAGAAGATGGCCGAGATCGCGCCGATGCTTCAGAATTTCGCGCGTGCGCAGGCCGCGCTCAAGGGGCGGCACGACCCGCGGCTCGAGGAGTTCCGCTGGCTCCTGGAGGAACTGCGCGTATCGTTGTTCGCTCAGGAGCTCCGCACGCCGATGCCGGTGTCGGTCAAGCGCCTGGAGAAGGTCTGGGATTCGATCAGATCGTGACGGTCGGATCCCCCGTTGAAGGAACAGGATGAAGCTCTCGTTTCGCGCCGCCGCCGCCCTCGCCGCCGCCCTCGCCCTGCCGTCGGTCGCCCTCGCCCAGTACGCGATCGTGCTGAACTCGCGCGATGCCTCGGTCTCGCTGATCGACCAGACCACGTTCAAGGAAGTGGGACGGGTCGACGTCGGCAAGGAGCCGCACCACCTGTACCCCATGCCCGACGGCAAGCGGCTGGTGGTGGCCAACGCGATCAGCAACGACCTGCATTTCCTCGATCCCTCGAGCGGCAAGGTCCTCGGCCGCGTGCGCGGCATCGACGATCCGTACCAGCTGGCGTTCTCGCCCGACGAGAAATGGTTCGTCACCGCCGCACTGCGCCTGCACCGCGTCGACGTCTATTCCTGGGACGGCAAGGACAAGAAGCTCGTCAAGCAGATCCCGCTCCCCAAGGCGCCCAGCCACCTGTGGTTCTCCGCCGACAGCCGCACGGTCTACACCACGCTGCAGGAGAGCGACGAGATCGCCGCCATCGACGTGCCCACCCAGACGGTCACCTGGAAGGCGAAGGTCGGCCGTCAGCCGGCGGGCATCGTGGTCTCGCCGGACGGCCGCTCGCTGTTCGTCGGCGTGATGGGCGAGGACTACGTCGAGGTCGTCGACATCGCGACCCGCAAGACGGTCAACAAGATCCGCACGGGCAAGGGCGCGCACAACTTCCGCGGACTGGGCGACAAGCGCCACCTGCTGGTCAGCAATCGGGTGGACAACACCGTGTCCATCCTCGACATGACCGACATGAAGGTCGTCGGGCAGATTCCGGTGCCCGGCGGCCCCGACTGCATGGAGCTGACCGCGGACGGCAAGCTGCTGTGGGTGACGTCGCGCTTCGCCAAGCAGGTCTCGATCGTCGACATGGCCAGCCGCAAGGTCGTGCGGACGATCCCGGTCGGGCGCTCCCCGCACGGCATCTACCTGCACAACAGGGCGCCGCTGCTTTGACGCGGCCGGTCGCACGCCCGTTCGTGCGTCGGGTCATGCGTCGGGTCATGCATCGGTCCATGCGCTCCGCCCTGCGTCGAACCGTCGTGCTGGCGGCCGCCTCGCTGCTGCCGCTGTCCGCCGGGGCGGCATCGTGCCCGGGCGGCACCGTCTACCTGACGCTCGACACCGGCAACATGCGCGAGGCCGAGCGGATCTCCGGCATCCTCCGGAAGCACGACGTGCGCGTCACGTTCTTCCTCGCCAACGAGAAGACGCCCGACGGCGACCATTCGCTCGACGAGCGCTGGGCCGGCTACTGGCGCGAGCGCGCCAGGGAAGGGCATGCCTTCGGCAGCCACACGTTCGACCATGTCTACTTCCGCGGCGTCGCGGCCGACGGCTCGCTGACGGTCCGTCCGCAGTTCGGGGCCCAGGCCGGCCGGACGCTGCAGTGGAGCGGGCGGGAGCTGTGCACGGAGCTCGATCGGGTCGGCACCCGCTTCAAGGCGATGACCGGACAGGGGCTCGAGCCCCTGTGGCGCGCGCCGGGCGGCAAGGCGCCGCGGCAGGCGATGGCCGCCGCGAAGGCCTGCGGCTACGCGCACGTGCACTGGGCGCCGGCCGGCTTCCTCGGCGACGAGCTGCCCTCCGAGACCCACCCCAACGATCGCCTGCTCGCGCAGGCGCTGGCGGGCATCCGCGGCGGCGACATCCTGATGGCCCACCTGGGCATCTGGTCGCGCCGGGATCCCTACGCTCCGATGCTCGATCCGCTGATCGGCGGGCTCAAGGCACGGGGCATGTGCTTCGCGACGCTGCGCGAGCATCCCGACTACCGGCGCTGAGCGCGCCCCACACGCGACGATGGATCCGATCGGACGGTTCGATTCGATGGTGCACGGTCTGCAGCAGTGGCTGTACGAGACCGCGGTGCAGCCGCTGCTCTTCGCCCTCGGCTGGATGCGCTATGCCGAGGAACTGTTCGACTTCACCGAGTGGGTGGTGCTCGGCGCGATCGAGGTGGTCGTCCTCGCGATCCTGCTCGGCGCGGCCGAACGGCTGTGGCCAGCCGAGCCGGTGACCGACCGGCGGGCGATCCGCACCGACGTCCTCTACACGCTCCTGCACCGCCTCGGCGGCTTCGCGCTGGTGGTCTTCGCGCTGCTCACGCCGCTGTTCGACGCGCTCGAGTCGACGCTGCGGCTGGTCGGCTTCTCGCGGCTCAACGTCGACCAGCTGTGGCCGGGCGTGACCGACCTGCCGGTGATCAGCTTCGCGATCTATCTGGTGCTGTTCGACTTCGTCGACTACTGGCTGCATCGGTGGCAGCACCGCTTCGGATGGTGGTGGGCACTGCATGCCGTCCATCACAGCCAGCGCCAGATGACCTTCTGGAGCGATCAGCGCAACCACCTGTTCGACGACCTGATCCGGGACGCCGCGATGGCGCTGGTGGCGGTCGCCTTCGGCGCGTCGCCCGGTCAGTTCGTCGCCCTCGTGATCGCCTCGCGCGTGCTGCAGAGCGTTCAGCACGCGAACCTGCGCTGGCGGTGGCCGGGCCCGCTCGAAGGCGTGCTCGTCAGCCCGAGCTGGCACCGGCTGCACCATGCGATCGGCTACGGCCACGAGGGACGCACGCAGGGCGTGAACTTCGCGGTGCTGTTCCCGATCTGGGACGTGCTCTTCGGCACGGCCGACTGGCGTCCCGGATTCGTCCCCACCGGCATCCGTGACCAGCTCGACGGACGCGACTACGGTCGCGGCTTCTGGTCGCAGCAGGCGAGGGCGATCGGCCGCTGGTTCGGCCGCGCCTGAGCGGTCGCGCCCACGCCGTCGAGGCGAGCGCACGAGTCCTCAGCGGGCATACTCCCGATCCCGTCTTCACGCGACTTTCGGAGCAGCGCACGTGGCCACCTTCGGTCTGATCATCGTCGGCGACGAGATCCTCTCGGGCAAGCGGCAGGACAAGCACTTCGCGAAGGTCGTCGAGCTGCTCGGCGCACGAGGCCTGCAGCTGTCCTGGGCGCGCTACCTCGGCGACGACCGCGATCGCCTCGTGGCGACGCTGCGCGAGACCTTCGCCGGCGACGACGTGGTCTTCTCCTGCGGCGGCATCGGCGCGACGCCCGACGATCACACCCGCCAGGCCGCGGCGGCCGCGCTCGGCGTGCCGCTGGTGCTGCACCCCGAGGCCGAGCGGCTGATCACCGAGCGCACGATGGAGATGGCGCGCGACGGCAAGGCCGCAGCCGACATGGGCGCACCCGAGAACCGCCAGCGGCTGAAGATGGGCGAGTTCCCGGAGGGCGCGCGGATCGTGCCCAACCCGTTCAACCGGATTCCGGGCTTCAACGTCGGCGCTCACTGGTTCGTGCCGGGCTTCCCGGTGATGGCCTGGCCGATGATCGAACAGGTGCTCGACGACCACTATCGGGCGCTCTTCCACCGCGAGGCGCGGGGAGACCGCTCGATGATGGTCTACGAGCTCGCGGAGTCGACGCTGACGCCGCTGATGGAGGCGGTCGAGCGCGAGTTCGGGGGCATCAAGGTCTACAGCCTGCCGTCGGTGGGCGAGGGCGGCGTGCGGCGGCACATCGAGCTCGGTGCGAAGGGCGCGGCCGAGCAGGTCGAGCCGGCGTACGAGCGTCTGCGCGCGGGCGTGCTGGCGCTGGGCGGCACGATCCTGTAGCGGCCGACAGCCGATCACGAACGAACCGGCCCGGTCTCCTTGCGGATCCGGGCCTTCGCAAATGAACCGGCCCGGTCTCCTTGCGGATCCGGGCCTTCGCAAATGAACCGGCCCGGTCTCCTTGCGGATCCGGGCCGGGTGCGTCGCGCTGTATCGAGGAGGCGAGGCGGCGACGTCTGGGAGACTGTCGAGGCTTCACCGCACCGCGGGGCCGGAGCCCCACGGGCGGTCAGGCGCCTCAGGCCGCTTTCTTGGCGCGGGGCGCGCTGGCCGCCGCGGTCTTGCCGGCGGCGACGAGGTTGGCCTCGGCCATCTCGACGACCTGCTTGGTCGCCTTGTTGACCTGGTCGTACGCGGTGTTGGCCGCCGAGACCGCCGACTTCATGAACGTGACCACGCCTTCGCTGCCGGCCGGCGCGTTCTTGGCGAGCGCGTCGATGGCGGTGTGGAGCTGGCGGTTGCCGTCGGTGAGCTGCTTCTCGATCAGCTTGGCGATCTCGCTGCCCGTGTCGCTGGTGATCTCGTACACGTGCTTGGCGTACGCGGTCATCTTGTCGGCGGCGGGCTGGGCCGAACCGGCGGCGAAGTCGGCGAACGCCTTGGCGTCCTTGACCTCGAGCAGCGCCTTGAACTGCTCGGCGGACTCTTCGAACGACGTCTTCGTGGCGGCCATGTTCAGCTCGGCCAGCTTCTCGAGGCCGGCGAACGACTTGGCGGCCATCGCCTGGAACGACTCGAGCGCGGCTTTGTGCATCGCAACCATCTGATCGGGGGTGGTGAACATAATGACCTCTTTTCGGAAAAATTCGTTAACGGAATCAACCGTTTGCAGGGACATTCACGGTTGGCGACGCAGCGTTGTGCGCTGCAACAGGACTGAATTATAGGGTCGTGCGCACCGAAGTCAAGCGTTTTATTGTTGCACTGCAACACGATGCTAGACTGGCCCGGTGAAGGCGTTCTACAGCGACCGGTTCGTGCTGCCCCTGCCCGACGGCCACCGGTTCCCGATGGCCAAGTACCGGCTGCTCCGCGAGCGGATCGCCCGCGACCTCCCGGACGTCGCGCTGGCGGAGCCGCCCCCCGCCACCGACGGCGTGCTGGCGCTGGCCCACACCCCCGACTGGATCGAACGGCTGAGCCTGGGGCGCCTGTCCGCGCTCGAGCAGCGCGCGATCGGATTCCCCTGGTCGGAGGCGATGGTGGAGCGCTCGCGACGTTCGGTCGGCGCCACCATCGCCGCCTGCCGGGCCGCGCTGCAGGACGGCGCATCGGTCAACCTCGCGGGGGGCACCCACCATGCCGGGCCCGATCGCGGCGAAGGGTTCTGCTGCCTGAACGACGTGGCGGTCGCCGCCCGCCTGATGCAGGCCGAGCGCCGCGCCACCCGAGTCGCGATCGTCGATCTCGATGTCCACCAGGGCAACGGCAGCGCCGAGATCCTGCGCAACGATCCGTCCGTGTTCACCCTCTCGATCCACGGCGCGCGCAACTTCCCGTTCCGCAACCGCTGCGACGGCGATCTGGACGTCGACCTCCCGGACGGTACCGGCGACGAGGCCTACCTCGACGCACTCGACCTCGCCCTCGCCGCGATGATCGAGCGCTTCGCCCCGGACTTCCTGATCTATCTCGCCGGCGCGGACGTGTACGACGGCGACCGCCTCGGGCGCCTGTCGCTGTCGGTCCCCGGCATCGCCGAGCGTGACCGGCGGGTCTTCGCCTTCGCGCGCGAGCGCGGCCTGCCGGTCGCGGTCGCGATGGGCGGGGGCTACTGCCCGGACATCGATCGCATCGTCGACATCCACTTCGGCACGGTCGTCCAGGCTCGCGAGCATGCGGCCGGAGGGGGCGCTCGGCGCGGCCCTCCGAGCCCCGCTGCGTGAGGCCGGGCGTGGGTGCGGGGGTGGGTGCGGGGGGGGGCGCGG
>Ga0105105_10001031_pt1 | contig 12008 bp, 10 predicted proteins | sample PPLLaktember2015_4_FD_79108 | JGI IMG/M metagenome (GOLD analysis project Ga0105105, IMG submission 79108) | Freshwater sediment microbial communities from Prairie Pothole Lake near Jamestown, North Dakota, USA - PPLs Lake P8 Core (1) Depth... | ecosystem: Environmental > Aquatic > Freshwater >... | reverse complement strand
GATTGCGATAGCGAAATCGTACCAGGTACAGACCCCTTCATTCGCATAGTTATAGGTTGCCGCATACGTTTTTCCGGGATCTGCTTTTGCAAGGATGGTCATGACAGCATCGACCAGGTCCGCAGCATAAGCCGGCGAACCAACCCGGTCTGAAACCACATCGAGCGATTCCCGATCACGCCCGAGACGCAGCATGGTCTTCACGAAATTTTCTCCAAACGGAGAATACAGCCAGCCCGCACGGATAATCATATATGACGTCCCTGCCGTACGGATCATGTTTTCACCGGCAAGTTTAGCCTGCGCATTCACTCCGTGCGGCTCGGCGACGTCTGTCTCCCGATAGGGAGCAGGAGACATGCCGTTGAAAACATTGTATGTTGAAAAATGAATCAGCAGGGCACCATGCTCCCTGGCGCAACGGGCAAGCACCCCGGCTCCGTCCCGGTTCACCCTGAACGACGCTTCGGGATCAGCTTCCGCCCTGTCCACGGAGGTAAACGCGGCACAGTTGATCACGACGTTGCAGCGGCACTCTCGCATTGCCTCATCGACCCGTACTTCCTCGCTGATATCGAGGTCGTTATGGTTGAAAAAGAAAAAATTCCATTGCGGATATCCTGACGCAATGGCTCGAAACTCCGAACCAAGCTGCCCTGCACTGCCGGTTACCATGATATTCATCCTGCACAAAAGCGGTTAACGGTTAACGATCCTTCCCCCGACGTCATATTGTAAATACTGTCGATTTTCATGATATTCAAAAACAGGATATCAACTTTGCCGGCTGTAAATACCCGAATTCCCAATCCGGGCCGGGGATGATTGCAATAAATTCCCATGCAGGGGATGATCCATGACGAATTATTTCACCTATCCACTGGACACAACAGGCCTTTTACGCAAAAAAAGAGCCATCCGCCGCGACCTTTCAAATCGAAAGAATCTCGACGTCAAACGCGTCGCCATACTGGGAGGGTCAACAACCGCGGAAATAAAGGATATGCTGGAGTTGTTCCTGCTCCATGCCGACATCAGACCGGTATTTTATGAATCGGAATATAACCGGTATTTCGAAGATGTCATGTTTCCGGAATCCGGGCTGAAGGATTTCCGCCCTGAAATCATCTATATCCATACAACGAGCCTCAATATCCGGAGGTTTCCCGCCCTGAACGAAAGCAGTGAGGTGATCGACGGGTTGCTTGCCGGCGAGATGAACCGGTTTGCCGATCTCTGGGAACGCATCGAACAGGACTACGGCTGTCCTGTCATCCAGAACAATTTCGAACTGCCCCACTACCGTATCCTGGGCAATCTTGATGCATACGATATTCACGGCCGGGCAAGATTCATCGGACTGCTCAATTTGCGCTTCAGCGAAGAAGCAAGGAAAAGAAAGAACCTCTATCTGAACGACATCAATTACCTTGCCGCCTGGTTCGGACTTGAGCGCTGGCACGACAGGCTTTTCTGGTACTCCTACAAATATGCCATGAATTTCGAGGCTATTCCGCTGCTTGCCGACAGCATAGCTTCGATCATCCGGGCCATCTACGGAAAGGCGAAAAAATGCCTCGTGCTTGACCTCGACAACACGCTCTGGGGTGGCGTCATAGGCGATGACGGCCTCAAGGGCATACGCATCGGAAAGGAAACCCCGGAAGCCGAGGCATACACCGAATTCCAGCGCTATGTCAAAGAGCTGAAAGAGCGGGGGGTGCTGCTCGCCGTCTGCTCAAAAAACGATGAGACCAACGCCAGAGAAGGGTTCACGCACCCCGATACGATACTTTCACTCGACGATTTTGCCGCCTTCACTGCAAACTGGAACCCGAAACACGAGAATATCAGAGGAATCGCCGGCTCGCTCAATATCGGCATCGACAGCCTGGTCTTTGCCGATGACAATCCTGTCGAGCGGGAAATCGTTCGCACACAGGCATCTGAAATCACTGTTCCCGAACTTGGAAGCGACGTTGCGAAGTTCATCGATATCCTTGATAAAACGGGCCTTTTCGAAACCGTGTCGCTCTCCGCCGACGATCTGCAGCGGAACCTGTTTTACGCAGGCAACGCCGAACGGGAAAAGCAGAAAGAGCAGTATGCCAGCTATGACGAATTTCTGCGTTCGCTGGAGATGGTTGCCGAAATAGCGCCCTTCTCGCCGATCTATCTCGACCGCATCACGCAGCTTACAAACAAGACCAACCAGTTCAATCTCACCACGCGGCGTTACACGCTTGCGGAAATGCAGGCCATTGCCGCCGACCTGAGCCATATAACGCTTTACGGGCGACTCAGGGACCGGTTCGGGGATAACGGGATTGTCTCGGTCATGGCGGGTGTCATCAGAGGCGCCGAGCTGCATATCGACCTCTGGCTCATGAGTTGCCGGGTACTGAAACGGGGCATGGAATCGGCGATGCTGGACAGTCTCGTCGAAAGGGCGAAAATGCGGGGACTTTCCGGTATTGTTGGCTACTACCTCCCGACTGAGAAAAACGGCATGGTAAAAGAGCTGTTCAGCGAAATGGGATTCAGCAGACTCCCCGAAACCCCTGACATCGGAACCGCCTGGCATCTCGATATTTCAGAAAGCTACAACCTGAAAAACGCATGCATCACGGTAACACCATGAAAAAAGACACCATTCTTGAAAGGATGAGCGAGGTGATCAGGGACGTACTCGATAACGATGCCATTACCCTCACCCGCCAAACCACTGCGGACGACATCGAGGAGTGGGACTCTCTGGCTCATATCACCATTATCGTTGCCATCGAAAAGGAGTTCAACGTCAAATTCAACCTGTCGGACATCAAACCGCTCAGGAATATCGGCGAATTCGAGGATCTGATCGTACTGAAAACCGGCATCAAAGGCTAAACCAGTGATACCATGACCTTCAACTCCTTTGCATATTTCATCTTCCTTCCGATCGTCTTTCTCCTGTTCCAGGCAGTTGCCGACCGCTACCGATGGCTTGTGCTCCTCATTGCAAGTTATGTGTTCTACGGATTCCTGCTCCAGCCCTCGCTGCTCGCCATTCTCGCCTTCGTCACGGCGTTCTCATTCCTTGCAGGCAAACGTATCGATTGTGCCGGAACCGCAAAAAAAAGAAAACAGCTCCTCCTGCTCAGCGTGTTCGTCAATCTTGCCATCCTCGTCTACTGCAAGTACCTTGTCTTTCTGGCAGAAAACCTGAACCTGCTGATCGGGGCGTTTTCGCCGGGAGTCTCGATTCCCGAACCCGAACCGATGGTCTCCATCGCGCTCTCGTTCTTTATTTTCCAGGCGGTCTCCTATCTTGCCGACATCTACTTCGGCATAACGGGATCTGAACCTCATCCCGGCCATTTCGCTCTGCACATGAGCTTCTTTCCGAAACTGCTGCAGGGCCCTATCGAACGCGCACAGGGCCTGCTCCCGCAAATCAGGCAACCCTACCGGTTCAACTACGACGACGTGCGTCAGGGGCTGCTGCTCTTCGCCTGGGGACTTTTTCTCAAGGTGGTCGTTGCCGATCGCCTTGCACTTTTTGTCGATCCGGTATACAACAACGTAGAAGCCTACACGGGCGTACCGCTTATCATCGCCACCTATGCCTACGCATTCCAGATCTACTTCGACTTCGCCGGCTACACCAACATGGCTCTCGGCAGCGCAAAACTGTTCGGATTCAATCTCACGCAGAACTTCAGGAGCCCGTACCTCGCGACTTCGTGCGCCGATTTCTGGAGGCGCTGGCACATCTCCTTTTCCCGCTGGATCCTCGACTATATCTTCCAGCCGCTGCAGATGAAGTGGCGGAACCTCGGTAAAAACGGAACGGCGGCTGCCTTGCTGGTGACGTTCCTGCTATCAGGAGTCTGGCACGGCGCAAGCTGGAACTTCGTCATATGGGGCCTGCTGCACGGCATCTTCCTGGCGACATCGACCTATTACCGGCCGTACAGAAAAAAACTTCACAAGAAACTCGGGCTGAAAAACAGCAGATGGATGGCGATATGGCAGGTTTTTATAACCTTCAATCTGGTCAGCTTCACCTATATTTTCTTCCGGGCATCATCCATTGAGGACGCAGGGCATATTATTGCCAACATATGCAACGTATACAGCAACTACACGGCAATCAAAACAATCGGCATCAATGAATTCATCACAAAGGATATTTTAATAGGCAACAGAAAAATTGTCCCTATAACTCTCCTCCTGATGCTGTCGATAATATGGGTAGTCTACAAACACCGGGATGAATCCCTTTTCACGAAACCCGTATGGTTTCGCTGGGCATGCTATTATAGCCTGTTTATAATAATCGTCGTATTGCAAATCTCGACGAAATCCGGTTTTATTTATCTTCAGTTTTAACGCGACGGACCTTCATCTTCAAAAGAAATGAGAAAGTTACTTATAAAAATCACTTTCTTTACGATCCCGATTCTTCTGACCGGTATTGCCATTGAGGCTATGCTCAGAAAAATCCCTAATGATTATAAAACCAAAGTCCAACAATACGAAAAACATGCGGGGGACTTCGAAGTACTCTGCCTTGGAGAGTCACATGCATATTCAGGCTTCAATCCGGAATACATGCAGATCAGGGGGTTCAATGGAAGCCATTTTGCGCAAACCCTCAATTACGACCTGGAAATCCTGAAAAAATATGATCACAAGCTGCAAAAACTCCGATATCTTTTACTGCCCATCTCGTATGCATCTTTCACGAATAGCCTTGAAAACCAATGGGAAATAAAAAACTATTTTCTGTACTATAACATCAAAAAAATACACAATCCTAAATATTACACCGAGATACTGAGTCTTCCATTTGATATCAACATCGAAAAACTGCTATCATATTATATCTCGCATACAGCAGCAATAATGACGGATACGAATGGATACAGCACACATTACAGCAATCCGAACCCGGACAAAAACCTTGTTGAATCCGGAAAAAAAATGGCTGCGGTACAAACTGCAAAAGATTACCGTAACTGGGATAAAAACAAGGAATTCCTTGATGAGATAATAATGCGAAGCAAAAAGAGAGGGGTTACCGTAATTCTGTTCACACCACCTGCACACAACCGCTACAGGATGCATCTGGACTCGATTCAACTCAACAAAACGATACGTCTGGCCGAATCATTCGCGAGGCAAAACAGGAACGTGTTTTATCTGAACTTCCTCCGGGACCGTTCTTTTCACGAAGATGATTTTTACGACGCCGACCATTTCAGCAGTGCCGGAGCAAAAAAACTGACAAACAAATTGAGCTCCTTCGTAGAGAACCTCGAAAGAGAACCTGAAAACTGAAGAACATCCCGATCTCTCCCTGCAAGGGTTAACTCCACAAACCAGTACGACGTGCGAAACATCCGGAAAACGTCATTTTTTGAACAGCCCCTGACTTTGCGGTGTAATTACCTATATTGTGCGAAGTACAGCCTGCTAAACACAAACAAGTGATTCCGGTTTTCAGTCTGGCTCCCAGAAAAACAACGTGAACAAGTGGAAACAATCATCAGCGATATCGCAAAGCACATCCGCTTCCGGCTCGTCGAGGAAACTGACGCTGTGTTTATTCTCTCACTGAGGCTCGACCCCCAAAAAAACAGGTTCGTCTCTTCTGTAAAAAACGATATCGAGGGACAAAAGCGGTGGATCAGCGATTACAAGGAGAGAGAAAAGGACGAAAAGGAATTTTATTTCATCATCGAGAGCAAGGAGGGGGAACCGCTTGGCACAATCCGACTGTACGATTTCAGGGACGACTCCTTCTGCTGGGGAAGCTGGATACTTAAACAGGATGCTCCCCCTTATGCATCGCTTGAGTCAGCCCTGTCGATCTATGAAATAGCTATGAAACGGCTCGGGTTCAGACAGTCGCACACCGATGTACGGAAAGGCAACACCGCGGTTCAAAACTTCCTCCTGCAGTTCGGGGCGAAGATCGTCGGGGAGGACGACATCAACATCTATTTCAGGATGACTGAAGAGGCCTACGAACAAGCCAAGAAAAACTACCGGCGTTTTCTTCTTGAAAACATCTGAACGGCGGCATATCCGAAACGTGTAAAAAAAGGAAACAACGTCATGTGCGGCATCGCAGGGTGGTTCAACGCTCCTCAAAACAAGCAACGTCTCGAATCCATGCTCCGGAGCATCAGGCACCGCGGCCCGGAAGGAACGGGAACCTTCGAAAGCGATCAGGTCAGCTTCGGCAATACCCGGCTCGCTTTTGTCGACCTGGAGGCGGGTCAGCAGCCGCTGTCGAATGAAACCGGAACACTCTGGCTGACCTGCAACGGCGAGATATTCAACCATTCCGAACTCCGGAGCAAGCTGGCCGGCCGCCACGCATTCAGAACGGAGTGCGACGTCGAAGTCATTCTGCATTTATACGAAGAATACGGAGTCGAAGGGTTCAAACAGCTCAACGGTCAATATGCGTTCGCTCTCTGGGACAGCATCAGCCATAAATTCATTCTATGCAGGGACAGGCTCGGCATATGTCCCTTCTTCTATACCTTCAGCGGAAACACGCTCTATTTCGCATCGGAAATCAAAGCCCTCCTGACCATTCCCGAACTGCCCCGTGAACCGGATTTTCAGGTTCTGCAGGACATCTGGACCTTCTGGACGCCTCTTCCCGGAAAAACGCCCTTCAAAAACATCTTTGAAGTGCTGCCGGCACATCACTACACCCTTGAAGAGGGAAAACGGGATATGAGCAGGGAGCTCTACTGGGAACTTGATTTCACGGAAAAGCGGTGGACTGAAAATACCGCCAAAGAAGCCTTTGCCTCCATTTTTGACGATGCAGTCCGCATCAGACTTAAAGCCGACGTCCCTGTTGCTTCCTATCTCAGCGGAGGGGTCGATTCTTCGCTGATAGGAGCGTTCGCAAACCGATATGCGTCTACGCTGCATACGTTTTCGATTGCATTCCAGCACCCCGATTACGATGAAAGCGAACACCAGCTGCAGGTTGCCCGACATCTCGGCACGACACACCACGTAACCCGCTGTACTGCAGATGACCTGGCCGCTTCCCTTCGGAAAATGGTCTGGCATACCGAAGTTCCGCAACTTCGGGCCGGACCGGTCTCCATGCTCCCGCTTTCGGAAAACGTCAGCAGACACGGCCTCAAAGCCGTGCTTACCGGGGAGGGAGCCGACGAGTTTTTTATGGGATATGACCTCTTCAAGGAAACCGCCGTCAGAAGGTTCATGGCCAAAGATCCGCAATCACCGATGAGGCGCTCTCTGGTAGGCCGTCTCTACCCTTACCTGCCGGGCAGGGACAAGTTCCGCAGCCTGGAACTCGCCATGCAGGACGGGCTCGACCAGAGCGGCAACATGCTCTTCAGCCATCTGTTCCGCTGGAACAGCACGGCAAGGCTCCAGGGTTATTTCCATCCTGAAATCCGGGCGGAACTTGCTCCGCGGTCGTATGAAGATCGCCTGGCAGGCCTCCTCCCCGAAGGATTCGAAGGCTGGGATTCCCCACAAAGAGCACAGACACTGGAGATCATGACCTTCATGACCCCGTACCTGCTTTCATCACAGGGAGACCGTGTAGCGATGGCCAACGGTGTTGAAGGCCGCTTTCCTTTTCTCGATCACCGTCTGATCGAATTTGCCAACTCGCTTCCCCAGACGCTCAAACTGAGAAGCCTGAAGCAGGATAAGTATGTAGTCCGAAAAACGGCGGAATCCATGCTTCCTGCGGATATTGCCCACCGGACAAAATTCCCTTACCGCGCCCCGATCCACGATATCTTCAAAAGCTCCTCGTTTCAGCATACCGGAGAACTGCTCTCGGAAGAGAACCTGAAAAAAACCGGCATCTTCTCGCCCCAGGCAGCCATGAAACTTCTCAACAAGGCGAAAAAAGAAAACATGAGCAGCGAAATGGAGCAGATGGCGCTTATGGGCATCGCAACGACACAGCTCTGGTACGACCTTTTTATCAGGAACAACTATCCTCAATATTAAAACTCATGACTATGCATACAGGTTTCAATCCATCTGAAGAGGCCGCTCGTCTTGTCGCCTGGCTGAAGAACTCCTGCATTTCAACCCTGAAACGCGATGGCGGAGTTATCGGCGTCAGCGGCGGGCTGGACTCGGCGACCGTATTGCACCTTGCCGTCAGCGCTTTCGGACCCGAAAAGGTTATTGTCGTCATGCTGCCGGACAGGGATTCAAGCCCTGACAGCGCCATGCTGGCTGAAAACATGGCTCGCCGGCTTGACGTCAAAACGCTAACAAGAGACATTACCCCTGCCCTTGACGGGTTCGGCTGCTATGAGGCTCGCGACAACGCCGTCAAGCAGGCGGTGCCCGACTTCGACCCTTCAGCCGATAAATTCAAAATCGTGCTCCCCCAGAATCTGCTTGGAGAGGCTTCACTGAATATTTTCAGCGCCGTCGTTATCAAGCCGGACGGAAAGGAGATCCGCCGCCGTCTTACCCCGTCGCAGGTCAATGAAATCGTTGCGGCGTCGAACCTGAAACAGCGGGCGAGAATGATGACGCTGTACCATGAGGCGGAAAGACGAAACTATGCGGTCATCGGAACCGGAAACAAAAATGAACACGAGCTGGGCTTTTTTGTCAAATACGGCGATGGCGGAGTAGATCTTCAGCCGATACGCCACCTGTTCAAGACGCAGGTCTATGCCCTCGCAAAAGAGATCGGCGTCCCTGAGGACATCATCAACAGGCCCCCGACAACCGACACCTATCCGGCCGACACCACCCAGGAGGAGTTCTTCTATCGCCTGCCCTTCGAGCTGCTCGACGGCATCTGGGAAGCCCACGAAAAAGCTCTTTCAGCCGAAGCGATCGCGACCACGTTCAGCCTTTCTGTCGATCAGGTAAACAACGTCATTGCAGATATCCGCGACAAGCAGCGCACCACCGAATATCTGCGGCTTGCCCCATTAGTACCCTAAAAAACGGAAACCCTATAACATTTCGGAGATAAACAATGCCCGCTCTAACCGGATCTGAAATTCGAGAACAACTCTTAGGTTATCTCAACGACTCATTTCCCCTTTTTATTCCCGACGCCCCGGACGACACCCCTATGGCCGATCACGGCATCGATTCGCTTGGCATGACCAATATTGTCGTCCAGATCGAACAGCAGTTCGGAATTGAAGTCGAGGATACCGAAATAACCAGAGCCAACCTGGGTTCAGTCCAGTCGCTGGTCAATTTTATCGACAAAAAACTGAATGGCTGAGAGCGAAAGGATGAACCTGTTCGACTATCTGCTTGAAAACGCTGACCTGCAGCGTTACGCACTCTTCGAAGAGGGCGTGAGCACCACCTATGGCGAACTGCTGGGGATGGTCGAAGGCGTGGAGCGATCTCTGAAAGCCTGCGGCACCGGATTTCAGGAAAAGGTCGGCATCCTTGCCGAAAATTCGGCCTTCTGGGTAGCCTGCTATCTCGGCATCATCAAATCCGGAGCTGTAGCCGCTCCACTTCCATCACGTCTGACGGCGGACGATCTCGAAAGCTATACGAATCTCATCCGCTGCCGCACGCTGTGCATCGACGACCGTCTGGTCGCCCGATACGGGCGCCTGATTGCCGAAAACAGCAATCAGGTGCTCAAAAGCGCCATCATGCCGTTTAAAAACAGTGCTGCTGCTCCGGAGACCGCAAACAGCCGCAAGGCAGTTCCCGTCGATTCCGAAAAAGAGCTCGCAGCCCTGATGTTCACCTCAGGCTCGACCGGCCAGCCCAATGCCGTCAAGGTGACCCATCAGAACATCATGGCGAACACAGGCTCCATCATCGCCTACCTCGATCTATTGCCGGACGACAGGATGATGGCCGTTCTTCCTTTTCATTACTGTTTCGGCACATCGCTCCTGCACACGCATCTCAGAGCGGGGGGATCGCTTGTCATCAACAATTATTTTCAGTACGTGGAAGACGTGCTCAACGAAATGGAAACGTTCTCCTGTACGGGCCTTGCCGGCGTTCCCAGCACGTTCCAGAGCCTTCTGAACAATAAAAGCTTCAGAGGACGTCGTTTTGCGGCACTGCGCCATGTCCAGCAGGCTGGGGGAAAACTTGCAGACCGATATATTGAAGACCTCCGTTCCGTACTGCCTGCGGAAACCCGCCTTTTCATAAGCTACGGGCAGACCGAAGCAACCGCAAGGCTCTCTTACCTTCCGCCAGAAAAACTTCAGACAAAAACAGGCTCGATCGGAAAAGGAATTCCCGGAGTAACGCTGCAGATCGTGGATCAAACCGGCAAACTCGCCGCACAGGGAGAGATTGGAGAAATCGTCGCGGAAGGCAATAACGTCGCCGCGGGATACCTTTTGTCGGACCCGGCCAAAAATCCGTTCCGGAACGGAAAGCTCTATACCGGCGATATCGGCTATGCCGACGCGGACGGGTATATCTATCTTGTGGGAAGAGAAAAGGATTTTATCAAGCCCAGCGGTTACAAGGTCATGGCGGCTACAATTGAACACGCCATTCTTGAAATGCCCGAAATCGCCGAAGCAGCCATCGTAGGCGTTCCTCACGATCAGCTTGGGGAAGCGGCGAAAGCCTTCGTTGTGCTGAAAGAGAACGAGCGGATTACCGAAGAAACCATACTGGATCACTGCAGAAAAAAACTCCCCATCTACGCCGTCCCCTGCGGTATCGAGTTCATGACGGCTCTGCCGAAAAATTCAGCCGGAAAGGTCATGAAAATGTCGCTGAAAACAACCTGACAGACAGGGCGGATCATCCACATGCCCGACCTGATCGCGCCGGTTCAGCTTTGAACCGTCAACTGCATGAGATACTGCCCATACTGGCTTTTCATAAGCGGTTCCGCAAGTTTCAACAGGGCCTCGTCATCGATCCAGCCGGACCGCCATGCGATCTCTTCGGGGCATGCGATTTTCAGGCCCTGCCGCTTTTCAACGGTCTGAATGAAATTGCCGGCTTCCTGAAATGACTCATGGGTACCGGTATCGAGCCATGCAAAACCCCTGCCGAGCATGGAGCACTTCAGTTTCCTCCGCTGCAGATACTCCTCGTTCACCGATGTAATCTCCAGCTCCCCTCGCAGAGACGGCTTCACGTTTTTAGCGATTTCCACGACCTCGTTCGTATAAAAATAGAGGCCGACGACGGCATAATTGGACTTCGGATTACGGGGCTTTTCGACAATGGAGAGCACATTGCCCTCCTCATCCAGTTCCGCCACGCCGTACCGCTCGGGGTCGCTGACATAATACCCGAAAATATTCGCCTTGCGCTCCCGCTCTACCGTCTGAACAGCAGCCTCGAGCATCGGACTGAATGCATAACCAAAAAAAATGTTATCCCCGAGAATAAGGCTGACATCGTCACTGCCGATAAAGTCTTCACCGAGAATGAACGCCTGGGCAAGTCCGTCAGGAGAAGGCTGAACGATATAGGTAAGCGTAATGCCCCAGTCGCTGCCGTCCCCCAGCAGTTTCATGAACATCGGCTGATCTTCCGGAGTGGTGATGATGAGAATATCCCGTATCCCTGCAAGCATCAGGGTGGTCAGTGGATAGTAGATCATGGGTTTGTCGTAGACCGGCAAAAGCTGCTTTGAAATGCCTTTGGTAACCGGATAGAGCCTGGTGCCGGATCCTCCGGCAAGTATTATTCCTTTCATAACCTGGTAGTGTTGATTCAGTCTGTTGCCAACTCAGCCATGAAGAATTTTGTTCATGGACTGTGCGATACAGGCGACGTCCTGCTTCGTCATGCGCGAATACATCGGCAGGGTGATCAGGCGCGCCGCACTGCTCTCGGTAACCGGCAGACTTCCGGAAAACTCCCTGAATATCGAAAAAAGATGCACCGGAGGGTAATGCATGCTGGTCTGGATGCCGGCAGTGTGGAGAGCATCCCTTACCCCGTCCCTTGGCTGCTTGCAGGAAGGGTCGAGCAGAACAGCGAAAATATAGTTCGATACGAACCCCAGGTGCCCG
>Ga0105105_10001030_pt1 | contig 12010 bp, 12 predicted proteins | sample PPLLaktember2015_4_FD_79108 | JGI IMG/M metagenome (GOLD analysis project Ga0105105, IMG submission 79108) | Freshwater sediment microbial communities from Prairie Pothole Lake near Jamestown, North Dakota, USA - PPLs Lake P8 Core (1) Depth... | ecosystem: Environmental > Aquatic > Freshwater >... | reverse complement strand
TCACGTCAATACTATTCGGTAACAGGTGGTTATGAAAAAAACAGCACTTTACTCCTGGCACGAGCAGGCCGGGGCGAAAATTATCGATTTCGGCGGCTATCTCATGCCGGTTCAGTACAGCGGTATCATCGCCGAACACAAGGCGGTCCGTGAAGCCGCAGGTCTGTTCGACGTGTCCCATATGGGGAATTTCTCCGTCAAGGGCGCCCGCGCCGGGGAGTTCCTGCAGTACCTCACCACCAACGATCTGTCGAAGGTGTCCGACGGCGAGGCGCAGTACAACCTCATGCTCTACCCCGACGGAGGCATCGTCGACGACCTCATCATCTACCGCATCGACGCCGAAAACTTTTTTCTGATCGTCAACGCCAGCAACGCGTCCAAAGACTACCAATGGCTCGAAGAGCACATCGGCGCCTTCGAGGGCGTCAGGCTCGAAGATCTTACCGACACCCTCTCCCTTGTGGCCCTTCAGGGGCCCCGCTCGCGGGAGGTGCTCCTCAGGGTATTCCCCGATCAGGACCTCGCCTCGCTCCGCTCCTTCCGGTTCCGGAAGATCTCCTGGAAGGGTTTCGAGATCATGGTGGCCCGTACCGGCTACACCGGTGAAGAGGGCGTGGAGATCTGCCTGCCCAACGAAGCCGCGCCGGATCTCTGGAGTTCCCTGATGGCCGCAGGAGAGGAGTACGGCATCATGCCGGTCGGACTCGGCGCGCGCGACACCCTCCGCCTTGAAATGGGTTACTCCCTCTACGGACACGAAATCGACAGCACCGTCAACCCTCTCGAAGCCCGTCTCAAATGGGTGGTCAAGCCCGGCAAGGGGCGTTTCATCGGCAGGGAGGCCTGCCTGCAGGTGGAGCTCGCTCCCCGGCGAGCCGTAGCCGGATTCAGCCTCGAAGGTCGGGCGCTTGCGCGCCAGCATTTCAGGATTTTCAACTCCGACCGGCAGGAGATCGGCTCGGTCTGCAGCGGCACGCTTTCGCCTACGCTGCAGGAACCCATAGGAACCTGTTCGATCCTCAGGGAGTACAGCCGTCCGGGAACCTCCATTTTTGTCGAAATCCGCGGGTCACTCCAGCCGGGAGTCGTCCGGGCGCTTCCCTTCGTGCAGCGTCCGGCGCTTTAGGCCCGGAAACAGCAGTAATCACGTTCAGCAAGAAAGATCGGCGAGGCATTGAAAAAAAACACAAAAAACAGCCGGGCATCTGCAGCCGGCAATGAGGAGCAGAAAAGGGAGATCGCAGGCATCGTGCTGATGCTTGCAGCCCTTTTCTTTATCGGAGCGCTGCTGAGTTTTCACTCCGAAGACGAGTCGCTGCTGGCCCGTCTGGTTTGGAACGACATTTCCAGCTCCGTGGCCAGAGATGCGGCCGACAGCATCGGCAATCCTTTCGGCCTGCTCGGCGCAAGGCTTTCGGCCTTCTTTGTCCGCTCGTTTTTCGGCTATCCGGCAATTCTGCCCGGCATCGCCCTGCTCTTCTGGGGCTGGTCGCTTTTCCGCCGTAAAAGCCTCAAACCGGCGCTTCTTTTCTTTCTCTACATGCTCTTCATGGCCATCGATCTCTCCGCCATGTTCGGCCTGACCTCGATGGAGTTCAGCGATTACATGGCGGGCACCATCGGCCGAATGCTTGCCTCCATGCTCTCCACCCTCATAGGCTACACCGGCGCCTGGGTGCTGCTCGCCGCGGCCGGAATCATCACCACGTTTTACATGAGCCGGGGGCTCGGCCCGCTGTTTTCCGATACCTCCCGTTCGCTGCAGGAGACGTTTCGCAGGCCGTTGACGATGCTCGGCGCATGGAGCCAGGCCCGTCGCCGGAAGAGCGCCGAAAGCGCCCGGCTCAAAGAGGAGCGCAGGCTGCAGCGGGATGAGAAAAAACGCCTGAAGCGCGACCGCAAGGCCGCCGATCCTTCCCGAAGCCCGGAGCCGGAAAGGAGCGAACCGTTCCGCTCCGACCCTTTCCCGGAACTCCGCGACGAACCCCTCCGGTTCGACGAACCGCTTCCCGGGGAGAACGCCCCGTCGCCTTTTGTGGTTGCTCCGGCGCAGGAGAGCGTTGCCGGTGAACCGGAAATGACCATCAGCGCCGGCGTTCACGAAAAAGAGGCCGACCTCGACGAGCGACGCCTGAAGGTGAAAACCAAGGACCGCGAGCCCTACCGCTTTCCCTCTATCGACCTGCTCGAACGGGTTCCCGACGACGACAACCGCATCGACGAGCACCATCTCACCGAAAGCAAGCGCAAGCTGCTCGAAAAGCTCAGCATCTACAAGATCGACGTGGTGAGGATTTCAACCACGGTCGGTCCCCGCGTGACGCTCTTCGAAATGGAGCTCGCCCCCGACGTGAAGGTCAGCCGGGTCAAATCGCTTGAGAACGATCTGGCCATGGCGCTTGCCGCAAGGGGCATCCGCATCATCGCCCCCATTCCCGGCAAGAACGCCGTCGGCGTCGAAATTCCCAACGGCAAGCCCAAAACCGTCTGGCTCCGCTCGGTGCTGCAGGTCGAGAAGTTCAAGAACAGCACCCTTACGCTGCCTATCGTGCTCGGCAAAACCATCGCCAACGAGGTATTCATCGCCGATCTGGCCACGATGCCCCACCTCCTGATCGCCGGAGCGACCGGAGCAGGCAAGTCGGTCTGCATCAACGTCATCATCTCCAGCCTGCTCTACGCCTGCAGCCCCGACAAGGTCAAGTTCGTCATGATCGACCCGAAACGCGTCGAACTCTTCCACTACCAGCAGCTCAGGAACCACTTCCTCGTGCGTTTTCCCGGTATCGACGAGCAGATCATCACCGACCCGCAGAAAGCGGTCTATGCGCTCAAATGCGTGGTCAAGGAGATGGAGCTTCGCTACGAATGTCTCGAAAAGGCCGGTGTGCGCAATATCGGCGACTACAACCGCCGCCTTCCGGAGGAGGCCATGCCCTATCTCGTCGTGGTGATCGACGAACTTGCCGATCTCATGATCACGGCCGGCAGGGAGGTCGAAGAGCCCATCATAAGGATCGCCCAGCTCGCCCGCGCCGTCGGCATTCACCTCATCGTGGCCACCCAGCGCCCCTCGGTCGATGTCATCACCGGCATCATCAAGGCCAACTTTCCCTCGCGGATCGCCTTCCAGGTGGCAAGCCGGGTCGATTCGCGCACCATCCTCGACGGATCGGGAGCCGAACAGCTTCTGGGAAACGGCGACATGCTCTACCAGCCCTCCGACCAGCCCAAAGCCATGCGTATCCAGGGGCCCTTCGTCTCTTCCGGAGAGGTCGAGGCGATAACCACCTTCATCGGCGCGCAGCACGCCCTGAAGAACATGTTCGTGCTGCCCGTGCCCGACCAGCAGCAGAAAGGCAACGGTATGGCAGTAGGCGGCATGCAGGATCGCGACGGGCGCGACAGCATGTTCGAGGATGCGGCCCGGCTTGTGGTCATGCACCAGCAGGCAAGCGTCTCGCTCCTGCAGAGGCGTCTGCGGCTCGGCTTCAGCCGTGCGGCCAGAGTGATGGATCAGCTTGAATACAGCGGGATCGTCAGCGAAGCCGACGGCAGCAAGCCGAGGGAGGTCCTCGTCAATAACGAGGACTCCCTGGAGCTGTTGCTGAGAAATCTGGGGTGATTTATACGGACTCGACGCGGGCGATTTCGGGAATGGCTTTCTTGATGGCCTGTTCGACGCCTGCACGGAGCGTGAGGGTGCTCATGGGACATGAACCGCAAGCACCGAGAAGTTTAACGTCCACAACCATATCCTTGGTGATGCCGACAAGCTGGCAGTCGCCGCCGTCAACCTGCAGATAGGGTCGCACGGTTTCAAGTGCGGCGATAACCCGGTCGTAAAGTCCGTCGCTGTTCGGCAGATAATCCTTGCTGGTGCTCATGATGGAATGCTGTTATGATGATTGAAATACGGATGCGTAATCTGGAATACAAGCTGAATATAATATCACTTCCCGACCCAAAAAAACAATACAAAAATCATGATGGTTCCCTGCCGTTGCAGGCGTTAGTGATGGATATCTGCCGGGCGACCTCCTGAGCCGCGCGGGTCATCGCCGTCGCGGTGGCCGAAGCCTTTTCGGCCATCACGAAGGGTATGCCGCTGTCGCCGCCCTCGCGAACCTCGCGTCCGATCGGTATGGCTCCCAGAAAGGCGATTCCCTGCGCTTTTGCGAACTTCTCTCCGCCGGCCCTGCCGAAAATGTAATCTTTCGAGCCGTCGGGCAGTTCGTAGTAGCACATGTTCTCCACAAGTCCGAGAATCGGCACATGCACCTTGCGGAACATGCTGACCGCCTTGGACACGTCGGCCAGCGCCAGATCCTGCGGCGTGGTGACGATAACCGCTCCGGTAAGCGGGATGGTCTGCACCAGGGTGAGCTGAATGTCGCCGGTTCCCGGAGGCAGGTCGAAAATCAGGTAGTCGAGCTCTCCCCACGCCACCTCGGAGATGAACTGCTTTATGGCGCTCGAAGCCATCGGGCCGCGCCAGATGACGGCGGTGTCGGTTTCGATGAGAAAGCCTATCGACATCAGCTTGATGCCGTATTTTTCGACGGGCACAAGGTATTTGTCGATCACCTCCGGTTTCGCGTCGCTCATGCCGAACATGGTCGGAATGCTCGGGCCGTAGAGGTCGGCGTCGATAAGGCCGACTTTCGCGCCGGTAGCGGCCAGGCTGACGGCCAGGTTGACGGCCACGGTGGACTTGCCGACTCCGCCCTTGCCGGAGGCTACGGCGATGATGTTCTTCACCCCTTTCAGCGGGCGATCCTCCTCGCCCTGGTGGTGGCTGCACCCGGAGGTCACTTTCGAGGTCATGTTCACCTCGATCTCGTCGGCAAGCGGCACATAGGTTCTGACGGCGTCGATGCACGCCTGCCGGATCTGGCTTTTCATGGGGCAGGCCGGCGTGGTGAGCACCACGCTGAACGACACCCGGTTTTTTTCGTCGATGCGGATATCCTCGATCATGCCGAGACTCACCAGATCCTTTTTCAGGTCCGGCTCCATAACGGTCTGCAGTGCGGCTATAATCTGTGCTTCTTCTACGTTGTGCATGGAATTGGTTGTGTTGAGTGATCGTGAGATTTTCCGGGGTTGCATGCGCCGTCGAAAACGGGGCTACTTCTCCATGAAGCGGAGCGAAATCGGCACGCCGTCGAGGCTGAACTCTTCGCGGAGCTTTTTTTCGAGGAACTTCCTGAAATTGTTCTGCACAAGCTCCGGATTATTGCAGAAAAAAGCAAATACCGGCCAGTGCGAATCGATCTGCGTCATATACTTGATCTTCAGCTCCCGGCCCGATTTCGTCGAGGGGTGCTTTGCGGCGAGCGCCTCTTCGAGAAAGCGGTTCAGGGCGCTGGTGGTGATCTTGCGCGACCGGTTCCGGCTGATCTCCTCGGCGGTGTCGATAGCCCGGTAGAGGTTCTTTTTCGTCAGGGCCGAAATGAACACCACCGGTATCCAGGAGAGGTTGCCCATATGGGAGCGGAGGTTGTCCTCGTAGAGCTTGCTGGTTTTCGAATCCTTCTCGATCAGATCCCACTTGTTGACCAGAAGCAGCACCCCTTTCTTGCGCTCCTCGGCCATGTTGATGATCTTCAGATCCTGCTTTTCCAGCCCCGACCTCGCGTCGAGCAGCACCATGGCCACCTGGCAGCGTTCGATGGCCCGCTCGGTGCGCAGCGAGCTGTAGAACTCCACGCCGGCGTCGATTTTCGTGCGTTTTCTCAGCCCCGCCGTGTCGATCAGCACGAACTCCTGCTGTTTTCGGATGAAGCGGCTGTCGATGGCGTCCCGCGTGGTGCCCGGTATGTCCGAAACGATGTGCCGGTTCACGCCGAGCAGCGCGTTGACGAAACTCGACTTGCCGACGTTCGGCCGGCCCACCACGGCGAGCTTCACGATGCCCTCATCCTCTCCGCCGGAGCCCTCCGACGAGGGCATGGACTCCAGAATGTCGTCGAGCATGTCGGCCACGCCGCTGCCGTCCTTTGCCGAAAGGAAATAGGGGCGGGTGAAGCCGGTGCTGACGAACGATTCGGCGTCGATGACCAGCTGCGGGGTCTCCACCTTGTTGACGGCAAAGAAAATCTGTTTGTGCTGGAAGTTGCGCTGCAGCAGCTTGCTGATTTCAAGGTCGTCGTAGGTCAGGCCCGAACGCACGTCGGTCAGAAAGATCACGCAGTCGGCATCCCTGATGGCCGTCAGCGTCTGCTCGATCATCGAGGAGCTGATGACGTCGTTGGCCGAACAGTAGCCTCCGGTATCCATCAGGAGGAACTGTTTTCCCTGCCACTCGCCCGGCATGATGTGCCGGTCGCGCGTAACGCCCGGCATGCTGTCGACGATGGCGCTTTTCTGGCGGAGGATTCTGTTGAACAGGGTCGATTTGCCGACATTCGGGCGGCCAACCAGTGCAATGAGAGGCTTCATAAGGCAATACGGTATTATAAGGCATGGCGGCTCCTGCGGCCGCCTGAAATTCGGGAAGAGAGTACAGGTATAAATTGTAGAATTAAATGAAATAATTTACATTGCTAAACTTTATTTTTCGGAAAAGTCCAGTTAATCCTATTGTACAGCATGAGCAAGACGTTAAGTTTCAAGACATATTCGGCAAAGCCTGCGGAAGTCGAGCGCAAGTGGTATATCATCGATGCCGAAGGCCAGATTCTGGGCAGAATGGCCGCGGAGATCGCCAGGGTGCTCAGAGGCAAGCACAAGGCGCAGTTCACGCCGCATATCGACACCGGCGACTTCATCGTCGTCACCAACGCCGAGAAGGTTGCCTTGAGCGGCAAGAAGATCGAGTACAAAACCTATTTCCACCACTCGAACTATCCCGGCGGCGGCAAGTTCGACCACGTCAAGGACGTCCTGAAGAAAAAGCCGGAAAAAGTCATCGAGCATGCGGTGTGGGGAATGCTTCCGCACAACAATCTCGGCCGCCAGCTGTTCAGGAAACTCAAGGTCTACGCCGGCACGGAGCATCCGCACGCAGCGCAGTGCCCCGTTGAAATGAAAGTTAAATAAACCATAAGCAAAGAGGGAATGAAAGAGGTTATCGATACCGTAGGACGCCGTAAAACCTCGGTGGCAAGAGTGTTCATGACTCCGGGCAAGGGCCGGGTCATCATCAACAAGCTTCCGATCGAAGAGTATTTCAAGGACGAAGTCAAACGCAGCAAGGCGCTCAGGCCGCTTGCTCTCACAGAAAGAACCGAAGAGTTCGATATCAAGGTCAACGTTCAGGGCGGAGGCGTCAGCGGCCAGATCGGCGCAGTCAGCCTCGGCATCGCCCGCGCCCTCACCGAATTCGACGAAACGGTACGCCCGGTACTGAAAACCGAAAAGCTCCTGACCAGGGATCCCCGTATGGTCGAGCGCAAAAAATTCGGCCGCAAAAAAGCCCGCAAACGTTTCCAGTTCTCCAAACGTTGATGTCTGCGGTTTCCGTTTTTCTTTTTTCAGCAAACATCCCGCATATCGTGCCATTCCGGAGCAGTTCCGGATGAAGCCTTACGGAAGTGTCCGGCGCCTTGGGGCGCCGGATCCCGAAAAGCAGCAGCACGGTAGAGGTTCCAACTAAACACAAGAGGAAAAGTTCCAATGTCACAAGAGTTCCAGCTTGAAGAGATGCTCCGCGCAGGAGTGCACTTCGGCCACCTCGCACGCCGCTGGTGTCCGAAAATGAAGCCGTACATCTTCATGGAGAAGAACGGCGTTCACATCATCGATCTGCAGAAAACCCTCGTACTCGCCAACGAAGCACTCAAAGCCCTCGAGGCCATCGCCTCCACCGGCAGGGAGATCATGTTCGTCGGCACCAAGAAACAGGCCAAGCACATCATCTCCGAAGAGGCCGAGCGTGCAGGCATGCCTTACGTCTGCGAGCGCTGGCTCGGCGGCATGCTGACCAACTTCTCGACCATCCGCCAGAGCATCCGCCGCATGAACGCCATCGACCGCATGGAGACCGACGGCACCTTCGACATGATCACCAAGAAAGAGCGCCTCATGCTTGCCCGCGAGCGCGAAAAGCTCATGAGGATTCTCGGCGGCATCGCCAACATGACCAGGCTGCCTGCAGCGCTTTTCGTCGTCGATATCCGCAAGGAGCATATCGCCATCAAGGAAGCCCGTTCGCTCGGCATTCCGATTTTCGCCATGGTCGATACCAACTGCGATCCCGAAACCGTCGATTACGTGATTCCGGCCAACGACGACGCCATCCGTTCGATTCAGCTCATGGTCAAGGCCGCAGCCGAAACCGTCGTCAACGCCCGTGCGCTGAAGGTCGAGCAGGAAGTGCTTGCCGGCATGGACGAAGAGTCCGAAGAGACCGGGGTCGAGACCGAAGAGACCGCCGAATAAGGGCGACGCTCAGTCAACCATTGCATCAGCATCATATCAATAACAGGATCGAATTTATCCAATGAGCCAGATTTCAGCTAAAGACGTCAAAGACCTCAGAGATACTACCGGCGTAGGCATGATGGACTGCAAGAAAGCCCTCGAAGAGACCGGCGGCGACATGCAGAAGGCCATCGAGTACCTGCGCAAGAAAGGCGCCGCCCTTGCAGCCAAAAGAGCCGACAGGGAAGCCCGGGAGGGTATGGTCATCATCAGCATCGCCGACGACCGCAAGTCGGGCGTCATTCTCGAACTCAACTGCGAAACCGACTTCGTGGCCCGCGGCGACGTTTTCTCCGGTTTTGCCGCTGCGCTTGCCTCGCTCGCCCTTGAAAAAGGCGCGGCTTCGCCCGAAGCGCTGCTCGTCCTCACGCTCGGAGAAGCCTACGGCGGAGAGTCGGTCGACGACGCCATGAACACCATGACCGGACGGCTCGGCGAAAAGCTCGAACTCAAACGCCTTGCGCTCCTTCTGGCTCCCGACGGGGTCGTTGAATCCTACGTTCACCCCGGCTCGCAGCTCGGAGCCCTCGTCCAGCTGGCCACCGACAAGCCCCTTGAGGCAGCCGATCTTGCAAAGGATATCGCCATGCAGGTCGCCGCTTCATCCCCGATCGTCACCGACCGCTCCGCGGTTCCGGCCGACTACATCGAAAAGGAGAGGGATATCTACCGCCAGCAGGCTCTCGGACAGGGCAAGCCCGAACAGTTCGTCGACAAGATCGTTACCGGAAGGCTCGAAAAATACTACCAGGAGGTAGTGCTTTCCGAGCAGTCCTTCATCAAGGATGGCAAAGTCAGGGTATCGGACGTGCTGGCCGACTTCAGAAAGAAGCATCAGGCGCAGGTCGATGTTAAGGCCTTTGTACGTTATCAGTTAGGTCAGTAGAAATGAAAAAAAGCCTCGTTGTACGAGGCTTTTTTTTTGACCATATTCAAAAAGGTAGAGTTCCATCAACACCATTGCCACGGAGGGGAGACCATGCTGAAATACAAGCGCATCCTGCTGAAACTGAGCGGCGAATCGCTTGCCGGGGATGAGGGTTACGGCATCGATGCCGCCATGCTCGACCGCTATGCCGAAGAGATACGCAAGGCGCGAGAGATGGGGGCCGAGATTGCTCTGGTGATCGGCGGCGGCAATATTTTCAGGGGCGTTTCGGAGGCCGCGGCCAATATGGACCGGGTTCAGGCCGACTACATGGGCATGCTTGCCACGGTCATCAACGCCATCGCCTTCCAGGACGCGCTGGAACGCAAAGGCATATTCACCCGGCTGCAGACCGCCATCAAGATGGAGCAGATGGCCGAACCCTTCATCCGCCGCCGCGCTATCCGCCACCTCGAAAAGGGGCGCGTGGTGATTTTCGGCGCAGGTACCGGAAACCCCTACTTCACCACCGACACGGCGGCCTCGCTCAGGGCCATCGAAATCCAGGCCGACGTCATCGTCAAGGGCACCAGGGTCGAGGGGGTTTACGACTCCGATCCCGAAAAGAATCCGCACGCCGAATTCTTCCCGAAAATCTCCTACCTCGACGTCATCCGCAAGAACCTCCGGGTCATGGACATGACGGCCATCACCCTCTGCAGGGAGAACGTGCTGCCTATCGTGGTGATGAACATGAACGAAGAGGGGAACTTCACCCGCCTGCTTCGCGGCGAAGAGGTGGGCACGCTCGTTCACGCCGACGTGCTCTGATCCTCCCCGCACTCCGGGCCGGTCGTGAAGAGGCTTTCGAGCGTCTCCTTTATGACCGGCCACTCGAACCCCCGGTTGCGCAGAAACACCTCTATTCTTTTTTTCCGTTCGTTCGCGTCGCGCCCCTTCAGCGAGGCCAGTTTTTTGCGGCCCGCCCGCCGGGCCGCTTCAAGGCTGTCGTAATCCTTCAGCAGCTCCGTGGCCACGCTTTCCGGAATTCCCCTCTGCAGCAGGTCATACTGCAGTATGGCGCGTCCGGCCGGCTTGCGTCTCCGGCGGCTCTCGATCAGCTCCCGGGCGAAAGCCGCGTCGTCGAGCAGCTTTCTTTCGTTCAGGCACTCCAGCGCCGCTTCGGCGGTCTGTGGGCTGTACCCTTTTTTTTGCAGTTTTCCGGCAAGTTCGAACCGGCTGTGGTTCCGCAGGGAGAGCAGTTTCAGGGCGAATGCGGTCGCCTCGGGTGTCGAGTGTTCGTCCATAGTTGTCCAGTGGGTCGTGCGGGGAAAAGATGTTCAGGAACCGGAGCGCCGGTTATTTGCTTATATTCGTCAGAACAAGGTAAAAAAAACGGCTCTTTTTCCGGAATTCCGTTTTGTTTTTGAAACTACAACGCCTGTTCGCCCCATGCATCCGCTTCCCCATATCGGCGACGTGGTCTGTGCCATCATCGAGCGCGACGGCTCCTTTCTGGTAACCCAGCGCGCCCTGGGCCGCTCGCTCGCCCTCAAGTGGGAGTTTCCCGGCGGCAAGGTCGAAGAGGGGGAGAGCCACGCCGAAGCCCTGCGCCGGGAGCTTCAGGAAGAGCTCGGGGTCGGGGTCGCCATCAAGCGCACGCTTACGCCGGTCTTTCACGCCTACGGGGATTTTTCGCTCCGCCTCGTGCCCTTTCTCTGCACCCTCCTCTGCGGCGAGCCGGTGCTCCGTGAACACCGTGCGCTCGCCTGGATCACCCCGGAAATGATCGCGGCCTACGACTTTCCCGACGCCGACATTCCGGTGCTCGAGGAGTACCGGGCCCTACGGGCCGTTTCGGATCGCTGAAGGCGTTTTTATCGTCGGGATTTCAATGTGTTTTTTTGCATATTACGCTTTATCCCTGCTGTTTTCCATCAGTTGCATTAACGAAAAAGGCTTTGCGTCCCTGTGTGCGCCAAGCCTCTATCCGGAGGTTTTTGTGGCAAGTTCAGAGCATCCGTCCATTCGCGACGTTTTCAGCATGCCGGTCATCGTGGCCGCACTCGGCTACTTTGTCGATATCTATGATCTCGTGCTCTTCAGCATCGTGCGGGTTCCCAGCCTCAGGGAGCTCGGCGTCGAAGGGCATGCGCTCATCGACGACGGCGTCTACCTGCTCAACATGCAGATGATCGGCATGCTCGTCGGCGGCATCCTCTGGGGGTGGCTCGGCGACAAAAAGGGGCGGCTGAAAATCATGTTCGCCTCCATCATCATGTACTCCATCGCCAATATCGCCAACGGCTTCGTCACCTCGCTTCCGGCATACGGCATCCTTCGGCTCATCGCCGGAGTGGGGCTTGCCGGCGAACTCGGCGCCGGCATCACGCTGGTTTCCGAGGTGCTGCACACCCGCATACGGGGCTACGGCACCATGCTGGTTGCCTCCATCGGCGTTTCAGGGGCCATTCTGGCCAATATCGTGGCCAACAGCTACGACTGGCGCACGGCCTTCTTCATCGGGGGCGGTCTCGGCCTGCTCCTGCTCCTGGCCCGCTTCAGGGTGGCCGAATCCGGCATGTTCAGAACCATGGAGCAGAAAGCCTCCCTCAGCCGGGGCAACATGCTGGCGCTTTTCACCGACCGCAGCCGCTTTTTCCGCTACCTCAACTCGATTCTCATCGGCGTGCCCATCTGGTTCGTCGTCGG
>Ga0105105_10001027_pt1 | contig 12022 bp, 11 predicted proteins | sample PPLLaktember2015_4_FD_79108 | JGI IMG/M metagenome (GOLD analysis project Ga0105105, IMG submission 79108) | Freshwater sediment microbial communities from Prairie Pothole Lake near Jamestown, North Dakota, USA - PPLs Lake P8 Core (1) Depth... | ecosystem: Environmental > Aquatic > Freshwater >... | reverse complement strand
GGGCAAATCACTAAAATCAGGAGGGGAATTGTAACTCCAGATAACCGCTTGATTACCAGCCCACTGTGACGCAGTTACTATCACGGGATGGCCGGGAATAGGATTTGTTTCAAGGCTGCTCTGATAGGTAGCATCAGTATAGTAAGTAAAACCGCGCGGCAGCCATATCCCAAAGCTGGCTACAGTTAAATCCTCACTGGCTCCAGGGTAATAAGTGATCTTGGCCTGGTACTTTGAAATCTTGCTTGAATCAGGGAGGGTGATACTGGTCTGTATAGTATCGCCGGTAACGATCAGCTTGTTTGAATCGATGATGGCTTGGCTTCTCCGGGATTTGGTACAGCAAGGTCTTTGGGAAGCCAGATATTTTGTATACTGATGTCAGTCATCAAGTCATTTATTGTCTCATCTAAAGTGTATGACCAGACTGTGTTGTAGTCATACATATCATAATCAGGGTTTTGGAATAGATATTTGATCTGGTCATTTCTAATCTGCCAGGTGGCATTTTCAATACCTGATTTGGCGGCGTAATTTTCATTCATTTTATGGTCATATATCTGTCCGTTCTTGAGTGAATTATTGATAAGGGAAAGCCCCGGAGATATGATCAGGCTGCCAAGCATCAGTAATACCAGCACAATCACCAGAGCCTGGCCGCTTTCTTGACGGCGTATTATGGCAGTTATTTTATTGGTTGATTTGTTAATTTTCATGTTATTTTACGGCATAGACCTCATAAATATTTCACGCGTATTAGTCACCGTAGAACTGTAATCGCCTTTGCCAACCGTGGCGGTTATCTGCAAGGTGAGAACCTTGCTATCGTAGGCGCAAGTAGTATTTCCGGAAACTATATTGACGGATTGAGCCAAAACAGTCTGGACAGACTCACCTCCGGTGTGAGAATAATTCCTTTTTAGTACGCCATCTTCTATCGTATAAACTGCCTGATATGCGGAACTGCCCCAGTCAATCCAGCTTAAAGTGAGGGGGAACCCCTGATCCCCGCCTGTTTGTATTAACTGGGCCATCTCGGCATCGCGGCTGATCCAATGTATGGCATTCATGGTAAACTGGCTGGCGGCGGTGTAGTCCCTGTTTTTCACACTCTGCTTCAATATCTGGAAAGTGGCAGCGCTTACACTAACGCCTATAATGCAAATAATTGCCATCACCGCCATAATCTCAAGCAGTGTTAATCCCCGCTGGCTTTTAATGTTACGCCCTGATTTGTGCAGCATCATCGGACCACCTTGTAACTCTCAAGCTGCGCTACTTCTTTATTGTGATGTCTCACCGTTACCGTGATTTTTTGAAGGTCGCCATCAAGTAAATTCTCGATGTCAACTGAAGCTGTGTAGCCGTTATACTCCGGAGGAACCTGTAAAAAGTCATAAGTAAAGGAGTAAGGCTGGTTCAGGATATTATCCATCTGTGATGCGGCGATGATTCTGCCGGCAGTATGTTCACTGGAAACAGAACGGGAACTTGAGGTTGTCGTCAGGGCGCTAAGAAAGACCCCTCCGATAATGCCCAGCAGCGCCAGGGCAATAACTACCTCAAGCAGTGTAGACCCAATCTGATTTTTGATCATCCGTTCCCGGTTTCTTAAACTAGCTGATTTTAGCGTTAGCATTATCAATCCGATCGTGGTTATCTGGAATTCCTGGTATTAAGCCGCTGCGCCATTCTGTCTTTTAGTTGAGCCTGATCAACGCAGTTGGCCAGGGCTTGGTCGCGGTTGATGCGGCCTTCTTCGTATAATTTATAAATGGCCTCATCAAGCGTCTGCATCCCTTTATCACTGGCGCCTTGGATTACCGTCATCAGCTGGTAATTTTTCTTGGATCTGATGAGGTTTGATACAGCCTGGTTATTTAACATGACCTCACAGGCAACGACACGATTGGAGCCGTCAATGCTCGGTATCAGTTTCTGATAAATCACGCCGGCTAATATATCCGCCAGTTGAACACGCACCTGTTCCTGCTGGTGGGGTGGGAACACATCAATAATCCGGTCGATGGCATTGACTACGTTTGGCGTGTGGAGTGTAGTCAAGACCAGGTGCCCGGTTTCCGCGGCGGTCAAGGTATTGGATATTGAATCGAGGTCGCGCATCTCTCCTATAAGGAGAACATCCGGGTCTTGGCGCAGCGCATGCCTTATGGCCGTGGAAAAAGACAGCGTATCCATGCCAACCTCACGCTGGGAAAAAGAGCAAAGCTTGTCCTGATGCAGGTATTCGATAGGATCTTCAATGGTAATTATCATTTTTTTGGTGTTTTCATTCATATAGCCAATCATGGCGGCAAGCGTGGTTGATTTTCCGCAGCCCGTCGGACCACAGATCAGGATCAGGCCGTTATTTTTCAAAGCGAGTTTCTTGCATACGTTGGGAAGCAATAATTCATCTATCGTTGGGATATTGGTGTGAATTAGACGGCAAGTCAGACATAAGGAACCCCTTTGGATGTAAGCGCTGAATCGGAAACGGCCGATTGTTTCGGTTTCATATGAGAAGTCCAGTTCCTTATCCTCGGCGAAGCTCTTTCTTTGGTTTTCAGAAGTAATTTGCTCAAAGAACTGCTGCATGATATCGCTGTCTACTTTGCCAATATCATCGATGTATATCAGTTCGCCATTCACACGCATCATAGGTTTGGTGTTGACCTTTAGATGAAGGTCAGAGGCGTTCTTGTCTCTAAGGGTTTTTAGCAAATCATTTAAATATTTCATATTCTTTCCGTCTATCTTCACTACTTGGCCTGTTGAGCATTAAGGCTAGGGGTTATCGAGTTCATTTATGACAACCAGGAATGGATATTCTGTTTCGCTATCCGGATCGCCGACATATTGAATATTGAGGGTGCTAAATCCTGATTCTTCCAGCGACCTGATATATGCAATCACATCAAATGGGTCATTCACGACTCCGGATATTACAATTTGACCACTATTTATCGTGATCAGGCGGAAATCAGCTCCGTCAGGAAGAGCGGAGGTAACGCGCGCAAGTACCGGGGCGTTTTCCGCTTTGTTGCCCAGTAATTGGTCATACTCTAACCGGGATGTCTGAATATCGGCGGAGATTGCATTTATCCTGTCCACGAGTGTTTGTTCTTCTAACTGTTCCGCGCGCGCGAGTTTGAGGTTCTGGTTGACAAGGTTCAATTTGTCTTGCAGTACGGCTATCTCCGCATTGTTCTGGTTTTTTGCGCTCGTAACCGCCAGGGTGACCACCACCGCTATCACCAGGAGCGCCGGCAATATGATATAGCTGATATTCAGGGTCTGGGGCTTTTTCTCGTACCTCCCCTGCAGCATGTCCAGTTTAATATCATGGAATTCCTTCTTCGTTTTTGATTTGTTTTTCAATCTGCGGAGGGCTAATCCCAGATTGGTTGCGTAGTCTGCCTCAATAAAGTTATCGGGATACGATACCCACGTCTCCACAAACTGAACCGGATACCCGGTTGTACGGTTCAACTCTTCGAGCAGGGCTTGGCTATCGGCCGTTTTTTGGAAAACGGCCAGTGTTTCACCGGTGACAATTACAGGAATATTGTTGTCCAAAGATTCAGCATTCTTCGTATTGGAGTGATACGAAATCAGTTTGGCAAGCTCACTGGAGAACATATTCAAATAACTGCTGCGGTTGGAGCCATCCACATCCATATCCACATTGGCTGAATGCATATCCTTGATCTGTCCGTTCTGCACCAGCACCATATCCACATAGTCAGAATCAAGCGAGACAATAATAGCATTGGTTTGAGCAGCCGCTCTTGCCAGCGCCAGCGGCCGGATATCAAGAGACCAGTTTGTAACCCGGGCGAATTTGATGGTCTCAACAATAGCATCAATAAATTGCCGGTCCACGGCGATAACAAAGTATTCAATGCTATCCTGTTTGATGTTAACCGGAGCCCATGATATATAGAGATTCTCAATAGGTACGGTAAACTCGCTTGAAAGGTTATTGTACATTGCCGCTTGAATCAGATTCGGGTTCATCTTCGGGAAATCCATCACCCGGTAGGTGTATGGCAAGCCGGATACGGTAACGATAACGTGGTTTTTCGGTACTGACGCAGCATGGAACAGATTATCAATAGCCTCTCCTACCCGCGGCGGATCCACGATCCTTCCATCTCTGACCAGGCCGGATTCCAGAGGCAAAATATCCCACCTAAAGACGGAATTACCCTTTATAGCTGTTAGTTTTATATTGGTAGAAGAGATATGTATCGTTGAAAATATCATGATACTCCTTTGGCGCGCTAATTTCTGGAATATATCGCCAGCTGCAAACTGGCAGAATTCGGCTCGGTATCGGTTATCAAACCGCCTGAAACTCCAAGGCCATCTATAATCAAGGTTTCAAATAACTCATTTTCCAGGCGGCTGATGAAGGTAGTAATCTGTTCATAACTTCCTTCCACATCTATTTGCAGTCTGTAAACCAGGTATTGTTCAGCGGTTATTGACCAGTCAGTGGTTTGGATTGGCGTCGCCGTAACATTACAGGAATAAGCAAGCGCAAGTATGGAATCGATCACAAGTGTGCTATCTATTGATTCTGGAATTGCCTGGCCTACTTCTTGCAGTTCCATTTCAAGTTGCGCAAGTTTGTTCAGTAATTGTCCATCCCGTTCAGGTATCTCGGCAATGGACTTGTTTGTGGCGTCTATCTCTTTTGTCAATTCAGCTTTTTTGGGATTTGCAGAATCCATGACACGGGCCTGGACGAAATCAGTGCCCCAACGCGTAAAAGCAATCAGAACAAGAACGGTAATGGTTGCGATGATGATTCTTTTAGCTAACATTTACGATGCCTCCCGGTATTGCCCCAAAACGGGCAATCTGTATATCTAGTCAAATGATCCTACCAATGAATACATTGGTGTGATTATGCTAAGAGCCAGCAAGCCTACGATTAAAGCAATGCCAATGATGATGGCGGGCTCGATAAAAACCAAAAAGGATTTTATGCTTTCATCAATCGCTTTCTCGTAGGCTAAAGCGATGTTTTTAAAAGCTAAATTGATATCTCCGGTTTTCTCTCCTATGGCGATCTTTTCCAATGATACGGCGTCAAATAGATTGGTAGAGCGTAGCGAGGAGTAAAGAGAACGCCCCTGGATTAGTTGATTACGTACCTGGAAGAGAGACTCGCGTATGAATAAATTCTTTACGGTCTGCGAACAATGGAATATAACCACTGGTAATGACAGGCCGGCTTTTAACAACATTGACGCCATATAGGTGTAAGTAAGCAAATTGGTTCTCAATAACAAGTCCTTGATAATAGGGATTTTTAACATGACCCGTGTAAGAGTTATTTTCCCGGTTTTTGTACGTAAACCTAAAATAATGGCAGCCGCTATCACTAGTATTGCGATGAAAATTACCGCCGTATTATTGATAAGGAATTGAGAAACCCCGATAGTTATTTTGGTTATCGTGGGTAGTTCCGTATTAAACTGGTCAAACATGCCAATTAAAGTGGGCAGTACTTTGGTTACCAGGAAACCCCCGATGAGAACAGCCATTGAAATTACTATAATGGGGTAGTTAAATATCTGTTTCAAACGCTTCTTTGTCTCTATCTGCTTGCTCAAATAACTGGCTAAATATTCCAGTCCCTGTTCAAGGTTCCCGGATTGTTCACTGGCTTTGATCACCTCAAGATATGTCTCGGAAAAAATATCTCCATGTTTCTGTACTGCTCCGGAGAAGGAACTGCCGTTACGGATCATATTGATGATGTCAAAAACGATGTTTTTAAGCATTTTATTAGCGGTTTGTTGCTGCATTAACTGCAGCGCACTGACCAGCGTTATGCCGGAACTTAGCATATTGGACAAATCCAAAGAGAAGGTAGCAATTTCCTTATCCTTTATCTGGTGCAGTGTAAGGCCGAATTTCCATCCCGGCAAGGTTATTTTCTTTTCGGTTGCTTGCAGCTTTAAAATCCGATGGTAACCCAGTTTCAAGACAGCCTGGGCGGCTCCGGCTTCAGATGTATTCGTTAGTCTGCCGCTGACGATCTTTTTATCATTGGTATATGCGGTATATTTATATTCTTTCACGGGCATTGCCTCCAGGGCGAACGATATCAACTATATGCTTACGGAATGAACGCAGCGCATGATCTCCGTAACGGTGGTTACTCCGCTTTTCACTTTCAACAGCCCATCTCTTTTTAGTGAGTTCATTCCTTGTTTGATGGCTATCTTCTTTATCTCATCATATGATGCGTTTTTATGGATCGCGTTTCTTATATCCTCGGTTATGACGAGCAGTTCAAATATACCTGTTCTCCCCAGGAATCCGGTATGGGCGCAGAAAGAGCACCCGGTCCCGATATAGCCGACCGGGGCTTCTTCCTTCATTTCTTCCTCATAAATAGCCTTTTCCTCGGCGGTTAGCGGTTTTTCCTTTTTACAGTAATTGCAGATCGCGCGCGTCATTCTTTGTGAGACAACGGCTATCAATGTCGATGAAATGAGAAACGGGTCAATCCCCAGGTCGATTAACCGGAAAATTATACTTATGGCGTCGTTAGCATGTATTGATGCCAGAAGCAGGTGCCCGGTCAGGGCGCTCTGCACGGCTATCTTGGCGGTTTCCTGGTCGCGTACTTCTCCGATAAGCACCACATCCGGGTCACTGCGGAGGATCGCTCTAAGCCCGCTGGCATAAGTTATATCGGCTTTAGGGTTAACCTGCGTTTGACTGATTTTGCTGAAGGTGTACTCAATCGGGTCCTCGATAGTGATTATATTAAGCGCATTTTTATCCAGGTGGTTGATGAAAGAATATAGTGACGTCGTTTTACCTGACCCGGTAGGGCCGCCGACTAACACCATGCCAAACGAGCTCTTTAGAATATCCTGTAATTGTCCCTGCATATTGGGTAAGAGACCCAGCCCCTCTAAACCGTAAAGGTTCATTGATTTATCCAGGATACGCAGGGTTATTCTTTCGCCGCGGGCGGTACTCAAGGTAGCGACACGGATATCGATTTCTTTCTTGTCTACGGCAATCGCAAATTTCCCGTCTTGCGGTCTTCTTTTCTCCGCAATGTCCATCCCCGCCATGATTTTTATTCTCGATAATAACGAAGGATATATAGACAGCGGGAGAGAAAACATATCGGATAATATACCGTCGATGCGGAAACGGACACGCAAGATATCATCTTGTGGTTCGAAGTGTATATCCGAGGCCCGGCTCTGCACGCCTTTTTTGATCGTCATATTGACGGTATTGACGATCGGGGTATTCTCATCAACCAGCACTCTATCCGAGCCTTTTGATTCTTCATCAACCAATATCTCGTTTATCTGTTTTTCAATCTCACTATCAGATTTGTACCAGAGATTGATAACCCGTTCGATTTCTTTCGGCATTGCCAGGTTGATCAAGATCCGCTTTTTAGAGATGGCTCTGATTTCCTGGATATTACGGATATCGTCCGGATAGGCCATGGCTATGGTCAATGACTCATCGGTTACCTTAATAGGGAGTATCAGGTTTTTCCTGGCAAATGCTTCAGATATAATACGGACGGCTTCAAGCTGGATAGCCTGTTCACTAAGATTAATAATAGGTATCTTATAAATGTGTTTGAGTACAGAGGATAAGCCTTCCCAGGATAATTTTCCTTGATTGATGAGGATTTCCCCGAGCCTTCCCCCATTTTTTTGCTGGAAGGATAAAGCGCTTTTAAGGTCCTCTTGACTTATAAGTTGATTGTCAACGAGTAAATCCCCTATCTTCTTCCGTTCCAGGTTTCTTTTTAAGTCGTTTAGTTCTAGTTCAGTTTGCATGTGTTTTCCTTAAATTACAGATTGTTCCAGCAAAATCAGGCAGTTAGTTTATTGTTGTTTACCAGATTCACTGAATTCCTTTTGGAAACCTCATTCACAAGGCGGGCCAGTTCATTTTCATCGAACATCCGCCAGCCCCGGCCATCGCGGTATTGAACTTCCGCGAAGGAATTGTTCGCTACCCAGCGCAGGAATGTATTCTTTGATATTCCGGCGATGGAACATGCTTCCGAGGTATGGTAATACTTCTTGTTATTAATAATTTTCGGCATGGTAATTGTGCTCCTGTGGTTACGTAAGTATACTCGACCCTATCAAAGGGTACCCCACCACCTGTGCAAAACAAATAAAATACATGTTAAAAAATATAAATAATATATAAATAATCCTTGCCTTGCTCATTGAAAAATAGCCGAAACAAAAAAACCCGTAACCCTTAATGGCCGAGGGTATCCGGGCTTTCCAATATATGCTTGGGAATTGAGGAGAGTTATTGCTGGCTGAACAAAACTTTGCCGGTTTTAACTCCAGTAAGCTTTACAGCTATTGATTAAAAAGGTATTTTGTTAAGAGTAGTTCGGCTCTTCCCCGTCACCACCGTACCACACTATCCCGCGGCTTCTGATCAGCTACCATCGTATGTTAAAACCGGGGTTGATTCTCTAACCCATTGAAGGAGAGGCGGCTTTTCCGCTATAATTATGATAAGTTATCTCGTTGGATAACTTCTTAGTTGTACATGGTGGGTGTAGCCCAGAGGCCTAAGGCGTCAGGTTGTGGCCCTGAATATCGAGGGTTCAAATCCCTCCACCCACCCCAATGAAATCTTAAAACTCAAAAGTCAAAGGTCAAAAATCCCCGCCCCTTTTCCCCACCCAATTATTTCCTGTCATGCTGAACAAAGTGAAGCATCTCGTCTTTTCTGTGGTTATGTTCACATGGGGGTAGCCCAAAACCACTAAGTTTTTTTTAAGCCATAGTATAACCAACCCGTTTCCAGTAGGTGTATTGTCCCTCCATGTGTACGGGGAGGGAGAAAAGGGAGAGGTTGGTTCCCGCCTGCGTTATGATTAAGTAGAGATCAGGCGCCTTGCGGTATCCTGAAATCCGAGCACAGTTTGCCGCTTACCGCCCAGCAGCTTTTGGGGTTTTCTCTCAAGATGATGTTTACATTTCCCGCCGCCACCCCGAGTTTCACAAAGGCATCGGTAATATCTTTGGCGAGCTGTCTCTTCTGCTCAATGCTGAAGTTTTCCCACATTTCTACGGTTACAACTGTCATAATGACCTCCTGTTATTAGCCCGGCGCTTATTTGGGGGCGTTGGGGCCGCGGTGGATTTTACCACATTGCGGGCAGCGTTTGACCTGGTTGTCTTTCATTTTAAAGACTTTGCCGCAAGAACATGTCACTTCTATCTTCACTGTCCAACTGCCCTTTCCGTAAGAACTATAACCTATACTTTACCAGCTAATTCCCGGCTTGTCAGCGACTTTAATCACCTGGGAACGAGGGCGTAGGGGATAGGGGATAGAGGATAGGGAGTAGGGTTAAGGGTTGAGAAATAAAGTGGCAGTTGCTGAAAAGCAGGCTATACGGTAAGATTTAGTTTGAATCAAGCGCCTGTAGCTCAGCGGACCAGAGCATCGGTCTTCGGAACCGGGGGTCGTGGGTTCGAATCCCTCCAGGCGCGCCATTTTTTAAAGCTAAAAAGCCCCACTCTGTTAATTTAGGGTGGGGCTTTAATTATGAAATGGCACTAACTTTATTTCATTACCATCTGGTAATAACCTGGGCGTCTTCCCATTGGGTTATAGTTTTGTTGGCCGAGTACTTGTAAACATTTACGGACTCGATACCGGAACCGGCATTCGGTAAAGTTATCACGGCAAAAGTCATCGTGGGATAACCCTGGGCGTCATCTATCCATGTCCCGGAATTGGCATAAATGGCATTTTTCCCTTCCAGGTTGGTAAAGAGAAGATTACGGGTAACATGGGTATGTCCAAACACCACGATTCTTTTTGAGGCGTCCCGGTTAAAGTATTGCGTGTTGGCCTGGATGTCTGTAAAATTACTGGCCGCTGCGTTGATAACGGCGTCTTTAAGAGGAATATTTACCGCCACGCCGTTGATCTTTTGCCTTTCTACCCAGTTATCCATTATTTCTTTATAAAGGGTTACGCTAAAAATCCCGGTAACGGGGTCTTGCTGCGGGACCAGGTCATTGACCGCATAGGTTTCCGTAAATCCGTCTATATTGGTTTTTAAGACCTTATCGGAAAATGATTCGTTTATCGGCAACCCGGAAAGAATGGAAGCCCAGATCTTGGCGTACAAAAAATAGCCGTATTGGATTGCATCTTTTTCATTGCCGGTAATTGCCGGAAAGATGTTGCTTGATGCCGGGTGATTTTCCACTACAGAAGATGTAGCTATCCTGGTGAAAAAATACCCCGCCGGCAGTATGGAGGTATTGTTTTTGGTGATATCCCTGTTGGAGAATGGGTCGGGCGCACAAAAAAAGTTGTACCGGTGCCCGTGTTCGATTGCTATTTCCGAGTTAACCCCGGTGATATAGGTCCCTAACCCCTGTTCCGCGTCACTGGCCTGGTTTATACCGGGTAAAATGCGCTGTATGTCCGCTTGCGTGACCAGGATATCATGATTCCCGTTGACATAAGTTACTTTAATGATACCGTCGCCGATGATATTATTGAACGCATCAAAAACGGTTCGATTGTTGGCGGCAATGGCATCGACTAAAGCGGATTCGGTCTGGGGCATAACATAGTTCATCGGTAAAAACCATTCATCTACGAGATCTCCGTCGATAACCAGTTCTTTAACGTTTGGTGAATTCCTGATTTGGCCCAGGAAGTCCACCAGCGCCTGTCGGTTCTCTTTAGTTTCAGCAAAAGCATCGTCCACCCCGAGATGGATATCGCTGATAACCACTATCTGTGACCGGGTATTGTTTAAGTCAGGATTACCGGACATCATAAAAGCATGGTTGGTGGCAAAAAACCCGGTAAACTCTTTTTCCAGCGCCACGCCGGTAGTAGATTTCAGGGCCTGGCTGATGACAATTTTATGTTCTTCGCCATCGGTGAATTTTGCCACACTCTGATTATTGACCAACAGGAGAGCCGGGTTGGTGGGGTCGATTTTAACCAGACAGGGTTCTTCCACGGGATTTCCAGCAGTATCCAGTTTAAAAAGTGTTACGGCGCCGGTAATTGTTTTGACGTCCAGCGGTTGGCTGAACTTAAAGGTTATGGTTTGTACGGAATTATTAACCGGCGGGCTGCTCGCCTCGCTAGAGACCGCGATGTTTGATGTAACCGTCATAAAATTTACAGCAGGCTGCGTTGTAGTAGATTGCGTTGTAGAAGTCTGGGTTGTAGAGCACCCCCCCGCCAGGAATACCAGGCATAATAGAAGTATCATCCCCACTATTATCCCCATAGATGACTTATGTTTCATGGTTTCTGTCCCTCACTCTTTCTGATAAATGTTTGTTCTTTTCCGTGAAAAAAATATGATGATGCCCGGTGTTTTTCTCCGGGACAATATACTATCTACATAAAGCTATAACACTAATAATGATATGTGTCAAAACCGTGCAGATACGGAGAAAGAGGGTAAAAGTCACAAAAACAACACAATATTGGAAACAACGGGTTTGCTCTAAATGCCGTCTATAGTGTACAAACTAGGGGTCGTGGGTTTGAATCCCCAGATGTGCCAGCTAAAAGAAAAAGCCCCACTCCGTTATTTGGGTGGGGCTTATTCCTTATTCCTTAATACTTTCTTGATACTTGTGCCGCCTTTACTCACCCGGCATCCCGCATGAGCGGAGCGAATCGGAAACCTTGTTACTTGATACTTGCCTAACTACACCGCCGTGTTGTTCGTCCTTAGAATAACATCATGAGCGCGGCCTTCTTTGTAGCTCATCTCGGATATCAGTTCGAGCCTTGCTTTATCATGGAACTCTTTTACGGAGATCGCCCCGCAATTGCACATCACCGCTTTGATGCGTGAAAGGGTATTTTCCACGTTTTCCCTTAAGCCTCCGGCGAACGGCACGTAAGCGTCCACCCCTTCCTCGAAAGAGAGTTTGTCGCCTTTGCCTCCCAGGTCGTATCGTTGCCAGTTGTGGGCCCGGTTGCTGCCCTC
>Ga0105105_10001026_pt1 | contig 12025 bp, 9 predicted proteins | sample PPLLaktember2015_4_FD_79108 | JGI IMG/M metagenome (GOLD analysis project Ga0105105, IMG submission 79108) | Freshwater sediment microbial communities from Prairie Pothole Lake near Jamestown, North Dakota, USA - PPLs Lake P8 Core (1) Depth... | ecosystem: Environmental > Aquatic > Freshwater >... | reverse complement strand
CGCCGCCATGCCCGCCGCAGTCCGGGTAGATCCCGCTGGCGCCTGTTCAGGAGCCCACTCGAGCACGCTGCGCACCTGATTGCCGAAAGTGCGCAGCGCCATCGGTGCCACAGCGGCGGCCGCCATTGCCGTGTCCGTGAGGATCGGCGCCCCGGCTGCCAACGCCACCAAGCCAGCGGCGCAGGCGGTAGCGGGGCAGACCAGATCGGTGGCCAAGGCCGGATCGCCGCTGCTGTGAATCAGGCGCAGCAACACGTCCTGCTGCAGGGGGCTGAGCGGCGCCAGCGCCGCCGCCGTCCCCGGCAACTGCCGGATAAGCCGCAAGCTCTCGCAAAAAATCGGGTGATCCAGGGAAGGCACTCCGCTAAGGGCCGCGGTTTCAGCATTACTCATGGTCCGATCCATTGCTCATGGCCCATTTCTCATGACCCATTGCTGATTACTCGTTGCTGATTACCCGTTGCTGAGCGGTGTATCAATCACCATCAGAACCATCCTTGATTTTGTACAAGTTGTACAGCTTGTACGGTCTGTACAGATTCCTGCACACCAATGCCTGACACCACCCATGCCCATTCACCTGCTCTGGGGCGACGACGAGGCTGCCCGCACCCGTGCCGTAGAGGCGCTGGTGCGGGCGCAGGTGGATCCCAGCTGGGCCACCATCAACCTCAGCCGCCTAGATGGCAACGACGCCGGCCAAGCGGCCCAGGCCCTCGAGGAGGCCCGCACGCCGCCCTTTGGCGCCGGCAGCAGGATGGTGGTGCTGCAACGCAGTCCGTTTTGCAGCCAGTGCCCAGCTGAGCTGGCCGAGCGTTTCGAGGCCGCCCTGGCCCAGGTGGCGGATGGCTGCCATCTGGTGCTGGTGAGTTCCGGCAAGCCGGATGCCCGGCTGCGCACCACCAAGGCCCTGCAAAAGCTGGTGAAAGCTGGCCAGGCCAGCGAGCAAAGTTTTGCCCTGCCAGCCATCTGGGACGGCGCCGGCCAGGTGGAGCTGGTGAGCCGCACGGCCCGGGAGCTGGGCCTGAAGCTCGAGCCAGCCGCAGCTGAAGCCCTCTCAGATGCCATCGGCAGCGACAGCGCCCGCCTGGCCAGCGAGCTTGAAAAGCTCAGCCTCTACGCCAATCCCATCACCCTGGCCGCCGTGCAGACCCTGGTGGGCGGTCAAGCCACCAGCTCCCTTGCCGTCGGCGATGCCCTGCTGGCTGGCCAGCCAGCCGACGCCATTGCCCGGCTCGATGCCTTGCTGGAGGCCAACGAACCGGCCCTGCGCATCGTTGCCGCCCTCACCAGCCAGATCCGCGGCTGGCTTTGGGTCACCCTGCTCGACCAGAAGGGTGAGAACGACGTGGCGGTGATCGCTAAAGCGGCCGGCATCGGCAACCCCAAACGCATCTACGTGATGCGCAAACAGATCCGCGGCCGCCAGCCAGCCGTGTTCCTGCGCCTGCTCAGCCAGCTGCTTTCAGTGGAAGCTGCCCTCAAGCGGGGCAGTGATGCCGGCGACGCCTTCCGCGACGGCTTCCTGCTCAGCCCCTCAGGGACCAAGACGGATAATTAACCCTTCTTTCACTGACGCCAACCGCCGCACCCCCCCATGGCCCTGCTGGTTCAGAAGTTTGGCGGCACCTCGGTGGCCGATGTGGAGCGCATCCAGGCAGTGGCCCGCCGCATCGCCCGCAGCCGTGAGGAGGGCCACGAACTGGTGATTGTGGTTTCAGCGATGGGCCACACCACCGATCAGCTCACCGGCCTGGCCCTCGCCATCAGCAGCAATCCGCCCCAGCGGGAGATGGACATGCTGCTAGCCACCGGCGAGCAGGTATCGATCGCCCTGCTGTCGATGGCGCTGCACGCTGAGGGCGTGCCGGCGGTGTCGATGACAGGCACCCAGGCAGGCATCGTCACCGAATCAGCCCACGGCCGCGCCCGCATCCTGGAGATCCGTACCGAACGGCTGCGGCGTCTGCTCGCTGATGGTCAGGTGGTGGTGGTGGCTGGTTTCCAGGGCACCAGCAGCGGCGCCGGCGGCACCCCCGAGATCACCACCTTGGGCCGCGGCGGCTCCGACACCTCAGCGGTGGCCCTGGCAGCAGCGCTGGGCGCCGACACCTGCGAGATCTATACCGACGTTCCCGGGGTGCTGACCACCGACCCCCGCAAGGTGGCCGACGCCCAGCTGATGGCACAGGTGAGCTGCGATGAAATGCTCGAGCTAGCCAGCCTGGGGGCTTCGGTGCTGCACCCGAGGGCGGTGGAGATCGCCCGTAACTACGGCGTGCCCCTAGTGGTGCGCTCCAGCTGGAGCGAGCAGCCCGGCACCCTGCTCACCAGCGGCGCCCCCAGGCCAATTGGCCATGAGGGGCTGGAGCTGGGTAAGCCCGTGGATGGCGCCGAACTCGAAACAAACCAGGCCGTTCTGGCCCTCGCTCACGTGCCCGACCGGCCCGGGGTGGCCGCCCAGCTGTTCGAAGCCCTCGGTGCCGCCGGCCTCAACGTCGACCTGATCGTGCAAGCCACCCACGAGGGCAGCTCGAACGACATCGCCTTCACCCTGGCCGCCTCTGAATGCGACCGGGCCCAGCTCGTATGCGGCGAGGTGCTCGCCGCCATGGGCGCGACCCTCAACGACGGCGGCGCCCAGCTAAGCGCCGAGGCCGGATTGGCCAAGCTGAGCATCTCTGGCGCCGGAATCATGGGCCGACCAGGGGTAGCGGCCCGACTGTTCGACACCCTGGCCCGCTCAGGCATCAATCTGCGCCTGATTGCCACCAGCGAAGTGAAGGTGAGCTGCCTGGTGGCTGGAGACCAGGCGGATCGGGCCCTACGGGCCGCCGCCGAAGCCTTTGAGCTGCCTGATCAGCAGCTGCGCCGCGATCCCGGGCCCTGCCACCTAGGGGTTCCGGCCGTACGCGGCGTCGCCCTCGACCGCGACCAGGCCCAGGTGGCGGTAAGGCGCCTGCCCGATCGCCCCGGCACCGCCGCGGCCGTCTGCCGCACCCTCGCCGATGCAGGCATCAGCCTCGATGCGATCGTGCAATCCGAACGCACCCATGCCGGACCAAGCCGCGATATGAGCTTCGTGCTCAAACGCGACGATCTGACGCGGGCGCAGCAGACCCTGGCGCCCCTACTCCGCCAATGGCCCGGCTCCAGCTTCGAGGAGGGGCCCGCCATAGCCCGAATCAGCGCTGTGGGCGCTGGCATGCCCTGTACCCCCGGCACCGCCGCCCGCATGTTCCGCTGCCTCGCCGACGCTGGCATCAACATCGAACTGATAGCCACCAGCGAGATTCGCACCAGCTGCGTCGTAGCCGAGGCCGAGGGCGTCAAGGCGCTGCAAGCGGTGCACGCTGCATTTGCACTTGGTGGCATCGCGCAACATCGGGCCGAAGGCACCGAGGCGCCTGGCGAGGTTGAGGGATCCATGGCATGAACTGGGGCCGCCACCGCCACCGTCTTCCCCTTGCCCTTGCGGCAGGTCTAGACGCTGCCGGGTTAATCGCAGCAGCATTAACCGTGAATGGCCTGCGCCAGAGCAGTGTTGCCAATCAACAGCTGTTGCTGCTGGCCCTAGTTCTGATCTACCTGAGCCTGGGCTGGCTGTTCGGCTCTTACACCCTGCTGAAACTGGCGCGGCTGCGCTGGATGCAACTGCTGCTGCGGCTCGGAATCACAAGCGCCGCCAGCATCGTGGCGGGAGCCCTGCTGGGTTGGCTGATGCGGGTGCCTCCAGACATCACCCTGCTGCACCGAGGCAGCCTGATTCCCCTGTTCAGCCTGGTTACCTTCTGGAGCGCCCTTGTGCGGCTGGGGCTGCGCCAAAGCCAAAATGTTTCGTCCCAACCTGCCTGGCAGGTTGTAGCGCTGCCTCAGGAAGTGGAGCCCATCGCCCGCGAATGGCGGCGCAGCTACGGCAGCACACCCCTTCCGACGATATTGCCATTCAGCTCCACGCTCTGGAAACACGAGGCACCCAACACAACCATCGCGCTTAGCAGTGGCGTAGCCGCCGAAGCGAACGTGCAGCAGTTCTGCCAAGAGGTAGTGGGCCAAGGTCACCCCGTGCTGTCGCTGGCGGCCATGGCTGAGCAAGAGCTGCAGCGAATTCCTCCCCAGTGGGTGAGCGATCAATGGCTGCTGTTTTCGAGCCGCATCGATGGCGTCAACAGCACGTTTGAACAGCAGCTGAAGCGCTTTGCTGATGTGGTGATCAGCGTCGTGCTGCTGGTGATGACCAGTCCGGTCGTAGCGCTGGCGGCTCTATTAATCCGAGCTCAGGACGGCGGGGCCGTGATCTACCGACAACAACGTACCGGGCTGCTGGGCCAGTCCTTCGCTGTACTGAAACTCCGCACCATGGTGCCCCTAGCCGAAACCGGGTGCGCCCTGTGGGCAGCCGAGCAAGATGCGCGCATCACTCCTATCGGCCAGTGGCTGCGTCGCACCCGGCTCGATGAACTGCCCCAGCTCATCAACGTGCTGCGAGGGGAGATGAGCCTGATCGGCCCGCGTCCGGAACGGCCTGAACTGGAGGGACGACTAGAAGCGGAAATCCCCAACTACCGCCTGCGCCACTGGGTGCGCCCCGGCCTTAGCGGCTGGGCCCAAGTGAATATGTCTTACACCTCCAGCATTGAGGATTCGGAGCTGAAACTGAGCTACGACCTTTTCTACCTGCGCAACGCCGGGCTCTGGCTCGATCTATTGATCATGGTCAAAACCATCAAGATCGTGCTCAAGGCAGCAGGGCGCTAGCTAGGCCTTGCCCACCAACTTCTGGCGCAGGTTTTTAATCTTGTCGCGCAGGTTGGCGGCCTCCTCAAACTCGAGGTTCTTGGCGGCACCCTTCATCTTCTCTTCAAGCTGCTGGATTAGCTCCGGCAGGGCATCCAGCGGCACGTTGTTGTGCTCGGCTTGCTCGGTGGCCTCCTCCAGCTGATCGTCGTTGAGGCGCCGCGACATCTCCAGAAAAGAGAGGATCGAATTACCGGCCCGCTTGCCGGCAGGGGTGGGGGTGATGCCGTGCTCGACGTTATAAGCATGCTGAATGGCGCGACGTCGCTCGGTTTCGGAAATGGCCTTAGCCATCGAATCGGTGAGATTGTCGGCGTATAGCAGGGCCATACCCTCGATGTGGCGGGCAGCCCGGCCAATGGTCTGGACCAAGGAGCGCTCGGCCCGCAGAAACCCCTCCTTGTCGGCATCGAGAATCGCCACCAGTGATACCTCGGGAAGGTCTAGACCTTCCCGCAGCAAGTTCACGCCTACCAGAACGTCGTATTCGCCATTCCTGAGGTCTTGGATGATCTCAATCCGCTCAATCGAATGGATCTCCGAGTGCAAATAGCGCACTCGCACGCCGTTTTCGGCCAAATAATCGGTGAGATCTTCGGCCATGCGCTTGGTGAGCGTGGTTACAAGCACTCGCTCGTGCTTCTCCGCCCGCACCCGAATCTCGCCAAGCAGATCGTCCACTTGACCCTCACTGGGACGCACCTCCACGATCGGATCGAGCACCCCGGTGGGACGGATCACCTGCTGCACAATCTGGCCACTGCTCTGCTCCATCTCCCAGTTGCCTGGAGTGGCACTCACAAAGATCGTCTGCTGGGCCTTCTCCCAGAACTCCGAACCCTTCAGCGGCCTGTTGTCTGCAGCGCTGGGCAAGCGGAAGCCGTGCTCGATCAGCACCTGCTTGCGCGACTGGTCGCCGTTATACATCGCCTGCAGCTGGGAGCAGGTGACGTGGCTCTCATCCACCACGAGCAGCCAGTCCTTGGGGAAATAGTCGATCAGGCATTCCGGCGGCGTTCCCGCTTCCCGCCCGGCCAGATGGCGAGCGTAATTTTCCACGCCATTGCAATAGCCCACCTGCTCGAGCATCTCCAGGTCGTAGGTGGTGCGCTGTTCCAGGCGCTGGGCCTCCAGTAGCCGCCCCTGACCATTGAGTACATCGAGCCGTTCACGCAACTCGTTGCGGATAGCCTGAATCGCCTCCGCCAGCCGCTCCTTTGGCGTCACGAAGTGCTTAGCCGGATAGATATTGATCGCGTCGAGGCTTTGCAGTATCTCCCCGGTGGTGGGATCCACGTAGCGGATCGCCTCCACCTCATCGCCAAAGAGCTCAATCCGCACCAGCCGATCTTCATAGGCCGGGCCGATCTCCAGCACATCCCCCCGCACACGAAAGCGACCGCGGGAAATCTCCAGGTCGTTGCGGGAATACTGGTTGTTTACCAACTCCCGCAAAGAGCCTCGCAAATTGAGGGTCTCACCTACCTTAAACTTTACGGCAGCCTTTAAGTATTCACTGGGAATACCCAGACCGTAGATACAGCTGATTGAGGCCACGACGATGACATCGTTGCGCTCAAACAGCGAACGGGTCGCCGAGTGGCGCAGCATATCGATCTCTTCGTTGATCGAAGCTGTTTTGGCGATGTAGGTGTCGGAGACAGCAACGTAGGCCTCCGGCTGGTAATAATCGTAATAGCTGATGAAATATTCAACAGCATTATTCGGGAAGAACTCCCGCAGCTCATTGCAGAGCTGGGCCGCCAATGTCTTGTTGTGGGCCAGCACTAAGGCAGGACGCCCGGTCTGGGCGATCACATTGGCGATCGTGAAGGTCTTACCGGTACCGGTTGCACCCAGCAGGGTCTGGTAGCGCTCACCCCCATCAACGCCCTCCACCAGCCCGGCAATGGCCGTGGGCTGATCACCCTTGGGTAGGTAGGGGGCGTGGAGTTCAAACGGAACCATGCCCCCATTCTCGGGGTCAAACCACCGGAGCTGTGGTGATCAGGACAGCTGCGCGAGTGAAGTCGACATCGAGGCCGAGGATGCGCAGGATTACGGCCGACAAAACGGCATAGACAACCCCACCAAGAATCGCGCTCACCACTCCGTTTTTGAGGCGGAACCCCTTGATCAACCAGGCCGCCAAACCAAACAGCACCACGGTGATGGCCCAGTTGAAAAGCAGGCTCACCGGACTGATCAGGCCACCCAGGCTGGTGATCGCCCACACCGGACCCAACAGCAGCTTCAGCGGCCAGATCAACAGGGTGCCAAGCAAACCGATCACCACTGCGGAAAGCAGGGCGACCGGGAAACTGCTTAATTCCACTCCCAGAGGAAGCCAGGCCACAATCAACAGCACAATGGCCCGAATCGGCCACTGCAACAGCCAGATCAGAGAACCCATGAAAACGATGCGGGGATCAACTCCCGCAAAGTAGTCATGGGTTCAGGCAGCCACCACAGCTCGTGGCGTTAACCAACAATGGCTACGCCGGTGGGCATACCTAGGGCCTCACGCAGACCGCGCACTACGGCCACCATGGCCAGCTCGTCGTTCAGCTTGTTGATCGCCGAACCCACCCCCACACCAGCGGCTCCGGCGGCAATTGCCATCGGCACGGTGACAGCGGAAAGGCCGGAGGCACAAAGCACCGGTGCAGTACTGCCCGCCGCAGCCAGGGCACGGCTGATGGTGTGGGCGGCAGCCAAGGTGGGCGCCGCCTTCTCAATCAGGCCAAGGCTGCCGGCGCTGAATGGCTTGGCACTGGTGCCGCCCTCGGTTTGGATGATGTCGGCGCCGGCTGCCACCAGATCCACCGCCAGCTGCTCCTGCTGGTCAAGGGGCAGCACATGGGGCACGGTGACGCTCAACACCACTTCAGGCAGCAGCTCACGAGTGCGTCGGGTGAGCTCAAGCACCTCGGCGGCGTCGAAGATGCGGCCGAGGGGATAAAAGGCGTCGTAATTACCGATCTCAACCATCGCCGCCCCGGCAGCCACAGCAGCAGTAAAAAGCTCAGGCTCGACTGCGCTCACGCAGATCGGCAAGCCGCTCACGGCAACGGCAAGCTGCACCAGCGCCGGATCGCAGGCCACATCGATCAAATCGGCACCGCCCTGACCAGCGGCCCGGCTGATCCGCTCCACACTGGCAGCGTCAAAATTGGTGAGGCCAGCGATCACCTTGAGCAGGCGGCGACCAGCCAGCGCGGCTTGCAGGGCGGAGGGCAGCTGCTCAAGACGCGACTTCGCAACCATGGAAACGCAAGACTGGAATAGTTATCTGATTCTCCCACCCGGGCCGCGCTGGAGCCCGGACCACCTGCGGCTGCATCGCCACCTGCGTCACCATCTTGAGCTGTTGCCAGCAGGTGCGCCGCTGCTGCTGGCACTTTCGGGTGGTCAAGATTCCATGGCCTTGTTGGGCCTGCTGCGAGACCTGCAGCGCCTGCACCACTGGCCCCTGCACCTCTGGCATGGCGACCACCGCTGGCGACCGGAGTCGGGCAGCGTTGCATCTGAGCTGGCCGGCTGGTGCCGCGACCAGGGGCTCGACCTGCACGTTTCCTCTTGGCTGAGGCCGCTGGACGCAACCAGCGAAGCTGCCGCCCGCCACTGGCGCTACGGCCAACTGGCAGAGCAGGCAAGAAGTCTGGGGGTGAGTCATGTGGTGACCGCCCACACCGCCAGCGACCGAGCAGAAACCATGTTGCTGCATCTGGCCCGGGGCAGCCACCGCCGCGGCCTGGCGAGCCTGCGCAGCCAGCGCAGCCTGACCAGCGATCCAGGTGATCCAATCGTGCTGGCGCGGCCGCTGTTGCCCTTCTCGCGTACCGACACGGCCCGCCTTTGCGAGCAACTAAATCTGCCGGTGTGGCACGACCCGAGCAACACCAACCGCCGCTACAGCCGTAACCGAATCCGGGCCGAAGTACTGCCCGTGCTCGAGGAGCTCCATCCCGGCGCCGCCCAGCGGATCAGCGCCCAGGCCGAAAGGCTGGTGGAGGAAGTAGACAGCCGCAACGAACTTGTAGCCCTGGCCCTGCAGACCCTTAAAACCGGCAGCAGCCACAGCACCACGCCAGCCCTGCAGCGCCCGGCGCTGGGCAGCCTGGCCGACGCCAATCAGCGCCAGCTCCTGCACCACTGGCTCGAGCAAGGCACCGGGTTGGTGCTTCCTGCCAGGCAACTCGAAGAGCTACTTATGCGGCTGCAACCGGGCCATCCCCCGGGCCAGGCCGACCTGTCTGCCGGTTGGCAACTGCAGTGGGATCGCTCCACACTGTGGCTTAAGCCTTCTGCCCCGCCCTCGCCGCGATGACCGCCTCGCCGAACTCGCTGCAACAGCGCTACGGGAACATTGAGCGGCTGTATAGCGAACGCCAATGGGACGTCGTCACCCGGTTGAGCGAGGAGCTGCTGCTCGAACTGCCAGGCGACCCCGCCAACCCCCTGCGCCAACGGCTGCAGCTGCTGCTAGGCCACACCTACCTCTACGGCTACCAGGACAGCACCACAGCGGCGGGTTTTTACAGCCGCGTGCGGGCTGCTACCGAAGAGCCCATGCTGCGGGACATAGCCGACCAGGGACTGGAGCTGTGCACCCGCCAGGCAGCCCCTCCAGCAAAGCCGCTTAAAAGCGCCGACGACGCCATGCCCTGGCTGGAGCAGCTTGGCGGCATCGAGCCTATGGAGGTTCAGGTTCAGGCGCCGGAGCCGGTGCCGAATCTGGTGGTGGAGGTTGCCCAGGCGGATGAGCACTGCGCCGAAGAGCTGGTGGTCAGCTTGAGTGATGAGCGCCTGGCTGGAGTTGAAAAGCGTTTTGCTACGCCAGTCACCGGGCCCAGCCCCGAGGAGCTCATTGAACTCTCCAAGGGGCTGCTGCGGGTGGTGATCCGCTGAAGCTGCCGCAGCCGGGGCCGGGGCCGCTTCAGCCCGCGGTGGCGGCTGAGCGGCGGCGGCGGGTGCGACCTGCGGGTTCTGGCTCGAGCTCTGCTGGCGCCGGGGCTGGCACCGCAACAACTGCAGCAGCTGGAGCAGCGGCCGGAGCAGACACAGGAGCAGATGCAGCGGCACCAACGGCAACCAGCTGACGTTGGGGTGCGGGCACGGCGCCATCACGGCCACGGCCACCTCCATCACGACCACCTCCATCACGAGCACCGCGACCCCGGGGTGCGGGACGACTGTCGGGTTCAGCATCGGTGCGGCCCTTATAGGCCGGCGTACCGGCAGGGGCTGGCTGCACCAGGCAAATGATCAACGGCTCCACCTGCAGCTCGCGGCGCAGACGGCGTTGCAGACCCACCTCCACCTCTCGCTGCACTCCCACCCAATCGACTTCGGGGGCACTGCCACCGGTGTTGCGGCAGAGCTGATTCCAGCGGTTTTCCAGCACCCAACCGATTTCTCGCTCGGCCCACATCGAGAGTTTGCGGGCGTCGGCCGTTGTGACGACACCGCGGATATTCACCCGCGGCGGCGCTGCCATCACGCCATCGGTGCTGATCACAGCCAGCAGGGTGATCACGCCATCTTCCGCTAGCTGCTGGCGCTCCTTGAGCACCCGAGCATCAACGATGCCGTTGCGGGAGGCATCCAGCAGCTCAATGCCGGCCTTCACGGGGTCGCCCTTACGGATCGAATCGGCGGTGAGCTCCACCACATCGCCGTTGTCAATGATCAGCATGTTGTCTGTAGGTACCCCCATCGACTGGGCGGTTTTGCTGTGGGCCACGAGCATGCGGTGCTCGCCGTGCACCGGCACGAAGTATTTGGGCTTGGTGAGAGCCAGCATCAACTTCTGGTCTTCCTGGAAACCATGACCAGACACGTGAATACCCTCGCCCTTGCCATAAACCACCTTGGCGCCGAGCATCATCAGCCGGTCGATGGTGTTCACCACAGAGATGGTGTTACCGGGGATCGGGCTGGCCGAAAAGATGATTGTGTCAGTGCTCTTCACCTGCACTTGGGGGTGCTCGCCGCGGGAAATGCGGCTCAAGGCGGCCAGAGGTTCACCCTGGCTACCGGTCATCAGCAACAGAGTTTCGCGGTCGGGCAGATCGCGGATCTGCTTGATCGGCACAAACAGATCATCGGGAGCACGCATGTAACCCAACTCCCGCGCCTTGGCGATCACATTGAGCATGGAGCGTCCCAGAAGGCCCACCTTGCGGCCATTCTTGAGCGCTAGCTCCAGGATCATCGACACCCGGTGAATCGAGCTAGCGAAGGTGGTGATGATCACCCGACCTTCAGCCTGAGAGATGTGGCGATCCAGACAGGGGAATACCGAACGCTCAGGGGGGCAGAAGCCCGGCACTTCGGCGTTAGTGGAGTCGCTGAACAGGCACAACACGCCTTTGTCGCCGTAATGGGCCAAGCGAGCCATGTCAAAGGTCTCGCCATCCACCGGCGTGTGGTCAAATTTGAAGTCGCCGGTGAAGATCACCGTGCCCACAGGAGTGGTGATGGCCAGCGAAAAGCTGTCAGCCATCGAGTGGGTGTTGCGGATGAACTCCACTGAAAAGTGTTGACCAACCTTCACCACATCGCGAGGCGCGACGGTTTGAAGGATGGTGCGATCCATCACACCAGCCTCCTCCATCTTTCCGGTGAGCATGGCCAGTGCCAAGCGCGGACCGTGAATCACCGGAATGCTGAAGTTTTTGAGGTGGTGGGCAATACCACCGATATGATCTTCGTGACCGTGGGTCACGATCATGCCGCGAATACGCCTCTGATTTTCCTTGAGATAGCTGGTATCCGGCATCACCACGTTGACACCGTGCATGCCATCACTGGGGAAGGCCAGGCCGGCATCCACCAACATGATGTCGTCGCCATACTCGAACACGCAGGTGTTCTTGCCGATCTCATGCAAGCCGCCGAGCGGAATCACCCTCAGGTGGGGCTGCTTGGTGGCGTTTTGGCTGGTGCCCTGGGCTCTGCCGTTGGAACTGGTCATTGAGAAGGGGTTTCAGGGAAAAGGAACAAACTGAATCGATCTGGTCTCAAGCCTTGGCGTCATGTAGGACGCAGGGCGGCCAGGGTTTCGGAGAGGCGTTGTCGCACGTCGGTGGTGGCGGAAAGCAGGGGAAGACGGGGTGCACCCACGGGCCAGCCGCTGAGCTCCAGGGCGGCTTTGACGGGGATCGGATTGGTACTGCAGAAAAGGGCCTTGCAAAGCGGCAGCAACTGGTCGTGCAGAGCCAGG
>Ga0105105_10001025_pt1 | contig 12032 bp, 8 predicted proteins | sample PPLLaktember2015_4_FD_79108 | JGI IMG/M metagenome (GOLD analysis project Ga0105105, IMG submission 79108) | Freshwater sediment microbial communities from Prairie Pothole Lake near Jamestown, North Dakota, USA - PPLs Lake P8 Core (1) Depth... | ecosystem: Environmental > Aquatic > Freshwater >... | reverse complement strand
GGTTGGGGAGAATGCTGCTGAATCAGACGTTAATGCTGCTGAGTTAGCAAAGTTCATTAGTATTGAACCACTGACTGTAGCGGTGTCAATTAGTTGAGTATCCGAATCCAAAACTGAGGAAGGATACATATTTGCCGACTTTTGGAATATCGTTACGGCACTTATCTGATAAGGGTCTGCAAATTGACCATCCGATAAGAAAAATGCTTGCAGTCCGACCTTGGATATAACCACAGGTCTATTGTGACGGTCACTAATGTTTATATTGTTCAACAGCATCTTTCTGGGCCCTTAGATCGTCTGAATATAATTTAAGGAATACAGCCCTCTCCAGCTTGGTCATAACCTTAACATCAGAGTAGGAGAAGCTGCATTTACTTACCAATATGTAGGCTTCTAACAGCAGAGATTCTAAATTTAATTCCGATATCAGGTCACTGAAAAAAAACTTTCATTGACCGGAACCTCCGATTCAGTCTGGGTGGCGCATATTGGGCACTGGAATATAAACTTAGGATTAAGACCTAAATCGTTGCGCATAATGTTATTTAAAATAAATTTAACGTCCATTATGTGCATTTTTGGGATGGCTTTTGATATAAACACTGGGTCAGCCGCACCATCAAGCTCCACAACCAGTCTCCACAGGTTATTGTATACCTGCTCTGGGTTTTGGAGGTGAACTTCGTCGGCAACTCTAGGGAATCTAACCTTTACCTTCTTTTTCAACTTTGGTAGGGTTAGTTCTCGGGGATCTTCTACTTCGGGTGGGATAAAATTATAAATTAAATTATTTAATTCTATTTTAACTTCGCTCTTAGACCCACACTCTGGGCAACCTATCGTGGCAGGGTAATCTGACCCGTAGGAAATCTCTCGTATCTTAAGCAGCAGATAAAACTTATCTATCAATAAAATATTATTAACGTCCAAGCCTTTGACGCACTTAGAAATTATTAAATTTATTGGATTTATGTTATTTTTAACACTGGCTGCTAATTGCTTTTCATCCTCAAACTTAATTGGGGTTATGGCTACCTCGGATACCTTGTTAGCATAAAATCTTCCTTCAGACGGAAGCTTCACCATCATTTCAGTTTCAGCGGGTAGCTCACCGAATAACTGCTCTAACCTAGACTCTCTTTGATCTGCAAACTTATCTAAATTTGACATAGTTGTTTCCTACTAACTATTATAGTAGGGATGAAAATTAGATCAGGCATTATAGACTCGATAATAGAAACAGATAACCCTAATATTATAAAAGTTTTATCTGATAAGTGGGCGTTCCATGTGAATGGCTACCAATACACTCCCACCTACAAGCGTGGGCACTGGGACGGGAAGAAGCGGTTCGTATCAGCGGCTGGCAAGTTCAAGACTGGTATGCTGGCAAACATACTGAAGGATCTCAATCAAGTAGGCTGCACCCCAGAGGTCATTAGAGAGCATGGGGATGGCCCTAAGCTAATTTTCAAACGCAATATCAAGGAATTCAAGCTCCATGATTACCAGCAGGAAGCTATTGGCAAGGCACTGGTCGCTGAAAGAGCTATAATCAAGTCCCCCACGGGATCAGGTAAAACTTTAATTATGGCAGCAACTCTAACTGCCTTTCCCAAGGCTAAAATTACAATTCTATTTGACGAGAGAAGCATTCTAACACAGACGTATGAATATCTCACGCGCAAGTGTGGATTTAAGGATGTCGGAATAAACTTAGGGGGAGACTTCAAAGATGGACGTATCATGCTCTCAACCGTGCAGAGTATTGATAAGATCTTAGACAGCCACCTAAACCAGTCAGAAGTATTGATGGTAGACGAAGTTCACAAGTTCTGCCGTGGGGAGATGACCGTTGCAGCCATCCAGAGCTTCCCCAATGCCCGCTACCGCTTCGGATTCACAGCCACCATGCCAGATGACCGGATCGGAGAATTGACGCTTGTAGGGGCCTTTGGCGACGTTATAGAGACTAAATCAACTCAGGAGCTAATCGCCGAGGACAAGCTGGCGAAGCCCATAATACAGATGTTGGAGTATGAGGATGAGATATCAGAGCAGGATTTGGACAGCGATTACGCTACTATCTACGAGAAGTTTATTATCACCTCCGAAAAGAGAAACGGAATTATTTTCAGTTTGGCTGCAAAGATTGCTGAAGCCAATCCAGAGGCTAAGGTTTGTATTCTCGTCAAGAATCTTGAACATCTTCAGACTTTGAGGAATGCCATACCTAACTCATTCACGTTGGAAGGTATCAACACCATTCACGAACGTAAGCAGGCGATTAAGGATTTCCTTGAATGTGATGGTGCAGCCTTCCTAATCGGAACCAAGGTATTGCAGACTGGTATCAATATCGAAGAGATTACGCATCTGGTAAATGCTAGAGGTTTGAAAGATAAGATCCCAACTTTGCAGGGTCTAGGCAGAGGAATGAGAAAATCTGCTGGAAAAACCTCTGTAATGGTATATGATTTCTTTGATCACATCCCTTACTTGAGGGAACATTCAAAAGCCAGAATTAGACACTATGAGGACGAGGGGCATGAAGTCTCTCGGATAAAACTATGAAGAGAGCCGAAGACGTATTAGACAGCCTTTACAACTTCACTGAATCACAGAAGATGAAGCTTGAAGCATTAGCTGCACAAATCAATAGTATCAAGAACGATAAGATTAGCAAGGATACTTATGATACACTAACTAACGTATTCCAAGAAGTCCACATGCTTCGTGATAATGTTACGATTAGATTGTTGGCTAGTATGAAACGTGGGGATATGCTTTAAGGTTTCCAAGTATCAGTTACTTTAACATTACTGGTCCCTACCTTCCATTCGCCTGCAACTCTAGTGTAAACGATACCTTTTCTCCAGATCCCACCTACCCTCACATAGATTTCAGAGGGCCCGGATACAGCCTCTTCTGTCGCTAAAGCGATATCCCATGCGTTAGCTCCTGGGCTTCTAAGTTGGACATCTTGATTAGCCATTAGAAAGTAAAGTCTCCGCTTCTTCCGACTAATGCATCAGTTTCCCTAGCAACAATAAACATATTTGTTGTATTGTCATACCAATCCCAAACCACTGTTCCATTCCCAGTTCTAGTTTTCTGTAAAACTTTTTCATTCGTATCATTTAATTTTCTGTGCAGATCTAAAGTTACAGTAGCATTATTAGAATTTGATACTGTGGAGGTTAGTGAGTAAGATATACTATGGTAAGTAAAATAAAAATCTATATTTATATACCCAGTGCAAGCATTAGCGAAACAAAATCTCATAGCTCTGGAGGATGATAGCTCTAATCTGGAGCCATCTGGATCCCCAGGATATCTTTTAAAAATATCTCTTACTTGAGCCCAACATTGCCTAACTCCAACCTCAGCATCAGTAGTCGATATCTCTGTATATGCAGGAAGCCACCTGTTGCCAACATAGCCTTCATCAGTCTGTTCCAACAATAAGGTTGATCCAGCAGGGTTTCCAGCTCCGTTAGAAATATAATTTATATTTATTCCAAGAGCATTTATAAAATATTTGCTTTCTGGGATTGTTATACCGGGGAAAGTTGCATCATATGCGGCAGCCGCAGTCGTTGAACTCATAGAAAATGAATTATAAAGCACACTGTGATTTGCTGCTCCAACTCCCTCGGATGGCTTGTCACACTGATAATTTATTATAAAGAACCCACCTAAATTAAATCCAAAGTCAGCAGTGTCAGTCCTGTAAATATCAAAATTAAAATTATTTAATCCTCTTGTTATATTAGTGGCCCCTTCATACTTTATGTTTAATGCCATTGAGCCAGCAATATCTAATGCAACAGTATCTGCATATGCAGAAAAACTTACGGAATCATATATTCTACAATTAAGGCCAGCTATACCTGCCGCCGTATCGTAAAATAGGTAATAAGATAAACAAGTTAAAACAGGATTTTCTTCTTGAACCCATAGAGATCTTGTAACTCTTTGATAATCAGTGGAAGCTGTCCCACCCATGGGAGATGGTATATCTAAAGGCAAAATCAAAGAACACAACATCCTAGTAGTTGCAGTTGCATTAAATTCGTAAGTTACTTGCAGATATACTTGTGGGTGATTAAACGCTGCGCCTGCACCAGCCCCAAGACGAATATTTATTGGATTTGTATCCCAGCCAACTGCGGTCGCATCAAAACTATGAATTAACCTATAAAAATAATCAGTATTTCCAGCTGCTTCAAAATTGTCATATGAATTTGTGTTAGCAGTCAATGACCCAGATACAACGCTCGTAAAGCTATAATCCGTCGTAGAGGTTAACTGTGTATTACCTTGAATAATTACTACTGTATTCTTTATAGAATATGAATTTTCGGGGAGATAAGCTGACAGTGAAGATATTGTATCTACTGTTGAAACAGATGTCGCTAAAGCTCCTAATGGAGTTACCATAGGGATGTATACAGTTTTTACATGAGTCGTGGCTTCATCGTTATACAAGTAAGTAATATCTAAAGATAATGTAAAATTTCCAGGGGTGTATCCAGCCCCGGCATTGACCAGCCCAGACGCTGCTAATGCCCTAGGTAACCCATCCATCGAACCCCAATTAGTAGTAAAGTGATCAGTTACATCTCTAATTAGACATGCGTTAATATCCTCACCGCTATTAATTATTGTTCCAGTATTTGTGTAGGATTGAGTTGCTACTCCTGCTAATGAAAGAGAAATGCTTCTTTGCGTTATGCTTAAGTTAGTCGCAGTTGATCCACTACCTTTTTCTGAAAAATCAAATCTAGCTATTACAGATTTAAAAGTAACTCCACCAGTTGCAGAAGCTTCAGGAATACTTATATCAATTGATCCAAAGCTTCCCTGAGCATTTAGAGCAGGAGCTAGGATAGTATCATATGCGTAACTTATTGTTTTTAATCTAGTTGCCATATTATGAATTATCCACGTAACATTCGACCGTAGTGATTAGAGTATCCCCATCGCTAGCATTTATTATATCTAAAATAAAACTACTTACATCATTTAAAATGTAGTAGCCGCCAAATACAAAATATTCATTATTAGATATATTTATGGTTTGACCATTGGAAAGTAGAGACCATGGGCCTCCTAGTGGATTTTCAGTTAGTTCCCCAACAGGAAGAGTAGTCATGACTCTACAGGCTAGTCTAGCAAAAGGATCCCCTGGGATACTGACCTCAAGTGTAATAGTTTCATTAATTCCTACAACTTGAAAATATTTATTACTATGAGAATCTGCAAACCCATATTCATTAGTAGTAGAATAAGATGCGTCTACTGTATCTGGAGTTACATCGGAGACTATTGGAGCAGCAAATGCGTAACTATTAATTATCATAGTCTATATCCTATTAACCAAACTTTTAATCCCTTGCCCGCAGTTGTGCTGCCAATCTGATCTATATCAATAGTAATCTCATCATCGTCTGCCAAGCTGTTGGTAGTTATAACTGCTGCCGTAGCTGCTGTCTTGCTAGTCTTCTCTGCTGAGTCTATTGTAACCCTAGTGCTAAAGATTGAAGATGCATTCTTATTCACATCTACAATTATGGTGCTTCCCGAAGGTGCGGTATTGACGTTAGCCCTTACTTCATTGACATACATTGCATATGGCATTCTAAATGTTGCCTTAGCTGTTCCTGTAGTAAGATTTGTAGTTTCGTCAGAGCAAGCTACTCCAATCTCCGCAGGCGAGTCCCCGCTTGTGAAGTATTTGATGTGGATATCGCCGTCTGCACCTCCCGTTGGAGCGGATGTGCTATAGGTTATTGTGTATCCAGGCTTCCATTTAGCACCAGTTGTATCATAAACTAATGCTTGATTGCTTGTCGTAGCTGCCACTGCGCTAACATCGGATAAATATCCTCCAGCGAGACTTAATCTCTCCCATGTCCAAGCGGGGACCGTTCCTAACGCTGGATACAGATCGTCATTATAAATTAAGACCTCTTTATTTTGAGGATAGTTTGGAAGACCTAGGGGTGCATAATTTGTAGCGTAATATGGATCTATCTGCATTGCGGGAGTAGAAGATCCAAGGTAAGATGCAACTAAATATCCTTGAGGTTGAGAACCAAAAAAATCTCTACTACCATTTAATGCTTGCCCATTTAATCTAGCTATCAATAAACTATTACCAGCATCTGAGTAGAATACAACTCCATTATTTGATCCAGCCTCAGGCCATGCGGCAGCATTAACTGACAACCCTTGTAAGGAAACTGATCCAGTTCCACTAATTGAAACAGATCCGCCAATAGAGCTTATACCGATGCTACCATTATTGTTTCTGATATACCCATCAGACCCGCCTACGTGAATGGTGCCTGCGGATACTGTGGTTGCACTTAATTGCTTTGATATTAATGAGCTTGTGGAATTTTGCCAAATTAACGCTGGCGATCCTGAGAAAGCTCCACCATTATTAAATTGTATTTGGGTATCATTTCCCCCAGCCGTGGAGCCTCCAGGTTGAGCGTAATACCATCCAGTTGTTGGGACGCTTGGAGAAACTAGATACGTTAGAACATCTCCATTCTGAGGTGTGGGGTCTAATAATCCAGATACTAAAGGGATGCCTGATAACTGTCTAGCATTCCATATTGGGTCGCCCGATGGAAGATTTGAATAGTATTGTGCTCTAAGCGTGCTAGTATCTAAATTATAAGTTAATCCAGCATTACCCGAGAAATTGCTCTCAAAATTTATTTGAACATTAGTGTTATTCCCACCAGGAGTTCCGCCACCAACTCCAGTGCTATCATCTGCTGCTTTCCATCTTTTAGCAGTGTCATTCCATTTTAATACTTGGTTATTGGTTGGTGGAGTCGTTAAATCTACATCTTTCAATCCCGCTGACAGTGCTAGAGATCCAGACCAAGTATTAAAATTAGTCTTAGCTAAATAAGTGCTTTGAGCATTTGCAGTAGTTTCGAATACGCCTGTAGAAGCTCTATCGTAATACTTAGATGTTAGAGTTTGACCTCCCTCAAGTATGGTAGTTCCACAAACTATAGTGCCGCAAACCGTGGGAGACTTTAATACAGTTTCATCAAATGTTAAATTAGCGTTTTGGCTAAACTGACCATAAATTAATTGCGTAGTATTAAATGAAGTCTTAGCTGTTCCTCCATTCAATATAGGTAACGTCCCGGTCACGGAAGTCGTTGTTAGGTTGACCTGATCCAAGTAGGCTAAGTCTTGAAGAGTTCCAGTGAATGCATTATAGGTTGCTTTAGTTAGATAAACTGAAGCAGCATTGGCAGTAGTTTCAAATGTAGCAGTTGGAGTGAACGATATCGAACCGCCATTGCCTACTAGGAAATTTCCTGCTGTCAAGGTTGTTAGACCTGTTCCACCTTTTGTAATTGGAAGAATCCCAGTGACGGATGTTGTGGTTACGTCAACCTGATTTAAGTATGCTAAATCTTGTAAAGTCCCTGTAAATGCATTGTAGGTTGCTTTAGTTAGATAAACTGAAGCTGCATTTGCAGTAGTTTCAAATGTAGAAGTTGGTGTTAGTGATACTGAAGTTCCATTGCCAACTAAGAAACTTCCTATAGTAAGATTTGTTAAGCCTGTTCCACCCTTGATTACATCTAAAGTTCCTGTTACGGAAGTTGTTGTTAGATTAACTTGATCCAGATATGCTAGATCTTGTAGGTTAGAAACAAGAGTTGCATGAGTGCTGGTAAGAGTGTAGTTATTCAGGGAAGCTATTGTAGCAAAATTAGTTCTAGAATAGGCAGTTGTCTCATAGGTTGATGTTGGCTGAGTTACATAATTTGAACCATTAAATCTTAGTAATCCATCAACTGTAACCGCCGTAAGTTCATGAAGTCTAGTGCTGTTAGGTTGATAATTTCCAGTGGGTTGGTAAATTTGATCTATGTTTACGCCCTCTTGGAAGAAATCTATTGCCGACATACTAGTCCCTAGAACAAATCCTGCGGTAGTTATATTACCAGCTGTTACAAACAAGGATCCTGCCAAGCTTGCATTTGCGCCATATACGCTGCCATTACTACTGACAACTGTGGATGACACTGCGCTTGCATTTAATACATTATTGGAGTAGTAAAGGTTTGCATTCTGACTGAAATCATCACCAAATATTAATTGATTCGCTGTAAACGATGTCTTGCCTGTCCCACCTTTGTTTACAGCTAAAGTTCCTGTTATATCATTTATCGTTCCAACTGTGTAATATGATTGAGCAGCATCCCAAACTAATGTTTCTCCTTCATTAGGCACAGCGCAAACATCATGCAAGTCGTTTAAATCATATCCCTTATCAATTGAAACTCCGAAGCTTACATTTGCTCCGTTTTGATTTAATGTAATTGCAACCGTTGCAGCATGCTTCCCTGCGGCTGGTGGGGTTGTAGTTAATTTGCCGGGCTGATCGGAAACATATAAGACATCACCTGTAGAGGGAATGGAGCCAGTTATACAATTTGTTCGGCTTGCATTTTTTATCAAACCTTTCTTAATTAAATATCCTTCTGCTCCATCTGATATATCATCTAATGCAACTCCAAGAACGAATGGGTCAGGAGTGGAATCTGATAGCAGTGCAATTCTGCCTCTTAGGCTTCCTGAATCAGCACCGGATACATAGCACACTTGGCCTTTATGAATTGTAGATCCGATATGGTTTGAAACAGGAATTATTTCATCAACGCCAAGGGTTACTCTAGAATTATTTGATCCTTGAATTCCTAAAGAGTGATATTGAGGATCCCATCTTACAAAACCTTCAGTAGTGGAATTTGGATAAAGATCTAATCCTCCTGTCCCCGCATCAGCATCTGAATTTACTATTAGGGTGCTTACCGTTGTATTTACACGTATGCCTGGATTTGAAGCTAAGGCTGTGCCAGTAGCGTTCATAAAAACTACAGCACACGGATCAGATGGTAATGTTGTTCCCGTTCCTGTCGGAATTAGTGACCAAGAGAAACTGCCTGAATCATATTTTAAATATGTGGTGTCTACAGTGGGTGCAGCTATCTTGCCCACAGTGTTAGTTCCAGTTCCAACAACAATTTCTCTATTAGCTATAGAGTTAAATCCAGTTCCACCTTTTGTAACAGGTAGTGTCCCAGTGACGGAAGTAGTGGTTACATCGACTTGATCTGAGTAAGCTAAATCCCCTAAATTGGCAGTAAGAGCAAATGATCCTGTTGTAGATTTGTTTACGTAATCTGATACTGCGACGGCTTGAGTTAGATACTTTGAAACTAAGGTTGTTCCACCCTCAAGGATTGTGGTTGCACAAACTGTAGTAGCACATACGGTAGGAGATTTTAGCGTATTAGCTGAGAAAGTAAAACTTGAACTTTCTGCAAAAGTTGATGGAAAACCTTCATTATAATAAATTACTGCGCCATTATTTGTAAATGTTGATTTTCCTGTTCCACCATTTTGTATACCTAGTGCTCCAACTACTTGTGCTGCATCTCCAACATCCACATATTGTTGAGAAGCTAATGTATCTAAGAATACGTCACATGGCTGATAAAGTGCTTCTGCTTCTGTCTCAGTTAAATATTCGGGTGGTATAGAAGTTAAATAGATTCCAGTTGGTTGATAATAAGTATCCAACTGCAAAGTTGTTCTCATTTCAGCAAACGTAGAATCATCCAACAAGTTTCTAGCATTCAGTGTTAGAGTAGCTGTCGTTGCTGTATTAGTTCCATTAAAATATATTAATTGATCTTCAATTGGATTTAAATTAGCTATCGACTGTAATACTATATCACAAACTTGATATTTATTAACTAGAGGGGTTCCACCCTCGTAGATAGTCCCTACTACGTAAACTTCACAAACATTGAATCGACCAGTTCCTGTTTCGATGTTCAACCATGATTCGCTACCTAATGTGGTTGAATTTATTATATATGGTATTCTTCCTGGATAATTTGGAAATGAGTTTGTTCCTGGGTCTACACCAGTCCAAATGAAGTTTGATCCAGTCCACTTCAAATAAGTATCCCCGGTAGTTGGGGATGCTACCGTCGATGCTGTGTCCCCAGAATTTACAACAACTAACTGGTTATTACCTGGGGTTAATTCTGCGATACTTGTTAGTAAGGCATCTTTGCCTTGATACTTTTCTGATAATAAAGTTCCACCTTCATTGATTCTAATTGCACAAACGTCACATACGTTATTAATAGCGTAAGTAGTGAGAACTTTTGTAGCACTATTGTAAGCTAAATCATCATAAACATCAAGAGTTGTAGTGTTATTAGTTACTGGGATTCTTCCTGGAGTATTTGGGAATGGGGATCCACCCTCACCACCCGTGGCACTTGCCCAAGAATATAATCCACCATTGTGTTTCAAGAAAGTATTGTCATCGTCTGGGGTCGTTGGGGTTGGAATATCCTTCAAATCTGTAATTTGAAGTTTACCTCCATTTATTTGAAATTCTCCCCCGGCTGGAATACTTAAATCTCCACCTAGATAAATAAAACCAGTCTCTGTGTTTAGTTTGCCGTCTTTCCAGTGAGCAATTCCATTTGTAAGAGGGGTATCAGCATTATTTGTTCCGCCGTGATCAACAGGGAGAGGATTTGCCCCCCATCCAAAAGTAACCTCCCCGCCGACCGCAACACTTGGAGGATCTATAAATCCACCTAAGTCTGCCGATATAGTTCTTATATTTAATACGCTAGGAGGACCACCAGTTACAATTATGCTAGCTCCGGTGCCTGTAGACGTTACCTCTAAAATACCAGTAAAGTTATAAGCTCCAGTAAGTTCGAATCCATAATACTGAGTGGCACTAATAGAGTATACACTTATTGCACTGGATTCAGCTAGCCCGACAGGAATTTTAACTCCGTTTTTATCTACTAACTGATAAACTAATGGGTATTCGCCTTTTTCTGTCATGATATTCTATTGTATATAGGCTACAAAGTCCCTGTGACGAATGTTATATTAACTTCAGGGTTCAATGCGGGATTTGTAACGCTACTAGTATTTGCGTCAAATATATTATACAAATCCTCAGCAATTTTTATATATCCGCTAGTGTTTGGATGGGTGCCATCAGGTGTGTAAGTTACATTGTCCCATGCAGATGGAGTGTAGTAATGATGTTTATAAAATATATTTTCAAAACTAGAAACTTCTGCTCTTACTCGCTCCATGTAATATCCAAAATCATCTGTTCCACCTATTGATTTTGGTGGTGCAACCCAAATTATATTGGCATATTCTGTTGAAATATCATTAGGTGTTAATTGGAATGTATTATGCAGCCCATAGACTAGAGAACTAACTTCGCTTCGAATAATTGAACTAACAAAAGCTCTATCATTTCTGTAGTTAGGCTGGTTAGTTCCTAAGAATATAATTCCTCCTTTTAAGTTTGGATTTTTGCCTGAATTTCTTAAAGTAGTTATTGCACTATTTGCAGAAAGTTGGAATTTGCTATACATTTCATTAGTGCTACTAATACTCCAATCCTCTGCGGCAAATGCAAAGGCAGACACTGACGAGAAAGCTACAGTGCCGCCTTGAGCCACTTTTATAAGATAGATATCCCTATCACCTGATATACCTCTAAGTTTGTGACACAAAACAGATTCTGAGCCCATATTTCCAAAAGGATCCTGCTTGGGGACACCATCAAAGTAGTAATAATTTAATGGTGCAGTATTGTCTCCAGGTCGTATAATTTCAAATCTGGTCCCTGTTACTGAGGTAGCATCCCAGGCAGGAACATTTCTATAGATATAACATCCGGTAACTTCATCTGCTATTGAAGCATAAGGTGTAGCAGTAAGTTCTGATGCAAATCCAGATATACCGTAAGCAATAGAATCTCCTATATAAAAATAAACATCCACTATCTCTCCGCCTAAGGGGGATCCATCAACATCAACTACAGAAGGATCATACCTTCTGTTCCAAGTTATAAAGTTATCACGATTTGACTCTGTTACATATTCATTATTTATTTTTATATTTTTAAATGAGATATT
>Ga0105105_10001024_pt1 | contig 12052 bp, 11 predicted proteins | sample PPLLaktember2015_4_FD_79108 | JGI IMG/M metagenome (GOLD analysis project Ga0105105, IMG submission 79108) | Freshwater sediment microbial communities from Prairie Pothole Lake near Jamestown, North Dakota, USA - PPLs Lake P8 Core (1) Depth... | ecosystem: Environmental > Aquatic > Freshwater >... | reverse complement strand
TCTCTGGGCGCGTTGAAAACATAATGAAGGGCGATCGTCAGTTCCACAACGCCCAAATTCGGGGCCAGGTGCCCCCCGGTGCTCGCCACGGTTTCAATGATCTTGCTGCGCACCTCGGCAGCCAGCCGGACCATCTCGTCCCGAGACAGCTTCTTGAGATCCGCCGGGCTGTTGATCGTGTTCAGAAGGGGGTATTTCTTTGGATCGCTTGTCATTTTTTTCTTTCAATGATGTACACTGCAAGGCTCCTCAGGGGATCGGCCTTTTCGTCGAAACCCTTCAGCGCACCCACAGCTTCTTCAACCAGACGGCTCTGGATCTCCTTGGCCTTCTGGAGACCCACTGCCGCAGGGAAGGTGATTTTCTTTTTGCTGGCATCGCCTCCAACGCCTTTACCCATGGTCTTGCTGTCGCCCTCCACATCCAGAATATCATCCGCGATCTGGAAAGCGAGGCCTATTTTCTCTCCATAGGAGGAGATCGCTTTCACCTGCTCCTCGGTCCCTTGGCCCAGGATGGCCCCGGAGGTGACCGAGGCATGGATCAGGGCTCCGGTTTTGTGGGAATGGATAAAGTCCACCAGGGCCCGATCCACCGGCTTTCCTTCGGACTGGATGTCCACCACCTGCCCGCCCACCATTCCCTGGTAGCCTGCGGCCGAGCCCACCAAACGGATCACCTGCAGAAGCGAACGAGGGTCCACCCCGCTCGTGCCGGCCATGAGCCGGAACGCTTCGGTCAGAAGGCCATCCCCTGCCAGGAGGGCCACGGCCTCTCCAAACACCTTGTGGTTGGTGGGTTTGCCCCTTCTCAGATCGTCGTTGTCCATCACGGGAAGATCGTCGTGAATGAGCGAGTAGGTGTGGATGAGTTCGAGACTGCAGGCGAAGGGCAGAACCGTTCTTCCCTCTTTCCCGACCGCCTCCGCGCCTCCGATACAAAGAATCGGCCTCAGTCTCTTCCCTCCTGCAAAGAGGCTGTAGGTCATGGCCCGGACCACATCCGCCGAAGGCCCCTGAGGTTCCGGAAACACGGCCTTCAGGGCGTCGTCCACCAGGGCTCTCTTGTCACGAAGGTAGGCCTTCAGGTCCATGGTCACGGGTCCTCTTTTTCATCGACTTCAAAGGGCTGCTGGGTCAGCTTGCCGCCGCTCTCTTTGATGAGCAGCGTCACCTTCTGCTCTGCTTCCTCCAGCTTCTTGGAGCAGAATTGGAGCAGTTTCATTCCTTCCTCGAAACTCTTGAGCGATTCCTCCAGGGAGAGATCGCCCCTCTCCAGGCTCTCCACGATATTCTCCAGCCTTTTCATGGCATCTTCAAATTTTTTTTCGCTCATAACCGCTCCATGGCTTCATTGACCGTCATGAACTGCATGGGATCGATTCGTGCCCCGTTGATTCGGATCCCGAAGTGGAGGTGAGGGCCTGTGGCCCGTCCCGTGGCACCCACGAGCCCTACGACCCTGCCTTTTGTGACCTTGTCGCCCTGCTGCACCAGGATCTTGTCCAGATGAAAATACATGCTCTGGAGAGCGCCGCCATGATCAACGACCACAAAAAGGCCGTTGAAAAAGTGCTCCCCTGTGAGTGCAACCCTGCCGCTGTTGATGGAGACCACGGGAGTTCCTTTCTCCGCTTTCAAGTCCACTCCGGAGTGAGGAGCCCTCGGCATGCCGTTGATGATGCTTGCCTGGCCGAACGTTCCGACCACCTCCCCGCTGAGAGGTTTCACAAATGGGCCTTTCCACTGCGGAGCGGTCGGCGGGGCCTCCAGCACTTCTTTCATGATCGCCGATTCTCTTTTCACTCTCTCCAGAGTGACGGCATCGAGGTCCACCAGCTCCTTGGGGAGCGTCAGTCGCCGCACACCGAAGTCCTTGCTGCGCACCGTGATATCGATTTGCTTTCGAACCCCTGTCGAAGGGATCTTCACCACCAGCGGGTAGGACCCGGGCCTCAATTTCAAATCGGCCGCGAAAAAACCGAACCATGTCTTCCCGTTCTCCAAAGGCGCGGTGAAAAGGTCCTGGTCCATCCACTGGACCTGCGGGGATTCTCCGTTCGTTGTCTGTACCCTCAGACAGCCTGCGTCGCCCTGAAAGATCGAGTCGGATGAAACAGTGATTTCCGGCTTCGGAAGCGCCACGCTCGTGCTTGCTCCCGTCAAAAGACAGACGGCGACCACAAAAACGATAAGCACGCCCATGAGGCGGCTCGTTCGCATAGGATACAATTTCTCTCCTTCTTCCATAAAGGATTGTGACAATCTTCGGTAAAGCATCAGAGGCTCTTCTTCCGTCATTCCGGCGAAAGCCGGAATCCAGCAAAAACAAGTGCCTCTGGACCCCGGTTTTCACCGGGGTGACGACTATCGAGACGTCTTACGAGATCATCATACTAACCCGATACGATTTTTTCCACAAGGCACTCCAACTCGCCCTCCGCAAGCTTCACGCTCACCTTGTCCCCCCTGTTCACCTGGGAAGAAGACCTGAGAACCCGCTTTTCAGGCAATTTCCGGGTGATGGAATACCCCCTCCCGAGCACAGAGAGAGGGCTCATGTCCTTGAGCTTCCCCTCGAGCATGGAAATGTCCATGCGGCAGTCCCTGAGTTTTCTCGACGCCATCATCGCCATGGAGCGGCTCTGGAACTCGATCTTCTGTTTGAGGCCGGCAATGATTTTCAAGGGCGAATGAAGAATCAGGGCCCGTTCCCCTGCGCTGAGGCTCCTTTTCCGGTCCATCATCATGAAGGACATCATCCGGCTCAGCCGGCTTTCCACGTCGTCAAGGCGAAGCCATGAATCCGCCAGCCTTTTTCTCGGGTCGCGCAGCCCTCTGGACAGAAAACGGAGCTTTTCCTGGAGACTCGCAAGCTCCGTCTTCAACCCCGACTGCAACCGCACCTGGAGTTGCATGATCTGCTGCTTGAGGGTTTCTTTTTCCACCACTAGGAGTTCGGCAGCCCCTGAAGGAGTCGGCGCCCTGAGGTCCGCGGCAAGATCCGAGATGGTGAGATCAATCTCGTGGCCGACGGCGGAGACCACGGGGATACGGGAGGCTCTGATCGCCAGAGCCAGCTCTTCCTGGTTAAACGCCCAGAGGTCTTCAATGGACCCTCCACCCCTCGTCAGCACAATGACGTCTACGTCCAGTTCTCGATTCACCAGGTCCAGAGCTTCCACCATTTCCGCAGCCGCTCCCTCGCCCTGAACCTTCACCGGCACCACAGTGATTTCCAGATTGGCAAAGCGCCGCCTGATGATTTTCAGGAAGTCACGGATCGCCGCCCCTGTGGGAGAGGTGATCACCGCCACCCGCTGGGGCAGAAAAGGGAGAGGCTTCTTGATGCTCTCATCAAAGATCCCCTGGGCTGCCAGTTTTTTCTTGAGCTGCTCAAAGGCAAGCGCCAGAGCCCCTACCCCCAGGGGTTCCATGTAATCCAGGATGACCTGGTATTCTCCTCTGGGCTCATAGATCGCCACTCTCCCCCGAACGATCACCTTCATTCCGTCCTGGGGCATGAATTTGAGATACCGCGTCTGAGGCCTGAACATGACCGCCCGGATCTGGGCCTTTTCGTCCTTGAGCACCATGTAGAAGTGCCCGGAGAGGGGCGATCTGAAGTTGGAGATCTCCCCTTCGACCCAGACAAAGTCAAAGTGGGCTTCCAGGAGGGTCTTGATCTCCTCACTCAGGGTGCTGACGGTGTAAATCTTTGTTTTGTCGGTTTCGACAATATCGCCCACTCGATGATCCTCTGCTCTACCCTCGGAACTCTCTTGACGAAGGCACCCGTTTTTAGACTATTTTGCGCCAATTCACAAGGCCTTTTCATACATTGACACGAAACCCTTTCTTCCCTATTCTCCGGATGAAACAGGCGGCCGGCCCCCGCGCGTACAGGAGATGAAAATTATGGGAACCTTTTCGTTTAGTGATCGCGATCTGAAACAGATTGAAGAGATGGGCATCACTCCCGAGAAGGTCCTCTCTCACATCGAGTCGTTAAAAAAGGGATTCCCTTATGCAAAGCTCAACCGTCCCTGCACCGTGGGAGACGGCATTCATGTTCTGAGCAGGCCTGATCTCGACCGATATGCGGATCTCTGCTCGGAAGCCGCCCTCTTGGGAAGGGCCATGAAATTCGTTCCTGCCTCAGGAGCCGCCAGCCGAATGTTCAAAGCTTTTCTGGCCGTCAACAGTCTCTATGAGAGAATCACGGATAAGGAAATTTCCCTGAAAAAGGATTCGGATCATCGGGCTGTTCAGGAATTCGTCAGGGGTCTGAAACGGTTCGCCTTCCACGAAGATCTGCGGAGCGCCATGGCCCGGAAGAATCTGGACCTGGATGGGCTTCTCGAAAAGGGAGAGTGCAAGCCCATCCTCGATTCCCTGCTCACTGCGAAAGGCCTGGATCTGGTCAATGTTCCCAAGGGCCTGATCAAGTTTCATTCCTATCCAGGCCATACCCGAACGGCCTTTGAGGAGCACCTGGTGGAAGGGGCAGCCTATACACAGGACAGGAACGGCCATGTTCGCATACACTTCACCGTTTCCCCTGAACACGAGACTTCCGTGCGGCGACATATCGAAAGCACGCGAGCCCTTTATGAAAAGGGCGGGGTGACCTTCAGCGTGGAGTTTTCAAGTCAGAAACCTTCCACAGACACCATCGCCGTGGACATGGACAATAGTCCTTTCCGAGACAGGGATGGGGCGCTTGTGTTTAGGCCTGGCGGTCACGGGTCTCTGCTGGAAAACCTGTGCGATCTCTCGGGGGACGTCCTTTTTATCAAGAACATCGACAATGTCCTGCCGGACAGGATCAAGGAAGAAACCATCACGTACAAAAAAGCTTTGGGCGGCCTTCTGATCGAACTGCAGAAAAAGATTTTCGCCTATGTGGAGAAGCTTGTGAATGGAGAGGTGAGCCGAACGCTCCTCACGGAAATGATCGGGTTCATGAAAGAACGGCTTTTCATCATGATCCCGGATCGCGTGGAACGACAATCCCGCGAGGAGCAGGTCCGTTTTCTTGTTTCCAGGCTCAACAGGCCGGTGCGGGTTTGCGGCATGGTCAAAAACGAGGGTGAACCCGGAGGCGGGCCCTTCTGGGTCGAGCACCCGGACGGAACGTGTTCACTCCAGATCGTGGAATCCTCACAAGTGGACATGGGATCGTCCCGGCAGAAGAAAATCCTCGAATCCTCGACCCACTTCAATCCCGTGGATCTTGTTTGCGCTGTTCGGAATTACCGAGGGGAACCTTTTGATTTAAGGCGGTTCGTTGATCCGGACACAGGGTTTATCTCGATCAAGTCAAAGGACGGGAAAGATCTCAAGGCTCTGGAGCATCCCGGGCTCTGGAACGGAGCCATGGCCGAGTGGACCACAGTTTTCGTCGAAGTGCCTTTGGCTACCTTCAGCCCTGTAAAAACACTGCTGGACCTGCTCAGAAAAGAACATCAACCGTGATGCTGGAAGTCTTGCCGCAATCGGATTCCAATGCTATCAAGTCCTATAATGAGAAGATCGAATGTCGAACACGGAATTTCGAAGTTCGAAGTTGAATTGCTCCCGGTTTTCCTTCGACATTCATTATTCGTTATTCGATATTCTGCGGTTCGAGTCCTATGATTCCTCTTCGAGATACAACACGTTCGCGAAACTATCCGGCGGTCAACACCCTGCTCATTGCAGCGAATGGGCTTCTGTTCTTCGTTCAAATGGCGCAGGGCCCTCAGCAGGACGTGTTCATCTACACTTACGGCCTTGTACCCGCCCGTTATTCCGTGCCGAAAATCGGTGCCCACTTCACCTCCTTTCAACAGGTCCTTGCTCTCCTCTCCTTCATGTTTCTCCACGGCGGGTTTTGGCACCTTCTCGGGAACATGTGGTCCCTCTACATTTTCGGGGACAACGTGGAAGATCGCCTAGGCCCCGTCCGCTATCTGCTGTTCTATTTCCTCTGCGGCTGGGCGTCAGGCCTTTTTCACCTCTTTCTCAACTGGCAGTCTCCTGTCCCCACGATCGGCGCAAGCGGAGCCATCGCCGGCGTGATGGGTGCCTACCTCATCCTGTTTCCCCATTCCAGGATTCTCACGCTCATCCCCATCGTGTTCATCCCCTACTTCATCGAGATTCCCGCTTACTTTTTTCTGGGGATCTGGTTTCTCCTCCAGTTTCTCGGCGCCGCAGGCTCCGATGCCCAGAGCGGAGGCATTGCATGGTGGGCTCACGTGGGCGGTTTCGCTGCCGGAATCATCCTGGTCAAGGTCCTGGAGCGGGTTCCGCAAACCGGTCTGACCGGAAGAATGCGCGAGGCGACGCACAAAACCTGGACCCCGCGGCTCCAGGTCGCCCAAGTGTATGATTCTCCGGAGGACCCTCATCTCTATGGAACCGTTGCCATCGCTCCCAAAGAGGCTCTCTTAGGGACTCGAAAACTGATCAGTGTCAAATGGGGGTTCCGAAGCCGGGTGCTTCGCGTTTCTGTGCCGGCCGGCGTGGTGCAGGGAACCGTGCTTCGCCTGGCCGGTTTGGGCAAGCTGCTGCCTAACGGCAGGAAGGGGGATTTGCTTCTCAGGGTGATGATTCAGGATATATGATGGGAACTGTAGAAGGGATCATCTCCGCAAGTTATGGAGAAGTTCAAAATGCTTCAGGAGACCATTCATAACGAGGGGCGGCTGGGCAGCCTTCTTTTGGCTATGCACCGCGACGGATCAACCGGGACTCTCCGCGTCAAGGAGGGCGAAACAGACTTTACACTCTACTTAAATAAAGGGCGTCTCGTTTATGCGGATGGGATTGACAAAGAAGGGCCGCTTCTGGCTGAGCTGGTATCCAAGGGCAAAATCGATCTCAAAGAACTCGATGAGCTGAGAGTTTTAAAAAACATGGATCCTCACGGACTCGGAATAGCCCTCCTGGACCGAAAGCTCGTTTCCGAAGCCGTGTGGCGAAACTTCCTTCTCCTGAAAGTGAAGGCCCTCCTGTCCGCCGCTTTTGACATGGAAAATCCCGACCTCCTTTTCAGCGAGTCCGATCTGAGCCTTCTCCCTGTGAACTTCATCCATGAAGATACTCTCCCGTTTGTGCTGGACACGGTCAGAAGCACCACCCCTCACCACCCCCTCAGGGAGATTCTCAAGTCCAAGGATATGGTGTTCGGCCTCTCTTCGGATGTTCTTTCCAGCAAAACCCGTCTCCCTCTGAACCCATCTGAAGAGAAAACTCTGTCCCTCATCGACGGCCAACAGGCGGCAAAAGAAATTCTGAAGTCCTCCGGGTTGACTTCCAGGCTGTTTCAAAAGAGCCTCTATTGTCTCATCCGCCTGGGGCTTGTGGACACGGTTTCTCAGCAACGACCCATGAGCCGCGAGAACTCCTATATCATTCGCCTCTATCTCAATCTGCTCCTCATCGTGGAGGCCGCTTACCGGCAGGAGATCGGAAAGAGATCCCAGAAGGTTCTCAAGCGGTGCGTGACAGACATGGCCTCTCCGGGAAAGGCGCTCTTTTCAGACCTCGATCTGGTCAACGGAAACCCGGAAAGTGCAGCCAAAAGGATTGCAGTCCATTTCATGGAGCAAAAGACCTTGAGTGACGGCAGGCTGATGCTGCTGACCTCCTTCAACAAACTGCTCTACCTCCTGATCATGCGGATGAAGAAGCTCCTGGGAAAGAAGCGGGCGCTGAAAACGATCCAAGAAATGATTCGCGCCTTGGTTCATTTTGATCCTGGGAAAAAGAACCTCGAGACCCTGCTCTATGCTAAAAAGAACCTTGAAGATCTCGCGAGGCAGATGCAATCGTGAAACTGACTTTCCTTGGCACGGGCGGAACATGGGGCTTACCTGAGCTCAACTGCGAGTGCATGATCTGCCGCGACATGCGGCAGAGACGGGAGAAGAGAGAACGCACAGCTCTTCTTCTTGAAGGCCGGTCCAGCCTTCTCATAGACTGCGGGCCCGACATCGCCGCTCAGCTTTCAAGACACTCTGTCCGCCGTTTGGACGGCGTCCTCATCACCCACGAGCACGGGGATCACTACATCGGCCTGGACGAGCTTTTTTCCTACAAGAGGAGTGCGCCAAGAGGGGAGTTCACGCCCATACCGGCGTACATGACTCCCGAGACCTGGGAAACCGTCCGGATGCGCTTCGGGTACCTGGAACAGATGCAAGTCATCAAGGTTCATGAAGTCACCCCAAAGAGATTCTCACCTGTCTCAGGATTTGACGTCTTCCCCTTCAGGACAGATCATGGGGCTTTTGCCAGAGGATCGGTGGGATACCTGATCAAAAACAGGTCGGGAACACCCTTCCGGCTGGTCTACACGTCGGACTTCATGAACCTTCCTGATATCCCCGAAGAGATTGTGCAACCGGAGGTTTTGATCCTTCAATGTTCTCGCCTGAACGAGCCGGTCAAGAATTCGCCCCAACTCATGAGCTTTCAAAGGGCCATGGAATTCATGAAACTCCTGAAGCCGACCAGGGAAATTTTCCTGGTTCATATCGGGGACGGGGACCAGGTGCCGGGAGACCCAGCGAACACCATGACAAAGAAAAGGGAGCCAGCCGACCCGCTCACGCCTCCGGGCAGTTCTCGTCCATACCCCATCCCCAAGAACCAGGACGAGTGGCAGAGCGTGGTGAGCCGGATCCTCTCCGACTACAACCTGAACTTCAAATGCACCGTCGCCTATGATGGATTGACCATCAACCTATAAAACCATTGACAGATCAAGCGTGGCAACGCTATATCCTTACCTAACTTCTGGATTTTTTCTTCTCTCTGAGGACCAACCATGACCGGCAAAAAGAAAAAAGACACCTATGCCGAGGCAGGCGTCGACATTGACGCGGGAAACCGATTTGTAAAACTGATCAAGCCGCTGGTGAGCAAAACCTTTAAGCCGGGAGTCATGACGAGCATCGGCGGATTTTCCGGCGTCTTCTCCCTGAACCTCCAGGACATCAAGAACCCTGTCCTGGTCTCTTCCACGGACGGCGTGGGCACCAAGCTGAAGATTGCCTTCATGGTGGACAAACACGATACCGTGGGGATCGATCTCGTGGCCATGAGCGTGAACGACGTCCTGGTCCAGGGAGCGACTCCCTTATTCATGCTGGATTACATCGCTACGGGAAAACTGGAGGTTGAAAAGACCGTTCAAATCGTCAAGGGCATCGCGGCCGGGTGCGAGGAAGCCGAGTGTTCGCTCATTGGCGGGGAGACAGCGGAAATGCCGGGCTTCTATGCCGAGGGGGAATACGATCTTGCCGGGTTTGTCGTGGGCCTGGGGGACAAATACCACCTCATCGACGGCTCAAGCATCGCTGTGGGGCATCAGCTCATCGGCATTGCTTCAAGCGGGCTTCACAGCAACGGCTACTCTCTGGCCAGAAGGGTTTTCTTCGACCAGCTCAAGATGTCGGTCCACGATTATGTGGAGGAATTCGGCCGGACCCTGGGGGAAGAACTCCTTCAACCCACTCGAATTTACGCTAAGACGGTAAAAAACATCATCCGGGACTTCCCGATTTCCGGAATCGCTCACATCACCGGAGGCGGGCTCATTGATAACCTGCCGCGCGTTTTTCCGAAGTCCTGCAAAGCCGTCATCGACGTCTCCAGCTGGACTCCTCCGCCTGTTTTTCAATATCTCCACAAGGCGGGAAAGATCCCCTTCAGAGACATGATGCGCACGTTCAACAACGGCCTCGGAATGGTGATGGCGGTCAGCCCTGAAAAGGTGGATGAGGTGCTCTCGAGGCTCAAGGCGAACGGGGAGACGGCCTATCTGATAGGAAGGATTGAACGCAGGGATCACAAGGAAGAACCGGTCCAATTCGCAGGCTGACGGTTTTTTCTCATGGTCCCTGGTTGTCGTAACCTTTTAGCTTTTTGAAATTGAATCCCTTCAGGTCAATGACTCGCGGCTTGCCGCGAATCGGTCATACCGGCGAACCCCGGATCAGGTCCGGGGCAGGCGCCGGTATCCAGAGAAGCCGACTGGATTCCGTGTCAAGCACGGAATGACGATGCAGTAGAGAAAAAGCCAGCGGTTTTCAAAGGAGTCTGTTCTATGTTTGGTCTTGGAACCCCGGAACTGATTGTCATTGGAGTCATCGTGTTTCTTATCTTCGGCGCCAAGAGAATTCCTGAAATCGGCAAGGGACTGGGTGGAGCCATCAGGGAGTTCAGGGACGCGAGAAAAGAAATCTCCAACGATACCCCAAAGCAGGGGAAAAAAGAGGAACCCAAACAAGAGGCCTCTGTGGAAAGCAAGCTTGTAAAGAAGGTGGTCAACCAGGTTCCCGGCGTCAAACAGGTCATGGATGTAAAAGACAAGGTCGACAAAGTGAAGGAACTCATGAAATCCTGATGCAGAAAGAACGTGTGAAGGAGGCATCCCATGGACAAGAAGAGAATTTTTTTTGCGATAACCCTTGGGCTCCTGTTGCTCGGAAGCCCTGCATCCGCGGTATTCGGGCAAAAGGCGGCGCAGGACATCCTGGCCGGGCTGACCACGGCGCACGTGAGGATTTTCTATTTTGAAGACGGCTCTGCCAGGGAAACCGGTCCGGAAAGGAATCAGCTGGCTGCGGACCTGGAACGCCAGCTGGCCGACACCGGCCTCAAGCTGGTTTCAAAGGATGAGTTTGAACGGCTGGTCTCCTCTCGCGGCTACCCCATCGGACTGCTGGATCTGGAGGTGAGGACGAATAAAATCAGCGGAGTGGATTTCAAGATCTACTTCGTCAGTCTGAAGCTTCAACAGCTTTGCTATGTGGCGAGAAAACCCGTTCTCCGATTCATGGCCTCCACTTGGGATATCACGGACGCAGGCACCGCGGATGACTTTAACGGGGTGAAGAAAAGAGTGAATGAAACAGTAGGCCGCTTTGCGAGCGACTACAGATCGGAAAATCCGAAATAAGCTGGATTGGAATGATGGAAGGATGGAATATTGGAATAATGGCTTAGTGGATCGGGGTTTTGTTTTTCCCCATCCTTCCAACATTCCACTATTCCATTCTTTTTTTTTACGACGCGTACTCCTTCTTGGCCATTTCCGCCAGCTTGAATTTCTGTATTTTGCCTGAGCGCGTCATGGGGAACTCTTTGACAAACTTGAAATGATGCGGAGCTTTGGCCTTATCGATTTTTCTTTTTGCATAACGGACCAGATCCTCGAGGGTAAGCTTTGCGCCTTTTTTCAGTTTGATCCAGGCGGCGACTTCGTGGCCGAGGTTTTCATGGGGAAAACCAAAGACCTGGACTTCTGAAACCTCAGGTAAACTGTAAAGGATCTCCTCCACTTCAGCCGGATAGATCGGCACTCCGGCCCTGAGGATCACGTCCTTCAGACGGCCGGTGATTTTCACATATCCCTTCTGATCGATCTCTCCCAGGTCCCCCGAGTGAAACCACCCCTGCTTGTCCACGGCAGAGGCGGTAGCCGCCGGCATCTTGTAATACCCTTTCATGAGAAGGCCTTTGACGCAGAGCTCTCCCTGCGTGTTCGGCGGAAGGCTCCGGCCTGTTGCGGGGTTGACAATCTTGACCTGATTGCATTCCAAGGGCGTGCCGATGGTCGAGGTCCTTTTCTCCAGCGGATCATCCGGATGGGTCATGGTGATCCAGGAGCTGGTCTCTGTAATGCCATAGCCCACAGCAATGTTCGAGACGCCCACGTCCTGCACAATCCTCTTCATCAGCTCCATGGGGCAGGGAGCCCCTCCGATGACTCCCCTCTTCACAGAGACCCAACGCTTCTTCTTGAATTCAGGGTGATCCAGAAGCGCAATGATCATGCTCGGTGAACCATAGACCGCGGTGGCTTTCTCCTTGTAGACGGCTTTCACAACCTTGGAGGGATCAAAGGCCAGGCACGGCATGACCAGGGCGGCCCCGGCCAGAAGTCCTGTCAGGGCGATGCAGGTGTTGCCGAACATGTGGTAGAGAGGGACGAACAGGCACAACCTGTCTTCCTCCGTCAGGCCCTGGCGCTTGGCGCTGGCCAGGGATCTGTTGAT
>Ga0105105_10001023_pt1 | contig 12057 bp, 11 predicted proteins | sample PPLLaktember2015_4_FD_79108 | JGI IMG/M metagenome (GOLD analysis project Ga0105105, IMG submission 79108) | Freshwater sediment microbial communities from Prairie Pothole Lake near Jamestown, North Dakota, USA - PPLs Lake P8 Core (1) Depth... | ecosystem: Environmental > Aquatic > Freshwater >... | reverse complement strand
TCATCCGTGCCGCTAGCTTGAAATCGCTGGAAGATATACTCCCCAGGTCCGGCTCGATTGCCACATCGGCGGCCGCCAGACTGGCATGTGCCAGCGCCCAGGTGGTGATATAGATGGACTGCATCATTATCTGTAAAAGGTTCGGAGGTTTGTGCAGGGCCACGCGCGCCTGGTAGGACTTGCCGAGGCGTTTGGTCACGTCCGGGTTGACGTTTACCGCGATGATGAAATCCGCGCCCATATTTCTCACCACGGTTACCGGCACCGGCGTGGTCAGCCCGCCGTCCACGAGGTAGCGGCCCTCCCGCTTCACCACCGTAAAGATGCCGGGCAGGGAAATGGTGGCGCGCAGGGCGTCAATTACCTTGCCGCTGTTGATGATAATTTCTTCCCCGGTGTCTATATCCGTCGCCACGCAGGCCAGGGGGATTTTTAGCTCGGTGAAGTCCAATTCGCCGCCGATGAAACCGGTCAGCAGCTTCTGCATTTTCAAGCCTTTGATAAAACCGGTCCGCCCCAGGGTGGGATCGCTCATCACGGAAAACTTTTTCCAGGTAGAATCGAGCGCGTACTTCAGCATCAGGTCGGTATCCTGGCGGGCGGCGTAAATCGCCCCCATGATCGCCCCGGCGCTGGTCCCGGCAATCATATCGATGGGGATGCCGTTTTTAGAAAGTACGTCCAGCACCCCTACGTGCGCCAGTCCGTGCGCCGCCCCGCCGCTCAATGCTAACCCCACTCTCAATTTTGTCTTGCCGTAAGGGCTCATCACCGCCTCCGCAACGCTTTGTTTATATTATAACAGAGCGGGCAAGGTGAGGGAGGGGAAATAAGTACCAATATCAAATAAGTACCAATACTACAAATGTCAAATGATGAGATATCAGGAAGGATTTTTATTTGTGAGGCTAATCCACGCTCAACCACTGACAAAACCTGTTGACAAAATAGAACAAGTGTACTAATATAACACCGCAATAGGCACTACAAATATAATAACCATTCAAAAAACCTCATTCCATACCGGTATCGGCGGTGTCGACAAAACCAGTATCCAGTTAGACCACACTGTGTGCTGTTTATAGGGTAAATCCAGCGCCTTGTTAACCACTGGACGCCAATTTTGTTAGGGGGTTGATGCTAAATTACAACTAAGAAACCATCCCTTTTCCTGTGTACGGGGAAAGGGACAGGAGGGATAGAGGTCGGATATCGTTTTAGGACGCATCGAGGCTATTTAACATAAAGTAAAATACCCTTTCAGCTTTAAAACAACAAAAATTTTTTTTGGAACGAATAGCCAAAAGAAATACTGTCCCATTCTGGGGAGTCCCGGTTTTATCAGGACTCAATGGATCGCAATGACATGGAGGGGGAAAGGGGTTGGCGGGTTACGCTATGCTAACCCACCCTACCGGACTAAAAATGGCTTAGGAAAAAAATATTCAGGGGTTGCGTTGTGGAGTATTGAGTTATTGGACATTGGTATTTATTGGTAGTATTTGTAGATTTCCGCCTACTCCCACAGCTTCTCCAGGTCTTCAGGTGGTTTTTGGATGGCAGATGATTTGCCATCAGGCGCGGCCGTAAACCCGGCATAACTCTTGGGGGAGCCGTATTCGCGGGGCTGGAAGGCCACCGGCATCGGCACGGCGTGCCCGAAGATGAGCGCCTGCTGCTTGGGCGCCAGCCGGGCCAGCACGGATTTCAGCTCGTTCTTGCCGGAGACTCCGGCTAAAACACTATCAATGTCTTTCTCGTTATCCAGCAGGCAGGTTATCTTGGTACCTAGCTGGGACATGATGTCATCATAAATGCCGCTGGGGCGCTGATCAATGACGAGCAGGGTGACGTTGTACTTGCGCATTTCCCGCGCAATGGTACCGAAGATGGTCTGCCCGGCTACTTCCGGGTTGAGGAACTTGTGTGCTTCTTCGATAGTGATGACCAGCGGGTTAGGCTTGGCCGCGCCTTCCGACTCGGCTTTTTCCATACGTTCCTGGTATTTGCTATAGATACGTCTCGCCAGCATATTGGCCACGAGGATATAAGTGGTGATATCCTGGTGACGTCCGAATTCCAGCACCACGTTGATACCGCGGTCGAGGTGGTCGATGATGCTTTTCACAGCATCGGCGGGGGCGTGGGGTTCGATAAAAGAAAGCCGCCCGATGTTGCCCAGGCCGCGCTTGATATTCCCGAAGGTGCCTTCATGGATGGACATAGCATCTAGCAGTTCTTTGGTCTCCTCCCCGCTCTCCATGTCTAAAATATTCTGTATCCAGCTTTTCCCAAAACGCCGGGCGAACTGGTACACGGCCGCTACCGCCTGTTCGGTGAGGTTCAGAGTTTCCCGCAGCAGGGAGATATCTTCCGGCTCGATTTCATCGTACCCGATTTTTACCACGAAGTCGGTGCTGACGCCGCGGCGGTTAGAGCTTACTTCATCGAGCGTAAAGACGGCTACCTTGGACGGGAACAACTGCTTGAGCCCTTTGACCGTCCCGCCTTTTTCGCTATGCCCCGCCCAGCCGTACTCGTTGTGCATATCGAAGATGAGATTAACAGCCTTGCTTTTCTGCAGCATACCGATGAGCAGTATGCGGGTAAGGAAGGTCTTGCCGGTGCCGCTCTTGCCGAAGATGCCGTTAGAACGCTTGACGAACTCCTCCAGGTTGAGGCAGAGCTTGGTCTCCATGTCCAGCGGGTTGCCAATGAAAAAGCGCTGACTGTCCTCTTCCCCAAAGACCGATTCCATATCCTGTTCTGAAGCCAGATTAACGGCGGAGAAGTGGGCGGGGATGGTCTTTACCGGCTGGGGGCCTTCTACCGTAGTATCGGCATCTCCCCCGATGGTCAGCATGGGGGTCACATGTATCTGCCCGAAGGTGCTGGTGCCGGTTAAAACATCTCTCATAAACGGGTCGGCCACGTCTGGCGGGGAAACGGAAAGGCGCTCATCAGTATAATTTAAGCTTACATCGGTTATCATCCCGAAAAAACGGCGTTTCTGCCCCTCGATGGTCACATAGCGCCCCACCACCATATCCTCCACGTTAACGGGCGCATCCAGGCGCACATCCACGCCTTTTTCCAGCGAGGCTGCCGTTACAATACCGAGTTTTTGATTAGCTTCAGGGTCCATATCTCTTCTCCCGCGAACCTCACCCCCTTTTATTCCCCCTCTCCGTGTACGGAGAGGGGGCTAGGAGGAGAGGTTACTCGTTCTTCCCTTTTCCCACCACCTTGTCATTCCCGCGCAGGCGGGAATCCACCACCAATTCCCAAGAATGATTGCTTTTTCCTGTTGGATCCCCGCGTACGCGAGGATGACGTTTATTATTATTACTTGTGCTTGTTTCAAGTTCAGGATTTTGTGTTTAGAGTTTTCCCAATATCCCACCTATACCGGCACTTCTGCCGCTCGCCTCTAAGGTACATATCATTATCTTCCGGCAAGTCTACTATCTCAATAAACTCTCCACCGATACCCTCGATGGTTTTACGCGAGGCGTAGTTATCCGGGTTACAGGTTATCTCCAGTTCTTTGAACCCATAGTCCAGCGCCACCTGCTTGACGAGGCGGCAGGCTTTCGTGGCGTAGTGATGGCCGCGGTACGCCTCATCCACCCGGTACCCGATGTGGCCGCCGAACATCACGATGTCCCTCACGTTGCCGATACGCAGAGAGATATGCCCAACGGGTTCTGTTTTGCCGTGCAGGCAAATATGGTACTCGTATGAAGGCACCCAGCCCGGGTGAAAACCAGCAGGGCGTTTTTCATTGATGACCAGGTCTATTTCTCCATCGGTCAGGGGCGGGTAGTCTCTAAATACAAAGTCTTTCATGGTGTTATTAAGGGCTTAATCTCCCTAAAATGTTCTTTAGACGGTTGAAGTCGTTGCTTAAAAGCCCGGCCAGCTCTTTACCGGCCGCCACCAGGAAAGCGCGCGGGTCATCCCCGGCTTTAGCCATCTGCCGCAGCGCCGCCGCCACAACCTCCTCGTTAGAGACGGGGAGCTGGGCGTTAACTAAGATGTTGAGGAAGCTTAAACTCCTCCCGAATTCTTTAGCCTCCTCCGGCTGGCAAAAATAGACAAAGCTGTGGAGTTTGGCGGGGCGGGGCGGGAGGTACTGGTAGACTTTATCCCCCTCCCTATAGCCCACCGCCGCTGCGGTAAAAGAGCTCCGCAGCAGTTTGGTAAGCTGGGGAGAAGCGCTGTATACCGCCTCTTCCGTGGCCTCGTCCCGGCCACGGGCTACCGGCTTGCGCCCGGTATCCAGCCCGGCCGTCTCCGCGTGGCAGACGACGGCATAAGTATCGCCGGCTTTTACCAGGCTGCCGAGCGGAGGTAATTCATAAAGCTCATAGCTCTGGGCCGTAAAGGCGGCCGTTTCCGCTGCGATTACTTCCGCGATTTTCTCTTGTTTTTCAGACATAATTTACCTCTGTCATTTTGAAGGAGTGAAACGACCGAAGAATCTCGTAACCCATTATGAGATGACAAGATCCTTCGCGTCGCTCAGGATGACAATACTTACTGTGGGCCTATTTCTTGGGTGCGCCCTGGGGTGGGGTTTTACCGCCCTTGGCTTTTTCCGCCTTGGGTTTCTTGACGTTCTTTCTGCCTTTGCTGCCCATGAGTTCCTCCTACAAATTCTAACTATTTTGGTTTATTTCGTCGTCACTTTTTGTCCTACCGGGCACATTTATTCTTTCCCCCCTTAATTGCCACCTACGCGTGAATGATGGACAATGCCGGAGCCTTCGCTTCACTCAGGATGACAACTAGTTTTTATCTTTGAGATTTGATTTTTGAGATTTGAGTTCTCCCTTACTTCAGGTACTTATTTTTTACTTTTTCCTCTTCATTAATGAACGTAGAATACCGTATCGTGAATAAAATAATCAAGCCTGCCCCGAAGGTCAGGAAAACATAAACCAGGGAGAAATGGCTGAAGATGCCCCAGCAGCCGCCGGCAAAGAGCCCGATGCCGAGGATAAAAGAGGCGATGACGCCCAGGTATTGCGCCCTTCCGCCTTTTTTCAGGCACCAGTTGACCATTTTCATATCCAGCCAGATGATGGCAGCTACTGGTACTATCGTCAATAACGCCAGGCCGCTCATACCCAGATCTGCCAATAACCCTGTATGTATCATTTTGTCCTCTTTATCATTAAACCCACCGGGATTTCTTACTGGCGCTCTTTCTGGAAGATGAACTATCCATGTGATCCTCGATGAGCGTTGATTCTACCAGTTCCCAGAAGTTTTCTCTATCCACCCCGGTGACTACCGCCTGCTCATGGGCCTCGGAAAGCGCCACCGGGTAGCCGTGGCCGCGCTGGCACTGATCGTAAATGAGCCGGTGTGTTAGCTCCAGTAATTTTTTATCTTCCGCCACCCACTTTGGCACCTCAATGCGGGCGACCTCGTCCTCGTTTCTCATGTAAAAGAAATACACCGCATGGTCGCCGTAATGCTCTTTAACTATCTTTGAGGGGCTAATGTACAGCGCCGACCTTTCGCCATCCGCCAGCAGGTGGGTAAAGAGGTCGCGGTCGCGCACACCGGCCAGCCCATCACAATCACGCTTTTTCCCCGGCGGGCATTGCGCATCACAGTCCGGGACGGCATTGGGGCAGACGGCTATCCGGAGGACGTTTACTACGTCCGTGCTGCGCGGGAAGCTGATGTAGCTGGCCAGCGCCAGGCGGTGATTTTTATTGAGATTTCTCATTGTGTCTAATTGTTTCAACAGGCCGCTGTGCAGCAGGATATCGGTCACAAAGTCGGGATATTCGGCAAGTCCCCACAGTATCAGCGTGCCGTCCAGTAAAGCTAGAGCGGCGCTTTTCTCCGGTAAAGCGGCGGCCAGTTCCGCCAGGCTGGCGCACTCCTCAACCGAACGTTTGGCTCCGAGGATATTGCCCTCTACTATCTGTTCCCGCCCGCCGCCCGGCTCGGTGATAACGAGGTCTTTGTCTTCGGAATAGAGGCGGGGAGAACTTAAAAGTTGTGCGTTTGGCTCCATGCCGTAGGTAAGCGCTACCGACCCTATATTAATCAGATAACAGCGGGTAGATTGGTGGCGGTCTACATCTATATGCGAGCCATCGGTGGCGATAACGGTGAAATCCGGCGGGCAGGGCGGCAGCGGATGCCTTTCATTCAGGCCGTCCGCGATGCCGGCCACCAGCCAGGTGGTCTTGCCCTTCTTAATCTTTTGTTTCAGAGCCTCCAGGTCAACGGGAGGATTCCCCATGGTCTTTAGCGCGTAACGCAGGTGGTCTTCCTGTTCCGCGCGGCGGCTTTTGAGGCCGGCAATCATGGAAATGACCTGGGCGGCAACGTTAGTAAGATCGAGTGACAATTGTGCTCCTTTGGCTTTAGTATAGGGCAATAAAGGAGCTAACTCAAGACAGCGGGTGTAAAAAATACGGAGATCATTAGTAAGGAGTTCTCAAAATCCTCTTCCCATTCCCTCCCGATTCAGCCGATTTTTTACGAGAAAACCGGATTCATACGGGATCTTCGACTTTAAAAAGGGGAACGAGGTATTGGGCTCGATATAGATTTGATTTTAGTATGTAGCTTCGTCCTCCTTTGTAAAAGGAGGAGCCGAGGCGGATTTTACCATAAAGGAGCTAACTCAAGATGGGTTAAAGGCAGTAATTATTCCACGCTGACGAGGACATACATAACCCAGCGATTATCTCCGTAAGCTATCATAATGCCGGCACGCGGATTATCATGCTTAGTTAACCGGGAAGAGGTTTGTGCCATTAATGTACCGGCAAATTGCAAGTCTTCCGTCGTGCCGTCCGTAAAAGTTACCGTGTACCAGCCACTGACCCCGGTAGGAGTAACAGTCCCAAAGTCTTTAGGTGCGAAGATTACCCCACGGTAAAGAGTGGGCCTATCAATGGATTCATAGACGCGTTGTGAATTGAACATTTGGCCATTAATCTCTATGACGCCGCTATCGGGCATAGTAAAAGGTTCTGTATCTGCGGGAGGAATGGTGAGTAGGGGGGTAGTGGCTTTAGGCGTGGTGGTTACAGAAACACTAGTCGCCGGGCTATTGCAGGCACCTAACGCCAGAACTAAAGATATTAGTGCCACTAAAAAGGACAATATCGTTAATTTTTTCATAATCACTACCTCTATCTTCATGTTAGATACTATTTTGTTAAAAAGTCAATACCTCTAGAGTTTAGCCCGCCGGTGTCTAAATGATATAATGGAAAAACAAGTTTCATTTGAAGGAGTAAAATGCTGGCGGCTTTGGGGACGGTCATTGTAACATCTCTTTCCGGCGTCATGATGCCGGGGCCGATGTTTGCGGTTACTATTGCCAAGAGTATGAAGTCGCCGTGGGCCGGGGTTCTGGTAGCTTTGGGCCACGCCGTCGTAGAAGTACCGCTGATCATACTCGTCTATTTCGGCTTGGCTAACTTTTTCCACAATGAGATTCTTAAACTGATATTAAGTGTGCTGGGCGGCGGCATGATTGTCTGGATGGGCTATGATATGTTCCGCGCCCGCCAGAAACTGGCGCGGGAAGGAAAAGACACTAAGTATAACGCCTTTGTGGCCGGCATCGCCATGAGCGGGCTTAACGCTTTCTTCATCGTGTGGTGGTTAACAGTGGGCAGCCTGCTTATCATGCAGTTTGTGGAGGCGGTGGGGGTGTGGGGCATACCGTTCTTTATTATCGTCCACTGGCTGTGTGACCTCGTCTGGCTGACTTTCGTATCTTTCACGATATTCAAGACCCATAAGTTCTGGGGAGAAAAGGTGCAGGAGTGGGTTTTTATCATCTTGAGCCTGGCTCTGCTCTACTTTGGCGGGCAGTTCATCGTAAAGGGGATTATCGCCTACGTACAGGTGGCTTAACGGCGGGTGATCATGGTTAGCCAATACCCCACCCCAATCCGCCTCGGCGTCATGTGCGCAGATGATGTTCAATAATTATGCCGGTGAGTCGTTCCCCTTTTTAAAGGGGAATAGAAGAGGATTGGGGTGGGGGAGTATGACCACTGATTTTGATCCGCTAATATTCCCCCGGCTTCAAGCGTTTCTCACACTTGATGTTGCAGGCCGCGCATTTGCCATCGCATGGTTCCACGTGGATGGTGATATCTGTGCGGCGCAGCTTTGTCTTTATGTCTTTTTCCAGGTGATCGCACATCGCATGGGCTTTTTCCAGCGTAATATGCCTGGGCATTACCAGGTGCAGGTCTATGTAACGCTGGTTGCCGGCTTTACGCGTGCGGAACTTGTGGAAGTTCACTACTTCATCGCGGAAATGTTCGGTGATGGCCGCTTTTATCTTCGCTTCTTCTTCCTCCGGCAGCTTCACGTCCACCAACCCCCCAAAGGAATTCCGGACAACATCAACGCCCACTTTAAGGATCAGCAGAGCGACAATGCCTGCCAGGATATCATCTACGATGTCCCAGCCGGTAAAGCGGACGATAATCAGCCCCGCCAACACCGCCGCCGCGGAATAGACGTCCGTGGCGATGTTATGCGCGTTAGCCTCCAGTGCCATGGAATCTTCCTGTTTAGCTACCTTGTGCAGGCGGCGGGAAAGGAAAATGCTGGCCAGGATGGACACCGCCATGACGATCATGCCCGCCTCGGTAGAATCCAGCGCAGATGTCGTCTCGGCCCGGCGGATGGCGGAATAAATGATCGATCCGCCCGCGACGAATATCAATACGGCCTGGATAACGGCGGCTACATTTTCCGCTTTACCGTGCCCGAAGGGATGTTCGGCGTCCGCCGGCTTGGCAGCAAAACGCACCGCCAGGTAGGTTATACCGACGGCAAACAAGTCCAGAAAGCTGTCTACCGCTTGCGCCAGGATGCTCAAACTTCCGGTCATGAAGCTGACGGCGGCCTTGATTACGATCAGGCTGATGACAACTAAAAACGATAGCCTGGTGGCGCCTTTTGCACCGGAAAACATCTTTATCCTGCTTTCAGGCTCTTTCAGGCCGTAATTACCGTCAAGCCTTTAGTTCCGCCGGTTTGCGCCCGATAAATCTGCCCCACTCTTTCCTGTCCCAGACCACCAGCAGCCCAGGGGCTACGAAAACGGAATCGAACGTGCCGGCGATAATGCCGATCATCAGCACTACCACAAAGTTCTGTATCGTGCCGCCGACAAAGACCAGCAGGGCGATACAGGCAATCAGAATGGTGATGCTGGTATTCAGCGAACGGGAAATCGTTTCTATCTGGCTTCTGTTTACCACCACCCTGAAGTCCGGGCTGATGCCCATCCTCTGGTTTTCCCGCATCCTGTCAAAGACGACAATGGTATTATCCAGCGATACGCCCACGATGGCCAGGATGCCGGTGATGAACATCAGGTTCATTTCCCACCCGAATATCTTGCCGAAAAGGGCAAACAGCCCGACTGTTACGAGAATATCATGGAACAGGGCAATGACAAAGCAGGTGCCCCAGCGGAACGGACTGGGCATTTTGCGGAAGGCATAAGTCACGTAAAGCAGCATACCCACCATGGCTACCGCCACAGCGATAAAAGCGTTGCGCGCTGTCTCGGAAGCTACCATCGGCGATACGGAGTTGAAAGAAGCCTCGGATACCGCCCCGAAGCGTGCGGTAAGGCCGGCCTGGAGATCCTGCTTTTGCTGGTCTGTCAGTTCCTGCGTGCGTACCAGAAAGGTGTTTTCACCAGTACGCTGTATGACGGCGTCGCTGTAGCCCAGGTTATTGACCTCCTGGACAAAATCTGCGTACTCCATTGTCTGATCAAAGGTTAGCGTAAGCATAGAGCCGCTTTTGAACTCGATGCTCCGTTCCAGCCCGAAGACCGCCAGTGAAATAACGGCGATCAATATCAGGATTCCTGAAACAAGGAAGAACCAGAATCTTTTTCCAATTATATCAAGCATTATTTTTTGCCTCCGGTTACAGTAAATAGCCCGGGCTTTTTGGCCAGACCGGTGCCGCCGATGGCGCGCAGCAGCGTCCGTGTGACCGATACCGCGGTGAACATACTAATTATCGCACCGATGAAGAGCGTTACGGCAAAGCCGATGATAGCAGCGTTATGCATGGCGGCGGTGCCCAGCCAGAACAGGATAATACAGGCGATGAAGGTGGTCATGTTGCTATCCCAGATGGCCGACCATGCCCGGTGGAAACCGGCCTCTATCGAGGCGCCGAGCGTCCGGCCCATCCGGAATTCTTCTTTCATTCTCTCGAAGATCAGCACGTTGGCGTCCACGGCGATACCCAGGGATACGATGAAGCCGCCGATGCCGCCCAGGCTCAAGGTAATCGGCCAGAGTTTGAAGATAGCCAGCGTTAAGGTACCGTAAAAGATGAGGGCTAAACTGGACATGAGGCCGGGGACGCGGTAGTAGGCGATCATGAACAGCATTATCAGCGCCAGGCCGATGATACCGGCGATCATGCTTTTCTCAACGAATTCCGCCCCGAGTGTGGCGGATACTTTTTCCTGGAAAATGGCGTCCCCCAGCGGCATGGGCAGCGAACCGGATTTTAGCAGGGTAGCCAGTTGCTCGGCTTTGGCCACATCGAAGCTGCCGCTGATAATGCCCTTACCCTGGAAGCTCGAGGCGTTCATCTTGGGCGCGGAGATAAGGGTATTATCCAGGAAAATACCCAGTACATACTGGTAATTGTAGCTGCCCTGGTCTCCCATTGGGTCGTGCAAACGCAGGGCTATCTGATCGAAGATTTTGGCTCCGGTATCGTTCCATTCAATACTTACTTCCGGGATATTGGATGTCTCGGAAGCGAAGACCGCCTGGGCATCGGATAATAGGTCGCCCGTCAGCGGTGTGCCATCATCGCCTCGGGAAATCACCCATGACGGCGTTTCTCCATATTTACTAAGGTTGGATGAATCTATGGGGTTGCCGTCAACATCGGTGAAGTGAAGGCCGCCGGCGTCTTTAGTCAGGAACGCAACCGGATACGCGTAACCTTTATCATCCTGCTCGCCGACAAAGAGACGGCTGCCTGTCTCTGATGACTTGATAAAATCAGTAAGGTTGGCGGAAGTGTAATCCTTGAGATATATTAGTTTTCCGGCGGCATCACGCTCGACCTCTCTGAACTCAAGGAAACCGGTCTGTTCGACGAGGCTTTTGGCAGCGCCGATATCGGTATAACCCGGAAGCTGTATCATGATACGGTTGGTCCCAACTTTCTGGACTACCGGCTCCGTTACGCCGAATTTATCGATACGTTGCTGGATCTTGAGTATCGTCGAGTCTATAGAGTTTTCCAGGTCCGTGGAGGTAGCGTTATCCGCAACCTGCACCTCATAAACCAGTTGAATACCTCCTTTGAGGTCCAGCCCGAGCTGCATACCTTCCCTGCCTACGGCTTTTGAAAGCGATGAATTGGGTACGATTGCCCATACGGATAAGCCGAAAAGGATGATGATGATTAGCAGTATGATGTTATTTCGTCTCGTCATTTTTCACTCCAGGTAGACTGATTACGGTCATTATTATACCTCTCTGCAAAAAGGCGCTCAATAAAATCTAACGCCTGGGCTTTATCGGCAACTTCTCCGGCAGCCTGCGCTTCTCTTAAATTTTCCAGCAGTTCGCCGATGACCGGGCCGGCCGGCAGACCCAGGGTTTCGATTACATCACGCCCGTCTATTATCTTAGGCGGGGCGGAAGGGCCGGCTTCTTCAAAATGCTTTTCCAGCACATAAGCCGTCATCCTGGCATGTTCCCGGTATTCATTGATATCCAGGGCCGGGCCGCGCGCCGCCAGGTGGTCGGCCAGGGAGAGGAAATGCACGTCTATACCGGCTTCACCGGTATCACGGAAGAAGCGGTATATCGCCCGGCTGGTAGGCAGCCCACCACAGCTCATCTGGGTAGGGCGGAGGTGATACTTTATTACAAGTTCGACGAGTTGTGTTTCTCGGTTGGAAAAACGCAGCCGCTCCATGATGGCGGCGGCTACTGCGGCGCCTTCTTCCTGGTGCCCCAGAAACCGGGCGCGGCCTTCATCCATGGTCTTGGT